>OGGQ01004296.1_pt1 | contig 12025 bp, 15 predicted proteins | sample 1571191 | NCBI WGS metagenome assembly OGGQ01 (sample SAMEA2582061, study PRJEB24529) | metagenome | biome: Human gut stool | place: China | collected 2011
TAAGTCCCAACTGGCTGTTGGGTACTGAAACCCTACACTTATATATTAGGAGGAGATAACGTAAAATCTGTTCTAGTAATAAATAAAAATTGTTCTTTATGAAAATGAGTAGCGCTGATATAATAAACGTGTATTTGCTGATATTTTCATTGAGGGATTATTATACGAGAGAACAGAGATAATTTAAGTATATAGAGTTTCATATAGCTATATTACATGCATCTGTGCGGATTCTATCAATGGATTTCACAGGTGCATTTTTTGATTATTTCCGAGAGTGGGGATTGTACTATGATTTATTTTGAAGATTTACCGCTTGATAAAGAGATATTAAAAGCATTATCTGAGTTAAAGATTAATTATGTGTTTCAGCCAATATTTTATCCGGATGGAAAGACCATATATGCGCATGAGGCCTTAATGCGTCCTGAAGGAACAACAGTATTGGATTTGATAGATGAATATACTAAGCGTGATGAATTGCACGTACTTGAAGTAGCAACATTTTGGGGTGCAACGCAGGCTTATTTTATGCGTGGATACAAAGAAAAATTGTCCGTGAATTCTTTCCCTTGTGAAGTTTTTTCACAGGAAGAAGCTGAGACGTACAGAGAGTATTTTGGAAAAGATAGAAATGTACTAATCATAGAATCATTGGAATATCCTCGTTTTGATTTGAAAAAGTCTTTGAAGAAAAGGGATGTAGCAGCTATCGGTGATAATGAAATTGCGCTAGATGATTATGGTGTGGGATTCAACGACTTAGATATGGTTAAGATAATGGATCCAAGCATAGTAAAGATTGATAGATCGTTATTGTCGGGAATTGATTCAGATCCTCAGAAGCAAGCTAATTGCAAAGACATTATAGATAGAATGCATGTTATGGGAAAACTTGTGGTTGCAGAAGGTGTTGAGACCAAGGAAGAGTTTGATTATCTGGTTGGGCTTGGAGCTGACTTGTTCCAGGGATATTATTTGGCAAGACCAGCGTAGGTGCGATTGTATATAAAGAATTGAAGGTGTGTGATAAGTATGAGTATGTTTGGGATTATGAGCTTTATATTTCCTATTATTTTCATTTTTGTGATAGGAGTTTTTATTTTTACTTTTGTTCAGGGAATCAGCACTTGGAATAAGAATAATCATTCACCAAGGCTAACGGTTCCTGCAACTGTTGTAACAAAGAGAGAGGATGTTTCACATCATCATCATGCAAATGGTGGAGATATTACTGGAGCACAGGGATATCACACTTCCACTAGCACAAGCTATTATGTGACATTTCAGGTTGAAAGCGGAGATCGAATGGAACTGCATGTGTCCGGATCAGAGTATGGAATGCTCGCAGAAGGTGATAATGGAAGATTGACGTTTCAAGGAACAAGATATTTGTCTTTTGAGAGAGAATTCTAAATTCCTGTTTTTTATTCAGGAGAGTGGTAACCCCACTCTCTTTTGTTTTAGCATTGACTAAATCAAATACACAATATATAATTAAGTAAATACTTAATTAGAAGGTGCGATATGGATACTACATTACTACTAAAATCGCTTGGCGATCCAACTCGTTTTATGATATTTCAGCAGATTCTCACCCGGAAGCACTGTGTACGGTCTCTATCAAAGAAGATGAACATTTCCGAATCTGCCGTTTCCCAGCATATGAAAATTCTTCGGGAAGCTGGCCTTGTTTACGGAGAAAGATTTGGATACCATATTCACTATCTTCCAAGTCAGGAAGCACTGGATTTTCTGACCGACGAGTTTGCAAAAATGAAGGATTTGTCCATGCAACTGAGCCGTGACCCCGGAGCATGTAATTGTGAATTCAGAGAAAAGGAGAACCTGCAATGAATTTGTTGGCAAATCTGTTTTTGACATTTGCAAAAATCGGATTGTTCACCTTTGGCGGTGGATATGCTATGGTCTCTGTGATTGAGCATGTCTGCGTGGACCGTAAGCAATGGATCAGTCATGATGACATGATGAACATTACTGTCATTGCGGAATCGACACCGGGGCCAATTGCAATCAACTGCGCTACGTTTGTCGGTTACAAGCAAAAGGGTGTAATTGGCGCCATCGTTGCGACTCTGGGCATCGTGACTCCTTCGTTCATCACTATTTATCTGATTGCAATGCTTCTTGACAATTTTCTTGAGATTACGATCATTGCAAATGCCTTCAAAGGAATCAAGCTGGCCGTCGGCATTTTGATTTTGGATGCCGCCTTGAAAATGATCAAAAAGATGCCGAAGAAGCCCGTTCCCCGCACAATCGCAGGGTGCACTGCTGTTTTAATGATGGTGATTAACGTCCTTTCTTTGAAGTTTTCGTCAGTCGGTTTAATGCTGGTGGCCGGAATCATCAGCCTAGCCGTTTTTTCGGTGAATGGCGGAAAGGCAGGTAAAACACAATGATATTATTGGATCTCTTCTGGGGATTTTTAAAAGTTGGCTGCTTTTCTTTTGGCGGTGCCTATGCAGCGATTCCTCTGATTCGGGATATTGTACTTTCTTATGGATGGCTGGACGATGAGTTGCTGACTTACATGATTGCCGTCAGCGAAAGTACTCCGGGACCAATCATGGTCAATCTGGCAACCTATGTCGGAACCTCACAGGCGGGCATCCTTGGCGCTATGATTGCAACACTTGCCGTTGTTCTTCCATCGTTTTTGATTGTACTAATCGTCACCGCAATTCTTTCCAAAGTGATCAAGAACAAATTTGTCCAGGCTGTCCTGCGAGGCATCAAACCAAGTATGGTTGGAATTATCCTTGCGACCGGCTGCTGGATGATTTTTAAAAATCTGTTCGACAATACTTTTGCATCAATCAGCATAAGAGCGGTCATCATCACTTCCATCCTTGGAGTTCTATTCTTTGGACAGAAACAGATATTCAAGGCTAGTATTTCACCAATCATGCTGATTGTCATTTCAGCTGTTCTTGGTATTGTTGGATACGCACTATAATGAAAAGATAAAACTGAATTTAATCGCTCAGTTGGGATTGCACACTAAATTGAAGTTTTTAAGATCCACTATAAAAATTTGAAATGTCCAAAAAAGTACCAAGAATGTCCGAAAAAGTACCAACTATGTCCCTTTTCAAAGGAAAATAGACGTGATATATTTATAATGCACAAAGGAATGCGAGTTGAGCAAAAGCAAGACAACAAACCCGAGTGCATTTTTCATTTGCAAATGAATATGGTTTTGAGATTAAGGCTTCGGCTGAGTGCTAATGATGTACTTGGCGCGGAGCCTTTTTTGATGCCATCAATTATCTGGATGGAGAATGACGATTCAAAGTTCAAAACAATAAATGAAAAGGAAGAAAGCTCCGGTGTAGGATCCGCGCTGGAGTCATGAGGTAAAAAATGGATTACGAAAATTTCAAAGAGCAGATTGTTGAGGAAGTTAAGTCAGGTCTTTATGAGAAAGGCTTTGAGGTGAATGTCACAACCCAGCATGTAGATAAGCTGAATGATGGCTATGATGCAATGACTATTACACCGGCTGATTCTAACATCGGTATGAACATTAACATTTCTCAGCTTTATGAGCAGATGGAGAACGGTAGAGATTTTGCAGAGGTTTCTCATATGGCAGTTGAGACAGCAGCTACTCATTTAGAGGATATGCCCGTTGTTGATGTTGCTCAGCTTACAGATTATGAGCAGATGAAAGGGAAGCTTGCAATCGAGGTTGTGTCTCTTGAAGCGAATGCAGATATGCTTTCAAAGATTCCACATCAGGAAATGGAAGATATGGCGGTAGTTTACCGCTTTGTACTTGGTTCTGATGCAGAGGGCAGAAGCAGTATTCTTGTAACAAATAACCTTATTGAAAATATGGGTGTTACACCAGAACAGCTTCATGCAGATGCGATTGCAAATGCTCCTGAAATTAGACCAGCGGAAATTAAGGGTATGAGTCAGGTCATGATGGAAATGATGGGACCTGAACAGTTTGAGCTTATGGGAATGCCTATGGTTACAGACCTTCGTGATGAGCAGATGATTGTTGCTTCGGTTCCTGATAAGACAGGCGGTGCAGGCGTAATTGCTTATCCTAATTTTATGGAGGATGTGGCTGCTCAGGTAGGTGGAGATTTCTTCATTCTCCCATCAAGTATTCATGAAGTTCTCGTTGTTCCTGATAACGGAGCAATGAACCTTGGCGATCTTGAGGCTATGGTCAGAGAGGTAAATGCGACTCAGGTAGCTCCTAATGAGAGACTTACTGATAACGTATATCACTATGATTCAAAGGATCATGTCTTTGAGCTTGGAGAAAAGTTCGAGGCACGTCAGGCTGAGAAGCTGGCTGACAGAGAGGCAGAGCATGATGCTAAGGATTCCGTTCTTGGTGAACTTAAGGCTAAGAAGGAAGAGGTTGCTAAGCAGCCAAAGAAAGAAACAATTGATAAGGGTGCAAGAGCTAGAGGTGGCGAAGCACTCTAAGACATATGAGGTCAGGGCGTTAAGCTCTGGCCTCTTGTTATTTAGAAGATTTTTGGAGGATTGATTAAATGAGTAGATGCAAGGCAGTGAATGCAGGTTGCGTAGATTGTATAAATTGGGATGAAGATAAGAGAGTATGTAAGAAGGGCATTGCACCTGATAAGTGTGGTTTTCTTGTAGATCTTCCAGTTGAGAAAGAAAAAAAGAAATGTGATCCAGCATGTGTAGATTGTCCTTATGGCAGAAATCATGAGTTTTGTTTCCCTTGCATGAAGAAAATTTTAGGAAGAAAAGATATTCCTGCTAATGCATAGACTCATTGAGGAGGACCAATGAATTTCGACTACTTTTATGGAGAGCAGTCGGAGCAGTTTACATTTTATAGAACGCCCAAGGTTTTCTTTACAAATGATAAATTCCGGGGGCTTTCCTCAGATGCAAAACTCTTATATGGCATCCTTTTAGATCGAGTATCGCTATCGGTTAGGAACAATTGGTATGACGAGGAAGGGCGAGTCTATATTATCTGCACATTAAAGAGCATTATGGATGCTTTAGGTATTGCTGATAAGACTGCAACCAAGCTATTTGTGGAGCTAGAGAATATCGGGCTTATTGAGCGAAAGAAGCAGGGACAAGGCAAACCGACAATCATATATGTGAAGAATTTTGTAGGTTCGTATGATGTACGATTCAAGACTCGTAATAATTACGATTCAGGGCTCGAAGATTCTACGATTCAAGACTCGAAGATTTTACGACCTAATAATACTGATAATAATAATACTGATTTTAATTATACTTATCCTTTCTTATCAGAGGACGTGGATGAGGATGAGAGGCGAGGCTATCTTGATTATTTTATGGAAGTATTGCAGATAGAATGGTTAAAGCAGCAATACCCTTATCAGGACAGTGAGATAGATGAGATGCTGGAGCTCATACTGGATGTTATGTGCTCGAAGAGAAAAACAATTCGTATAGCAGGAGATGACAGATCTATCAATGTGGTAAAGAGCAGATTTATGAAGCTTGATAGCGGTCATATTCAATTTGTGTTGGATGGGCTTAAGGATAATACCACGCGAGTTAGGAACATAAAGCAGTATATATTGGCTGCTCTATATAATGCTCCGCTTACGATAAGTAATTACTATCAGTCCCTTGTGAATCATGACATGGCACAGGGGAAAGTTTAATTGGAGGTAACATGGAAAACAGCATTGTTTCAATTAATTTAGATCCCTTATCAGATGGGATTGTAAGTGAAATCAATAATGTTGTTTGTACTTCTGGAAGATTCGTAATTGTAGGAACAGATTCAAGATATAAGCTAATCACGGAGAAAGAATTCTACGATTATATTGAGAAGCTTGGAAAAAACAATCACCAGATGATGATTGGCGATTATCTGATTATCCTAGATAACAGTAAGCTTATTCATACAGCTGATTCCGATTTCTTTGTTGGAAGCTTTTTGCTTGCTAAGCCAAGTAGTAAAGGCGGTGTATTTGATAAGCTGGATGATTATGAGATTCCGGAGATTATAGATGACATTGATGGTTATTTCACAGAGATATTTATTAATGGACAGCGCATAGATGCTTTGGAAGTTGAATAGGAGGCTTAAATGGTAAATGAAGAAGTTGCCGCTAAAGCGTTAAATCTTGCAGTTAGAACATCTAGTTCGAGTGTGAGAGCAATCGTTGGTGCAATGAGAGATTACCGCATGAGAAAAGCTTATAGCAAATCAAGTGAAGCTGACAAAAAGCCAACAGGAAAGCAGTCAGTGAAGGAACTGATAAGTCAGGGTGATGGCGTAAAGACAGTGGATATTGATAAAGAAGGACTTAGGGATTTCCAAAAGCTTGCTAAAAAGTATGGTGTTGATTTTGCTGTGGTGAAGGATAAGGGTACAGAGAATCCGAAGTACACGATATTTTTCAAAGCAAAGGATGCAGAGGCTTTAGATCATATGTTGGCTGCTATTACTGCAAAGGATTTCAGCCGAGACAAGGACAAGCCAAAGGAGAAACCAAGTATTCTTAAGAAGCTTTCTCATTTCAAAGAAATTGCTTCAAAGACTCCTCACAAGAAAAAACACAGGGAGGAGAAGCAACGATGAACAACAAAATAAAGAAACAGATTATCCTAAATATTCCCTATGTTCTGGTAGGTCTTATCTGCACGAACTTAGGCGAGGCATGGAGAATCGCAGAGGGAACAAACGCCTCGGAGAAAGTGCAAAGCTTAGTGCTTAATGGTGCATTCTCTAAGGCGTTTTCTAATCCTCTTCCAAGTCTGGTTTTATTTGACCTGATTGTAGGTCTTGCGTGTGGAGGCATATTCCGTTTGGCGGTATATATCAAAGGCAAGAATGCCAAGAAGTTTCGCCACAATGTAGAATTTGGCTCTGCCAGGTGGGGCACACACGCAGACATAGAGCCGTATATGGATCCGGTATTTGATAATAATGTTATTCTTTCTCAGACTGAACGTATCACAATGAGTAGCAGACCGAAGCTTCCGAAGTATGCAAGAAATAAGAATGTTCTTGTAGTAGGTGGTTCTGGTTCAGGTAAAACAAGATTCGTTTTGAAACCTAATCTATTGCAGATGCATAGCTCATATGTAGTAACAGATCCAAAGGGTACAGTCATCAATGAATGTGGAAATGCACTTTTGAAGAATGGATATCGAATTAAGATATTCAATACAATCAATTTCAAGAAGAGCATGAAATATAATCCGTTTGAGTATATCCATAATGAAACCGACATTTTGAAGTTGGTAACTACACTCATGGCAAATACCAAGGGCGCGCGCCCAGATAGGGCGTAGTAAGAAGTAGAATCAGGCACTACCCACTCAGATAACAGTGGAAACAGCCCGCCTAACCGATAGGCGAAAGCCGATGCGGGACCATAGCATGGCGGGAAAGCGATAAGTTGCTCTATACACAAGGGCACGACTGAATTGCTACGTTAAGCGGATATGAGGATAAAACTACTGAATGTTGAATGCGAGTTTCAAGTCCCCGTTGTGTTCGGACGGAGGAATGTGTATGTAACCGCTATATATGGCGGCATCAACCTCTGACATGAATAACATTGCGTTTCGCCTTTGCGCAATGGGTTATCAATCCATTCATGTGACAAGCCAGAGAACTGGAAATAACGAAACGAAAGCGTATCCGACAATCCGCATTTGCCTACTTATTACGCTAACTGGGGATTGCCTAAGTTGGAATGCTCAAACGAGCTATGCGAAATGCCCCATGCGGGTGATAAATCCCAAGCCCACGAAAGGCAAGGGAGATGACGCTGAATATCCGATACGGCAACGGAGTTCTCATAGTAGTCCTGTGGGAAGTAATGACTCCTACGGAATACATCCTGTATTCCAGACGAAGGAGAACAGTTATTGCATTCCAAAATTGAAATTTGATTAGGGAGGAAAGCCTCAAATGCAACCAACAATCGAGATTTTGGATAGAATCAGAAAAAATTCAAAGGACAATAAAGAGGAAATCTTCACAAGGCTCTATCGTTATTTGTTAAGACCTGACCTGTATTACCTTGCATACAAAAACCTCTACGCCAACAAAGGCGCAGGAACAAAAGGCGTGAATGACGATACGGCTGACGGATTCAGCAAGGAAAAGGTTGACCGGATTATTCAATCCCTGGTTGACGGAACCTATACGCCGAATCCTGTTCGCCGCGAGTACATCCAGAAGAAGCAAAACAGCACAAAAAAGCGTCCTCTTGGAATTCCTACCTTTACGGACAAGCTGGTGCAGGAAGTATTGAGAATGATATTGGAATCGGTCTACGAGCCAATCTTCTCAAACAATTCTCACGGCTTTCGTCCCAACAGGAGCTGCCACACTGCGCTGAAATCCTTGAAAAGAGAATTCTCAGGCGTGTCGTGGTTTATTGAGGGCGATATTAAAGGCTGTTTTGATAACATCGACCACCGAGTTTTAGCAAACGTCATAAACGCCAAGATTAAAGACGCACGGCTAATTCAGCTCATTTGGAAATTTCTAAAAGCCGGCTATATGGAGGACTGGCAATACCATGCTACCTACTCCGGCTGCCCGCAGGGCGGAATCGTTTCGCCCATACTCGCAAATATCTACCTGAATGAGCTGGACAAGTTCGTGGAAAAGACCGCCAAGGAGTTCTATAAAAGCAGGGACAGACACCATACCCCGGAATACGATAAGGTCACATGGCAGATAAAAAAGGCTCAAAAACAGCTGAAAACTGCAACAGGTCAGGAAAAAACAGCTTTGTTGCAGAAAATCGCTCAACTAAAAGCAGTCATGCATAAAACGCCCTGTATGTCCAAAACGGATAAAGTCATCAAATACATCCGTTATGCTGACGACTTCATTCTTGGCGTGAAGGGCGATAAAGCGGACTGTGAGCGTATCAAGAGACAGCTGTCCGACTTCATCAGCCAAACCCTGAAAATGGAGCTTTCAGAGCAAAAGACACTCATTACGCACAGTAACCAGTATGCAAGATTTTTGGGTTATGACATCCGTGTGAGGAGAGACCAGAAGCTAAAGCCGCACGGAAACCACGTTTCCCGCACGCTCAACGGGTCTGTTGAGCTGTGCATTCCGTTTGCGGACAAAATCATGCCTTTCCTGTTTGGGAAGTCGGTCATTCGGCAACTACGCGACGGGACAATAGAGCCTACCGCAAGAAAATATATCTTTCGGTGTACGGACTTGGAGATTGTTTCAACGTACAACTCTGAGCTGCGCGGTATTTGCAACTATTACAGCATAGCCAGCAACTTCAACAAGCTTCAGTATTTTGAATATTTGATGGAATACAGCTGCCTGAAAACTCTGGCTGGAAAGCATGAAAGCACCAGCAGAAAAATGATGCGCAAATACCGAGACGGAAAAGGCGGCTGGGGTGTGCCATACCAAACGAAAACAGGCATAAAACGCCGCAGTTTTGCAAGGTTTATGGACTGCAAAAATATAGACCTCTGGACAGACAAAATCATAGACTTTGCAATTGCACACGTCGGTTCCAGAACGTCATTTGACGACAGGCTGTCCGCCCGTGTGTGTGAGCTGTGCGGAAAAACCAATGTACCGCTGGAAATACACCATGTAAATAAAGTGAAGAACCTCAAAGGAAAACAACTGTGGGAGCTTGCGATGATAGCAAAAAAGCGTAAAACACTTGCGGTGTGCAAGGACTGTCATCACAAGATTCATCACCCTTGAACGACACTGATTTGAAGCAATGATGGCGAGCCGGATACATCGAGAGGTGTACGTCCGGTTCTGGGAGGGGTTTGGGCAAACCTACGGCAGTAATGTCGCAAGGCGGCTCATTCCTACTCTACGAAGGAAAAGGTGGAGATCCGTTCTGGGATAAAGCGGAGAGATTGCTTTACACAGCGTTGATTGGATTTATACATTATGAGGCACCTAAAGATGAGCAGAACTTTTCAACTCTTATTGAGATGATTAATGCGATGGAAGTAAGAGAGGATGATCCTACTTTCAAGAACGCAGTAGATATGATGTTTGAACAGTTGGAGAAGAAAAATCCTAATCATTTTGCGGTACGTCAGTATGCAAAGTATAAGCTTGCAGCCGGTGTTGTATGCTCTAAAAGACTTCTTAATCAAGCGGTTGGGAAGTCTCTTAGAACACACAACCTAAAACCGAAGAAAGCAATCTGGTGATATGTCAAGCTAATTTTTGAAATAATTTTGATATGTATTTCAGAAAAAAGGGTAACTTTAATAGACCTATGATTTAAGCAAAACATAAGTTCGACTAGTTAGAATCTTTAATTGATGTATCCAGCGATACGCCGGAGTACAGTTGGTTTCTGGCCAGCAATCCATAAACCAAACGAACGAATTTACGTGAAGTCAGCGCGAGTGCTCTTTTGTGTTGATGTTTCGGAACTTCATTGTACTTCTTCCGATAGTACGCTCCGTACTCAACGTTGTGTTTTCTCATACTGTTGGCGGCTTCGCCAAGATAGTATCGCAGATAACGATTACCGGCTTTTATCATGGGAGTATCTTCTCCGTCGAAATCACCGGACTGGTTGGATTTCCATGTGAGACCGGCATACTTGGCAAGAGCATCAGATGAATGAAAAGCGGTTATATCGCCTATTTCAGCAATTATGCCACCAGCAAAGACAGGACCGATGCCATCAATAGATTGAAGAATAATAAAGGCATTTGGGTTCAAACCTTTGATTTCCTTTTCGATAGCATTGTCAATGACTTTGATTTCTCTTTTAAAGGTTTCAATGCAGTTGAAAGAACTGGCAATAGACACATTTAAAGGCTCATAAAGAGCTTTATCCAGACGATAAGAATCTCTGGCAGCTTTCTTTAATAAATCTGCGGTCTTGCTTATATCCTTAATGCGGTTGCGGCTTTTTTCAGCAAGGAATGCAATCAGATCTTCTTCGGAAGAAGCTAAAATTTCTTCCGGGGAAAGGTATTCCATTAATACACTGGAAGATGTAGCGCCATATATATCGCAGAAAGGCTGGTCATCTCCTTCAAGCATCTGCAATTCGCTGAATTTCAGATAAAGATTGGAGATAAGATAAGTTTTCTCCCTGGTCATGCATTCAACAAGGTGAAGACGATGCCGTGTGAGACGTTTCAAAGCAAGAAACTGGCTGCCGCGCCAAGGCTCGGATTCAATGTTTCCGGCTCTTGCATAGTCTGCAATAACAAAGGCATCAATAGGATCAGATTTACCAAGTCCTATATAGCTTTTCTTGTAGTTTGCAGTACATTTAGGGTTCAGGACAAAAACATAAGGCTTAAACCGCATCAATTCTTCGCAAGAAGAAAGATAATTAGCGATATGGATGCTGTAAACAGAAGTTGATTCTAAAGCAGCAACAACCATAGTTAAGTCGGGGTGTTGATTTAAACACTCAAGTATCTTCAAAGCTAATTCCTCAGCCCCGGGCTGATTGTTAGCAAAAGAAGAGTTTATGTATTTATTTTTGAAAAAATCCAAAGCACAAACATAGTTGGATTTTGAGCTGACGTCAATACCGACGTAAAGCGTAGATAAAGGGTTAATCTTTAACATGATATCACCCGCCTTTCCGATTAAGTATTCTTGGAATCTGAAGTAAAAGGTTTATCCTGGGAATCATATGCTGACCGAAACCTCGCGTAATAAGCATACACTCTGGCAGCTCTTTTGCTGGTGCTGTACGCCAGAGGATGAAACATCTGTGTAAGCGGAATATGACATATGAATCAGGCTGCAAGCTTTCTAAGCAGGCACCGAGATCGGGCTGAAAGGAGGCAAAGCAGAGCCTCTAGACATCAGACTCTGCTGATATCATACCACAGAATAACTTATGTAACTAATAACCAAAGTAGATGAGATGGAAAGGGATTATCCCAGGTGTCTCAGATCATCTATAAATCTATAGAAAGAATAAGTGCATAACCATCGTTTCTACTGGCTATACACTTATTATACGAGGAGCGCAAGTTATGAGAAAAAATGAGAAAATCA
>OGGQ01004298.1_pt1 | contig 12020 bp, 10 predicted proteins | sample 1571191 | NCBI WGS metagenome assembly OGGQ01 (sample SAMEA2582061, study PRJEB24529) | metagenome | biome: Human gut stool | place: China | collected 2011
AGTGTTGATTACGGCGTATACATTTTGGGAAAATATACTATTTAGTAATATTAGGATGGAAAGATAATATGAGTTTTTCAAAATTTTATGGAGCATATGATTTCAATACATTTTATATTGATAAATGTATAAAATGTGAAAAAGAACAATTGAAATATTATAATTTGTGGTGTAAAAAGTATAATAAGTGCTTTTCAAAATGTACAACAGATGAACTGGGAGAATGGATTATTAGATATTACAAGGCACTTTGGGAGATGTATTCTTCTTCCAGTATTTATACAGAAGCAGAGGTACATCTTAATAATAATTGTTTTATTTCATATTATTTTTGTTTATATTATTCTTTGTTTCATGCCATGAATGCTCTTATATATTTGGATCCACATATACTCGCAAAAACAGTATATAGGATTAGTCATTATAAGTTGAAAAACATATTTAAATCGGATTTTTGTAATAGCAAAGGAATATTTGACAACTCCGTAATTAAGTTATTCGAAGACTTAAAATTTAAAAGAGAATATTTTTCATATAGTTCTCCTATGAATATGGTGTATGATTCTTGGGAAAAAGACATCAATGTTGTTAAAGATATGTTGTGTAAGATATATCAGGTTCTTGCTTTGCATTCCAGTATTGCAAAGAAGGAATTTCCTTTTTTACAGTATAGTAGCATAACAAATAAAAATTTATTTTCTCTAAAATTTAAATCATATTTTTCTAATATTGATATAGTATTATTAAATGAAAATTTAAAAGAATTAAAGCGTAAAAAGAGGAATGAAAAAGCTAGACTTAGAAGGCGAGAACAAAAATTGAATATAATAATTAATGACATAAAGGCTGGTGAAAATCAATATTCTAAAAGGGATATAAGAAGATTAATTAAGGATAGAAATAGAGTAAAAGATTATATTATAACTATAGAGAATTCTATAGATAAAATAAAATGTGAATTAGCTCGAGTCAAGTTAGATCCGGCTGCGGAAACGTTGCTGTGTGAGCTGAGAAAAAAATACTATTGTTTAAATTTTGGAATTCTACAGCTGGAAATAGAACATATTTTTGATGAATTTCATGGATATGATTATGAGTGCTGGAAAAATAAAGTGCCAATTAAATTTGATCCATTGAAGGCTGATTCCTTTATTTATAGTTGCATTGTGAAAGGATGAATATTCCGGCTTGGATATCCGTGATGTTAGGTGATTAGATACAAAGGAGTACACATGGAAATAGAATCAAATTTTGTGTCATTAGGAAAAGTTAAGACAACAAAAGAGAAGAAAAGCAAACACATTCCATCAAAAATTCAGGCAGATACGTTATTTACATTTATGACAGACTATGAATATTTAAAATCGGTGCTTTATTCAAGAATGATTTCACCTAGATACTGTGAAGAAGATATAAAGTATTTGAAGATTAAGGGAATAAAGAGAATAGCATATCCAATGAAATGCTTTTGTGATATAAATATGCATCGTTTAGAAGAACATTTGTCTTGGTATGGATATTATGGAGTTGCATTTACGAAAGAATGGGGAATGAAAAATGGTATTCAGCCAATACAATATATAAATCCTAATTCGGCGTTATGTAAAGATTTTTCGAAGGCTTTTTCGGCGGCATTAAAAATGGATATAGGCAAAGAATCAAAGAATCAACAGAAACTTAAGGATTTTCTTTTACATACAATGATGTATTATAAACCATATGAAGGAAAGATAAAAAATAGAAATACGGGCAAAGAACAGAAAAAATGTTTTACAGATGAATGTGAATGGAGATATATTCCGGATGTTACGACAATTGGATTTGAACAAGCTTACTATGACGAAACAATTTTTAATGCAGGTATATTAAATAGTCTAAGTAATGCAATGAATAATAATCCTAATATTTCGTTGGAGTTTGCGTATTCTGATTTAAAATATATAATTGTAAAAAATGAGGAAGATTTTGGGAAAATTACAGAAGATATAGTGTCTTGGAAGTTAGAAACTAATATTGAACATATACTGATTTCTAAAATAATTATATGGGATCAATCCAAAGGAGATTTCTAATGTTTGTAGATTTTAATAGGGTATTTAAAGAAAAACCACAGACGCAAATAATGGTGCCGGAGGTATTGGTTGAATATATGAATAGCCAGTTGCCAAAAGGAGTTAAGTATGAAGTACAAGAAGATGGAACTTGCGAAATAGTAGGAGACGGGGAGCCAATAAATATTGGCGGTTTTGTATTTCAGTTATCAAAAGAACAACAAGAATTATTGGGAGCCAATTGTTCAGAAGATGATATAATAAATTATTTTTATAATGCTCAAAAACCTATTCCATTAAAACTTAAGAAAGATGGATTTATTACACTTAACGGAAAAGAATTTCCAATAGAGCAATTGAATTATCGGCCAATGAATCCTATTCATTATGAAAAAGGAGAGCTGTGGCTTAGCCCACATCCGTTTGGAAAGCCCTTTGAATTGAAAATAGGATGTGATGAATATGAAAGAAAGCTTTTGATTTCTAGGGTGCCAACTGAAAGCACTCATATTGCGACTTTTGAGTCAGAAAAAGAAGCGCCTTTATATTTAAAGTATCATATGGATGAAGAAAATAAAACTTTAACAGCAAATATTTCATATAACCTAAAATATGCAACGACAATAAGGGATATTGTAGAATCAACATCTATATATAATGCATATTTAGAAGGAAGAGGATATTTGGAAAGTGTAAAAATTCAGGTAAAAGAAAACAAAAAGAAAGTTTTTGATAAAGATAGTATAGTTTTTTGGAAAAAGGTACTAGCTATAGAAGAATATCTAGGGGTAGCTTTTAAACCACCGTTAGATGATGTTGAGTTTGAAACGATGTGCTTGGTAGAGACACTATATCAAAACTTAATTAATAAAATTCCAGTGATAGATAAAGGGGTAATAAATACTATTAATGGAGAATTCTCAAAAACAAAAAAAGAGATAGATGAATTGACAGGAAAACCAATTTATTTTGAATTTGAAACAACGTCAAATGTAGAGTTGTTTGAAGCAAAATTTGAATTACCTGCATTAGTGGGAATTTTTAATGCAGTATTTGCAGGAGTAGAAGTTGATAAGAATGAGCAGAAAATAATACTTAAGGATGAATCTAAACAAAAGAAAAGATATAGTTCTACTCTTCGATTTAGAGATGAGGAAGAAGTAAAAAAATTTAAAGAGGGAGATTACCAACAAAGAGTAGCATTATTCCATGATGCAAAAAAGGCACAAGAATATTTGAAATAATATTTATGGGAGAGCATGGACTTTAAAACAAAAAGATGAGTGAAAAACAAATGGAAGAAGTAAAAACTGTTACTATTTTGTTGAGATTAATAATGTAAGAGGAACTGATTGATGGAACAAAAAGTAATAGAAATTATAAAAAAAGATATTGAACGATGTAAACAACAAATAGTTAATGAAGGTTCATATAAAATGTATCAAGCTTTGGTTAGTAAATATAATGGTTTATTTCCTGGATTTTCAGATGATATACCCAAAACAGTAAAATTTTCCACGGATGGAGCAGTTAATTATCGACCAGAACTTAATGCAATAAGAGAAAAATTAGAGCTTGCGTTGGTTGTAGAACAAAATAAAGATCCTTTGTATAAATTTAAAGAAATGATGAATATGGATATAGAAACTCTAAAAAAAATAGTGGAAGGTACCTGTGAAATAGAGGAAAAGGAGAAAGAAAATTTGTATTTTTCTCTAACTGCAAAATATCATCCATATGTTCCGAAACTAGGAAAGGGATTATATAATTATTTTGATGAACCGGAATATTATGAAGAAGTGACAGGGGAAGAGCTAGAATATAATCTCTATCAAATATATAATAAGCTATTAACTTTTCAAGCGTTGAACTATCCTGGTTTAGGTGCTAGTGTTGCTTGTTCTCCAAATACTGTTGTGAATATTACAAACACTAACAGCAATACAGTAACTGTAACATTTGATTCTGTGAGAAAAAATATAGAAGATATGACTTCATTATCCGAAGAAGAGGTTCAAGAGATCCAGAATAAAATAGATGAAATTGAGGAGATTGTAATCTCAAAAGAAAATAAACGAAAGAAATGGTCTAAAGCAAAGGAAATAATAAAATGGATAGCAGACAAGGGGGTTGATGTAGGAATTACAGTATTACCGTTATTATTAAAAATAGGTTAATTCTTACGATGTATATGTATAATTATAATGTTTGAAATGGATGTGCTGCGGATCTTCGATAATAACAGCCTGGGTTCATATTATAAATTCCTTGTGAAATACGAAAAGGAATATACCATCCGACTGTCAGAAGACGAAGAAAAAGCAATCGAATTCATTTCCAAAAAGCTGGCGAGTGGCAAGCGGATTCATGAGCTGGAATTGTTGAAACGTACGTTGCAGTATCACCATGGAATCATTGGGCGTCTGCAGAAGCATTTATCCGAGAAGTATCATTGTGAGATGGACGAGCATTGCACGGAAAATGTGGTCAATATGATGACCAATGAATTTCCGACGAGCGCAGCAAAGAAGACTTACGCACAGTGTGTATTTCTGAAGAAGGAACAGGATGATTATGGCATTTCCGATGTGTATGGGAAAATGTTACAGAATCCGGAATTCTGTGCGATTCTGGAGGAACTGGTGGACTTCGGAATCTCGAGATATAAGGTCAATTACAGTTACCATTATCAGGATACAAATCTGGTATTGTATCAGAAATATACATATGAGGATGCCTGCCGTCTGCTGAACTGGGAGAGAAATGAAGTGCCGCTGAACATCGGCGGTTACAAATATGATAAAAAGACTAGGACATTTCCGATATTCATTAACTACGATAAGCAGGACAATATCAGCGATACCACGGAATACGAAGATCATTTCGTAGCAGAGAACCGGCTGATCGCGATTTCCAAAAGCGGAAGAAGCATGGACTCAGAAGATGTGCAGAATTTCTTGAAAGCAACAGAACGTGGCATAGATGTGCAGCTGTTTGTGAGAAAGAATAAGGATGATAAGATATCCAAGGAATTCTATTATCTGGGCCGTGTGATCGCGACCGGGAATGCGAAGCAGTTCGTGATGCCGAATACGGATAAGACGGCGGTGGAGATCGAATGGGAGCTGGAGACTCCGGTGAGAGAGGATATTTATCAGTATAATGTGAATGAAATGAAAAAGAACTCAAATTTGAAGTATAAATTTGAGTTCTTTTTTAGTTCATAAGAATAATATTTGAGTTTCTTACATAAACTTAAATATAGTGCTAGAATCTAAAATATAAATGGAGGAACTAAAATGACAACAGAAGAATTATATGACAAACTAAAATTAATTCAAAAAATGAAATGCGAAACGCAGAATTTGGAATTGAAATCAGCGGAGCAAGGATATCCGAAACGATTATATGATTCTTTGTCAAGTTTTTCTAATCAGGATGATGGTGGCATTATTGTTTTTGGAATTGATGAGAAACAAGATTATAAAGAAGTTGGTGTTTATGATGCTCAGGACATTCAAAAGAAAATTAACGAGCAATGCTTGCAGATGAATCCGGTTGTACGGCCGCTTATTACAGTTGTGGAGAAGGAAAATAAAAAATTTGTTTCTGCTGAAATTCCCGGAATAGATTTGGCAGACAGACCTTGCTATTATCAAGGACGTGGAAGGTTGAAGGGGGCCTACACCCGTATTGGAGATAGTGATGAACCGATGACAGAATACGAAATATATAGTTATGAAGCATATAGAAGAAAATATCAAGACGATATCCGTGAGGTTCCGAGAGTAACATTAATGTCATTGGATCAGGAAGAACTGAATCGTTATGTTGAACTGTTAAAGAGAGGAAAACGAAGATTAGCAACACTTGATAATGAAAGTATTTATGAACTTATGAGCATAAAGCGAGGAGAGAAAGTAACGCTTAGTGCGACTTTGCTTTTTAGTCCATATCCACAGGCATATTTTCCACAATTGTGTATTACGGCAATTGTAATTCCTGGGAGAACAATAGGAAGTCTTGGCGACATGGGGGAAAGATTCTCGGATAATCAGAGAATAGAAGGAACAATTCCGGAAATGTTGGATGAGGCATTATTATTTGTGAAACGCAATATGCGGATAAAGACAATTATAAGTCCGACAACCGGACGAAGAACTGACAGAACAGACTATCCAATAACAGCAGTTAGAGAAGCTATTATAAATGCATTAGTACATCGTGATTATAGTATTCATACAGAAGGAATGCCGATTCAACTTATAATGTTTGAAGACAGGATTGAAATACATAATCCAGGTGGATTATATGGAAGAATCACTATTGACCAATTAGGAAAAATTCAACCGGATACAAGAAATCCGGTACTAGCATCGGCACTTGAAACATTGGGAATAACAGAAAACAGGTATTCAGGAATTCCAACAATCCGGATGGAAATGGAGAAATATAACTTAAGACAGCCAGAATTCTTGGATGAAAGAGGAAGTTTTATTGTAAAACTATATAAAGAATCAAAGAATGATTATGAAGATATGTCAAATGATGAAGAAACAAATAATTTAATAGTATTTTGTAAAACACCGCGTACAAGAAAGGAAATTTGTGATTATCTGGGGTTAAATTCTGTTACTTATGCTATACAGACGTATGTAAATCCATTAGTAGAAGCTGGCGTAATTAAGTTGAGTATTCCAGATAAGCCAAAGAGTCCAAAACAGTTATATTATAGCGTAGAAAGAGAAGAATGAGAGAGGAACAATTCCTGTGGCAGTGTCTGCAGAAAGAAATCCCGATTGAGATTTCACCTGTTTTAAGAGATTTAATAACTGTTATATTTTGTTATTAAATTCTCCGCAAACCCTTGAAAATCTTTGTGTGAATCCTCTATTTCGGACAGGAGATAATTTGACAGGAAATTTCAAAGAAGAGTATAATACATATTAAGACATTTTGAATCGGCATGTGTCCGGAAGAAGCTGTCACTGGCAGGTTCTCTGTATTATAAGCAGGTTCGAAATAGACGCTATGGGGGAAAATAATTTGGAAAAAAAACTGACAATAAATGATATAGCCCAGATGTCCGGTGTGGCAAAAAGTACTGTATCAAGATATCTGAACGGGGGAAGCGTCAAAGATGCAACGGCCCAGAAGATAAAAAAAATCATCGAAGAAAATAATTATGAGCCGAATCTGTTTGCAAGGCTGAATGCAAAAGAGAGCCGGATCATAGGACTTACGGTACCTGGATTTAACTCGGTAACAACACCGAGACTTGTAGAAGTAATCGTTGCCTATCTTAAGAAAAATGATTATACACCTCTTATCATGCATACGGAAAATGATATCGAAGAAGAAATACGCTGTATCGAACGGCTGAAGAATATGAATGTAGATGGAATTATGGTTCTTGCGACGGGAAGCACAAAAGAATACGAAGAAGCAGTAAAGAAGTTAAAAATTCCAATCCTGTTTCTTGGACAACGCTTCCCGGGAGAGAATTCTGTCATTAATGATGATTACAATGCAGGATATGCGGTGGGTAATTATATCGGACAACGTAAGTTCAAGGAGATTTATATGCTCTGGGTACCTGAAGATGACCCGGCAGTAGGAGGAGAACGACGCCATGGAGTGATCGATGGACTTATGTCCTGTGAGAAAAAGCCAAAAGAAGTCATAGAGACAACGTTCTTTTATGAAAATGCAATTGAAAATGTACAGAAATTTGTAGATCATATGAAGACACCGGCGGCAGTCGTATGCGCAACAGACCGTATCGCATTTGGCGTGTACAAAGTAATGTCAGAGAAAGGTATACGGATACCGGAAGAAGTATCCGTGGTAGGATTTGGCGATTACGAAGCAGGAGAACTGTTACAGCCGCCACTTACGACGGTAAAATTTGACTGGAAGAACTGGGGGGAGATCAGTGCTGAGTCGATGATCCAGATGATTTTAGGAAAGCCGGTAAGCCCGCTTCAGGTCAACCCGTATGAAATTATAGAAAGAAAAAGTGTAAAAGAGAACTGAGAATCAGGCGGATCTGTCAATTTGACAGACCCGCTTTTGTGCAATATAGACAAATTTAGATATCAATTTTTGGAACCGTTTCCAAAAATGAAATTGCAGTGACGTTTTGTGTTGACATACAAAAGCTGATGTATATAATAAAAACATAGGAACGGAACCGGTTCCAAAACAAAACAATACAAGGAGAAGAGAAATGGGAAAGAACAATGAGTATCTGGAAATATCAAAACAGATCGTAGCCAATATTGGTGGAATGGATAATATCCAGGGAACAGCACACTGTGCAACCAGACTCAGGATCGTATTGAAAGATAATGATCTTGCAGATATTGAAAAACTGGAAGATATCGACAAAGTAAAAGGTGCGTTCATAGCAGGTAATCAGTTACAGCTGATCCTGGGAGCTGGAACAGTGAATGATGTATATGAGGTATTTGCCGAGTATACGAATACACAGAATATGTCACTGGGAGATCTGAAGGAAGAAAGTGCGAAGAGGCAGAATCCACTTCAGGCAGTGATCAAAGCGTTATCTGATGTATTTATCGGAATCATGCCGGCACTTCTTGCAGCAGCCCTTCTGATGGGAATTACAAGCGTCCTTGGCGGACTTGAAGTAGTAAAGACACATGATACCTTATATGCGATCAACCGGCTGGTAAGTCTTGCGTCTACAGGTATCTTTGCAATCCTTCCAATGGCAGTATGCTATTCAGCCGTAAAAAGATTTGGCGGGAATCCGGTTCTTGGTATGGTAATCGGAGCAATCATGTTAGACAGTTCTCTTGCCAATGCTTACCAGGCTGCACAGGGAACCGTTGATATAGAAGTTATCCGTCTGTTCGGACTGAAGATTGAGATGGTAGGATTCCAGGGAGGAATCATCATCGCGCTTATGATGGGATTTGTAGTTGCAAAACTGGATAAATTCTTCAATAAGGTAATTCCGGATGTAATCAAGCTTCTGGTTGCACCAATGCTGACAGTATTTATCTCTACGGTATTACTTTTTACACTTGTAGGTCCGGCAGGACGAATTCTTTCTAATGGAATCACAGACGGACTGATGTGGAGTACAGAACATCTGGGAGCATTCGGGTATGCGTTATTTGCCGGAGTTCAGCAGATCGTAGTTATCACAGGTCTTCATCACATTATCGGTGCGGTAGAAGCACAGCTTATTGCATCGACAGGAACAAACTTTTTAAATCCACTGATGTCTGTAGCTTTATTTGGACAAAGTGGTGCGGTACTTGGTTATCTTTCCCTGAACTGGAAGAACTTAAAAGCCAGAGAGCTTTGTATTCCAAGTTTCTGCTCGACATTATTTGGTATCAGTGAACCGGCAATCTTCGGAGTAAACTTACGTTACAAGTTTCCACTGATCGGTGGATGTATCGGTGGTGCAGTTGCAGGTGCATATGTATACTATTCAAAGCTTACTGCTCTTGGATTCGGTACAACTGCACTTCCTGGAATGGCAATTGCTAATCCGGCACATCACGGGTACATTAACTACATCATTGCACATGCAATCGCGATTACGATTGGATTTGTATGTACAGTCATCTTTGGAAAAATGTGGTCAGCACCGGATAAGAATAAAAATGACAAAAAGAACGATACAAAAGAAAATGATACAACAAAGGCAGTTATTACAGAAGAGCCTGGTGCAGTCTATGCAGCAGCAGAGGGAACAGTAAAAGATATCGAAGCATCGACAGATCCGACATTTGCAAACAAGGTACTTGGAGACGGTGTCGTTATCTTTCCGGAAGACGGAACCGTTATGGCACCATGTAAGGCAACCGTATCACTCGTATATCCAACCGGACATGCAATCGGACTTACAACTGCAGATGGAGCAGAGATCCTGATTCACTGCGGGGTAGATACCGTCAATATGAACGGTGAAGGATTTGAGACACTTGTAAAAGAAGGACAGGAAGTAACAGCAGAAGAAGCACTTATCAGATTTGACATCGACCTGGTGAAGAAGCATGGATACTCTCCGGAGATTCTTGTTATCTTCACAGAGCTTCCGGAAGGAAAGACCATCAAAACAGAAGAAAAACATATTGCAAAAAATGATAAGATGGCTGAAATCGTGTAAGGATAAGGTGGACAGGAACAGATGAACAAAGAGACATATTTAACAGAATATCCGAAGCATGAAAGTATGAGGGAGAATGTAAAAAAAGATAAAAACAGACTTCACTTTCATATGATGCCGCCGACAGGCTGGATGAATGATCCGAATGGTCTGTGTGAATTTCAGGGTGTGAATCATATTTATTTCCAATATACACCATTTCTTGCCGGATGGGGAACGAAGCTTTGGGGACATTACACAACAAAGGATTGGATTCATTATAAAGAAGAAGAGCCGTTCCTTTATCCGGACGAAGAATGGGACAGAGACGGTGTATATAGCGGATCAGCCTATACCTGTGAAGATGGAATTCACTATTTTTACACAGGAAATGTAAAACTCTGGGATAAAGATTATGATTATATCATGAATGGACGGGAACAGAATACGATTCACGTATTCAGTCCGGATGGAAAGAATATTGCATACAAGAAGCTTGTAATGACCAATGATGATTATCCGGTGAATATGTCCAAGCATGTCAGAGATCCAAAAATCTATAAAAAAGACGGCCGTTATTATATGATCCAGGGAGGCCGTGATGCGGAATCTTATGGCTGTGCACTTTTGTTTTGTTCCGACGATCTGGAACACTGGAAATGGTACGATACGGTGCGGACAGCAAAGCCATTTGGTTATATGTGGGAATGCCCGGATCTGTTCGAGATTGACGGCCAGCAGATTATGACATGCTGTCCACAGGGAGTAGATCAGAAGGGATATGATTACCAGAATGTGTACCAGTGTGGATATTTTCCGGTAGAGTTTGACCTGAAGAACAAATCATACAGCTTTGGAAAATTTCAGGAATTTGACAAAGGATTTGACATCTATGCGACACAGACATTTGCAGATGAAGCGGGTAGAAGAATCCTGATTGGCTGGATGGGGATTCCGGATGCAGATTATGATAATGATGCAACGGTTGCATATGACTGGATCCATGCACTTACCATGCCAAGAGAACTGGAATGGAAAGATGGAAAGATCTTACAGCATCCATTAAAGGAGATGAAAGATCTGCGTAAAAATGCATTTACCTGCGAGCTGGAAGCATTTACAAAGTGGGCGCCTGCGGACTGCTGTTTTGAACTGAGACTTGACGTGGAAGAAGCAAAAAATCTGGAGCTTAAGCTTCGTGAAGATGTTACAATAAGCTGGAAGGACGGGCTTTTTACCTTATCGATGGGAGAAAGCGGACGTGGAAGAAAGCAGCGCTTTGCTAAGGTGGAAGAGCTTTCGGATATTACCATCTTTTCGGATACATCAGCCATTGAGATATTCATTAATAACGGGGAAACGGTTCTGACAACAAGAGTATATAGTGAACATCTTGAACAGAAAGTAGAGCTTGTATCCAGAGAGGTAAAGGGAAGCGTTCATGGATATGAACTTGGATCATTCGAGGTTGAATATAAAAAATAGATTCCGGACTGCATAAGATATAACAGGTGAATACGCGGAAAAGAAAATAAAAATGTGGACAGGTTCCTGAAAAAAGAGGTGCCAGTCCACATTTTTTATACCATAGTATGCAAGAGATGCTGTCAGTGGCAAGTTTTATGTATTGCCATGCATTTGTAAGAAGTAGCAGGTGGCAAGTTTTTTGTATCTGACTGCAAATTCCGCTTCATCGGATCACCGATTCCGCTAGCAACGGATCAGTTTTTCCGGTCGTAACGGAACACTTTTCCGCTTCGTCGGATCACGCGCGTGGAAATACTGCTGTTCTCTAATCGGAGCGGCGCCGACGCCGTATTATAAGGCGGGCGAAGCGCTTA
>OGGQ01004300.1_pt1 | contig 12016 bp, 8 predicted proteins | sample 1571191 | NCBI WGS metagenome assembly OGGQ01 (sample SAMEA2582061, study PRJEB24529) | metagenome | biome: Human gut stool | place: China | collected 2011
ACAGAAGCGCGGTGCGCCTTGTGGCACTCGCTGCACTCGATCTCGCCGTGCTGCGGCTGATGCGGGTTGAACTCCATGTCGCTCGTGGCCTTGATCAGGTCGTCGCGCGTCAGGTTGTGGCAGCTCTCGTTCAGGCAGAACTCGTCGGCGTCAACGCCGCGAGCCTCGGTCAGCATCTCCGTGTCGCGCTCTTCAAGCGGGTACACGTAGTTGCCGGTGACCCAGTTCATGCCCTCGGACATCTGCTCGCTCAGCGTCGGCACATGGCAGGCCATGCAGTCCTTGCCCTGAGCCTTGTGCGAGACGGCCAGCATCGCGTTCGTGTTGGCAACTTCGTTGCCCCACTTGTCGACGCCCGCCGTGCCTGCTTCCTGCTCGTACGTTTCCAAGTACTCGTCCATCGGCGTGTGGCAAATGGCGGCGCAGAAGCTCGGCTGCTCGTGCCAAACCCAGAAGCCGGCACCGGCTGCAATCAAGACAACCACGACAACGCCCACGACGATGGGCCACTTCCTCGTCCGGGGCGCGGGATCCCCGATCACCACAGGTTCCTCAGCCATGGCGCTCCCCTACTCCCACGGCTCGAGGGCGGCCACGTTCCGCCCGGCCTCGCGGCCCCAGACGACGGTGTTCGGGATGGACCAGCCGCAGCCGAAGTAGAAGGCACCCGAGACGTTACCCCCGATGATGCACCCGGCGCCGTACAGCCGTGGAATGGGGTTGCCGTCGAGGCCGATGATCTCGGCTTCCACGTTGGACTTCGCGCCGGCGAAGGTGCCCATAGGGCCGGGGCGCACGACATCGCAGTAGAACGGCGGCGTCGCGATGGGGGCCATGTTGGCCCTGCGGCCGAAGTCGGCATCCAAACCGGCCTCGCAGAAAGAGTTCCACCTCTCCACTTCGGAGGCGAGGGCGGTCGGATCGCAGCCGATAAACTCGGCGAGGCCATCAACCGAATCGGCCGAGAACGTAGTATCGCACGTGTCGGGCGTATGCCCTTTCATCTCGAAAAAAGGCGCCCCGGTCGCATCGTACACATAGAAGATATAACCCGTAGTCGGATCGTCGGGGGTGAAACCCTGCTTCCATGCAGCTTGCGCGCACTCGTGCACGACATAGCCCCACTCGGCATCGTCCTGGCAAAACCGTCTGCCGGTCTTGTCCACGAGGATGGCGTCTATGTTCGACGAGTCGTGGATATTGACGTCCTTGCCCAGGATCTCGCTCATACCCCAGTCGCTGATGCCGCCTACGTAGATAGAATCGTTCATGCACACGGCCTGCTGCATGCAAAGCTCAGCACCGATCTCGCGCAGCATCCGCACCCCGTCACCGGTATTCGAGTCCATATCGGGGTTGCCCGGAGCGAGCAGCCCTGCGCCTTCGAGCGTTAGGCCCCAGACGTTCTGCATGAGGCCCAGGTCCTTAGACATCTCAAGGTTGTTGTCCACCGAAGCGCACGCCATGACCACGCCTTTTCGCGCCTTGGCGAAGGAGCCGTCGGCCAGCTGCACGCCGATAACGGAGCCTTCGGCGTTCTTCAGGATGTGCGCCACCTCGCAGCCCATCTCGATTTCGATGTTCGACAGGCTTTCGGCGCGCTTTTTCAGCGTTGCCATATGGCCTTCCGTCGCACCGTAGGCATTGTGGTTGTACACCGAGCGCGGCACGACATCGGCCTCCGTGTCGCCGCATGACCAGACCGGGGGCAGCGGGCTTGCGCCCTCGTACGTGCGACCGGTGTCCATCATCCAATCGACGGCCTCGCCGGAGCGCAAGCACGCCTCGCGGATCATATCCTGGTTTCCCAGACCTTGCGACCAGCGCAGCATCTGGTTCGCGAACGCTTCGCCCGTATCGCCCGCGTAGCCGGTGATCTCTTCCTGAGTGGACCAACCCGCTGCCAGCATGTATCCACCGCATAGTGCCGAGTTGCCGCCGTACATCGCCTTGTCCTTCTCGAACACGACGACGTCGGCGCCGGCCTCTGCCGCCTCGATGGCCGCGCACGTGCCGCCGCTGCCCGAGCCGACGATGACGACATCAGTCTCGTACTTCCAGTCGACGTCGGCCGGGTCGAGGCCCCCGGTTGCCGCAGGCGCGGTCTGAGCCTGTGCTTCGGATGCGCTTTTCGGCGCGCAACCGGCCAACATGCCTGCTCCTGCCGCCGTGGCGCCGAGCAGCGTGGCCGCCTTGAGGAAGTCTCGCCTTCCCATTCCCCGTTCGATGCCGCGGCACTTTCCGTATTCCATGACACCCTCCTTCTCGATTCCATCGTGCGCTTCCCGAACACTCGGAAAGTCCCTTCGCAATCCCAGTCTAATCACAGCGCAACGTCAGGTAAAACACGGTATTGACCATTTGTTTTCGCAGGTCAAAATACTAGTTTTCCGCAAGTGACGATTTTCGACAGCAGACGCGCGGCCGAGAGGAGCGCGGCGTAGTATACTGCGAGCGCAACGAAGACCGAAGGGACGGAGATGCCGATGAAGGGGTTCGCCGACGCTGCAGCGCTCGAGAGCGCGCTCGCGCTTCTGCATGATGCAGAGCTCATGGAATTCGTCCAGGAACATCAGCACAACTACCTCTACCGCGCGGATTTCATGAAAGAGCCTATGCCCGGGGATGCAGACCCGGCGCTTATGTGGGAGCTCGTGTCTTTCGTCCGACGCATGGCGGGAAGGCCTACCGTGCGGGAGCTGAACAAGTCGCAGCCAATCGGCCGGCAATGCTTCTGGACGGCGACGCCCGAGATGATCGCCGGACTGAACGATATCGTGAGCAGGAGCAATCCCTCCGCCCAGCTAACGCAGTCGCTCGCGCGGCTCAGCACGCGACCCGCCATCCAGCAACTTGCGCTTGAAGAGCTGGAAGCGGCAGGGTATCGCGACGGCGTCGACGTCGAGCATGAAGAGCTGCGGGAGATCGTTTGCGACAAGCGAGCGCCGGAAACGCCCGAAGAACGGCTCTTCGCCAACGCGAGAGAGCTCATCGAAGAAATCGAGGAGCTCGCGTCCGAACCGTTCAACGTCGAGCTCATCGCCTACATGCACGAGCGCCTCGCGCTCGACACGAAGGGGCTTCGCGTCGAGCCTCGCCCTTCCCCCGCACCGAAGACCTCCGTGCCGTCACCACCTTCCGATCAGCTGCTCGAATCGATCGTCGCAGGATGCGAGAATCCATGCCTGTGGGGTCCCCATCCTTTATTCGGCGCGCTGATAAACGCCGACACGATTTGGGTAACGCCGGCATTCGAGCGCTTCAACGGACTCATGGAGTTGCTCATTCGCTGGCGATCGTACTATGCGATCGGCGTCCCGGCCCTTCGCTTCGTGCCGCTATCCAAGATGCGCCTCGACTGGGAGCGACGGCTCGTCGGGCCTCCCGACGCCCCCATGCGCTACGGAGAAGCGCTCGTCGTCAGCAGTTTCGGCGTAGACAGCACCCCGTACAGCCAACAGATGATCCACTTTCTCGACAGAGGGCTGAACAGGCTCGAACGCATCGTGGCGCGCACCGAGGAGATCGGCGAGCGCTGCAAGCACCTCATCTTCGAGGACAGGAGGCTCACCCTGCGCCAAAAGCAACTGCTTGCCGATCTCGTAGACAACCCCTTGCTCGTCGTGGACGTGGGCATGTACGAGAAGCGATTCGACATCGCCGCTTCAACGGCGAGAGCTGATCTCACACGCCTCGTCTCGCTCAACTTCCTGCTTACGGAGTTCTCGGCCAAGAAACAGGTATTCTGGCTTCGCCCCGATATCTCCCGCGTGCTTGCCAGCCGCTCTGCAGCCTCAACTCCTGCTTCAAGCACGCAAGCTTGAAGCAGGCGCGCTCGTCGGGCGGTGTATGATCGGTTCACCAGTCGAGAGAAAGGTGCAGGCATATGGGCAAGTTCGTGATTAAGACCACCGACGCAGGATGCCATTTCGTGCTGAAAGCCGACAACGGCGAAGTCATCGCCACGTCGCAGGTGTACAAGTCGAAGGAGTCCTGCAAGAAGGGCATCGAAAGCGTCAAGAAGAACGCCCCGGACGCCGCCGTGGTGGAAGAGGACTAAGCGCACGCAGAACGTCCTTCGTCCCAAACGGGGATGTCCTCGTTTGGGACATTTCCGCCTGACGCCTCATAAGCAGCCGCTTCCCATCCGCGACATGCGACGGATTGCCAAAACGATTCGACGATCTTGCCTGTCGCGCAGGACGTTTTCCTATTGCGCGTTCGTCCACTCTTTCATCTTGCCGATCAATTCGTTCTTGCTATGGATATCCAGTTTCCGGTAAATGCTCTTTGCATGCGTCTGGGCGGTGCTTTTGGAAATGAACAATTCATCGGCAACTTTCGTCAAGCTGTAGCCTTGCGAAAAAAGCTGGATTACTTCGACTTCGCGCTGCGTCAATTTGTACTCGCTCACGCGTTCGCTTGGAACTCTTGCGGCGGAATTCGCCGCGCTATCGAGAGCTTTATCGCTCGAATTCGGCTGCTTTCGCAACGCCAACACTCCGAACGCTACAACAACAAAAGCCATCAAGGAAAACAAAACCATCAACACGAGCGTTTCCAACGACAGCAGCCCTTCATCCGGGGAAGAGCCCAGAACCCCGGGCACCATTACGTAGCTGACGAGCCACGACGCCACTTCGGTCAAAATACCGCAGACAAGAAACAGTGGTACGGGAGGGATCCTTCCCTTCGTGGCGATATCGCAGAGCAGCACCCATAAAAAGAAGTCGAGCGATGATCGGGCGACGACTACGATATGGCCTCCCTCCACATACGAGCCAAATATGAGCGACGCAAACATGCCCGAAAAGAAAAGCAACGCCAAAACCATCCAGCAAACAAGGGTCAGTCGACCGATGCTCATTCTTTTCGCCATCGACAGAGGCTTCGAACCCGCAGCTTCCCCGTTGCCGTCGATACCGTGCTTGGTTTTGAACCAGTACCAAACACATGCCGCAAGGATCAAACCCGATACTCCGATTGAAATCACCCAACGAAGGTAGGGGACGCTTTCCGAAGAATAACCGGTGTCGATAATGCCGCGCACTACGCTCCCCGCAAGCAAGAAAGCAATATAGAGGCCTATGTACAATGTCGTAGTCTGGTTAATCCATTTTTTCGAGCCCGAGGGCTTGCTTCTTTTCTGCTTTGGAATCCGACCCTGAGGTTGAGCCAGACACCAGGACAACCCGACGATTAGCGGAGTCATTGTCGTAAGAAGAGGCTTCATCGAAGCAAACGAAAGAGAAAGGGCCGTAAGGAGAACGATGCTCATGAAATACGATATCGCCAGCAAGACTAGATGCTTTGCCCCAAACGAACTCGAGAAGTACTGCGCCCAAGCAAGATAATTTCCCAAAAACCCGATAACGGTTAACAAAATTGAAAGCCAGAAAACGACCGCATCGAAAACTCCCGCTTGAACGCACATGTTCAAAACTGCGCCCATGGTTCCGATGATCGACGAAGCCAATACGACCCTTTTTCCCAACGAATAGCATCCGCCGCTTTTCTTGAAGAAAAAGAGGGCGATCACGCTCAAAACAAGCGCTTCGATGAGAAACACGGTGTAAAGCTGGATACCGTATCCGAAAACCGAAACCTCGCTACCGAGAGGATACAAAGTCCCAAAAACTGCCTGATAGCGAAAATATGCCCAAAAGAACGTCATGCCTACGATCGGTGCCACGATTTTTTTGACGTTCCCCATGCCCAGAGCTCCTTTTAAGCGAGTTTCCGAATAGCCGAATCCTTATTTGGACGCTTTTCCTCACGCATCGCTATTCTATTCCAGCAATCCCCTGTCCGTTAGTATACCCTGCCACACATTCCAACCGCCTCATTCCCAAGGGCCTAACTGACAATCAAACGGGCAAAAAGAAGCCATTTCTGTAAATATCCCCTATTTTATGGTCAGCTCTTCGGACATTTTTAAAGAATCCCATCGTTTATAGGATGGAGCACGCGCACGACCGAATCGATAATCGCCCTGTCGCTGCCAACGTTCGCAAAAGCGGACAGGAGAAAGAGGGGATGTATGAATCTGAATCGTCGTGATTTCTTAAAAGGTGGGGCTTTGATTGGCGGCACTGCCGCACTGGGCACCATGTTCGGATGCGCAGCAAGCCCAAAGGGATCAACCTCGGGAGCGGTTTCAACTGACGCAGGTTTGCCCGCAGGCACCACCGCCGAGGATTTCGCGCAGTCTTCGGTCTCGCTTGACCCTATCACCGCGTTCTCAGAAGAGAAAACCTACGACATCGTCGTTGTCGGCGCCGGCACGGCTGGCGTTCCTGCAGTATATTCAGCACTGGAAGAAGGAGCGACGGTCGCATGCCTGCAGCGCGAGGGCACGGTGCAGGCCAACGGCAACGGCTCGTCGGGCATCATTCTGGAAGAAAGCAACGAAGCCGGCATCTTGCAGTATATGCAAGCTTGGAGGAAAGCCGGCGGCTATCGCATGAATCCCGACTTGCTGAAGCTGTTCGTCGATCACTCCGGCGAGACGCACATGTGGATGCTTCAACGCTCGGCAGAAGTTGACTATATCCCGAGCCCGATCTCCGCAACGAAGACCACCTACGACGAGGGTAACTTCTGCACGGCCGTCATTAAGACGTATGGCCCGAAACCCAAGAACCACACTGACATCATGGCCCTTCTTGCCGCAGCAGCGGAAAAGCAAGGTGCGGAATTCTTTTACAGCACGCCGGCCGTCCAACTGGTCAAAGACGAAAGCGGCGCGATCACCGGCGTTATCGGCAAATCGGAGAACGACTACATCAAGTTCAGCGCAACCAAAGCCGTCATCCTGGCAGCGGGCGACTACCAGAACAACGAAAGCATGGTCGAGCGCTACTCCCCGGACGTCGTCCGCTTCGGCCGCAAGCAGATGAACCGCACGGGCGACGGCATCCTGCTCGGCATGACCGCAGGCGGCGCCATGTCGCCGGTCAACCATGCGAAGACCATGCACGACATGGATGCCGCGCCTATGCTCATGACCCGCATTCCTCTTATGGCGCTCGATGAAAAGGGCGAGCGTTTTATGAACGAAGAGATTCCGATGGAATCATGGGACTTGACGCTCAACACCCGGAAAGATGTCGAGGATCCCGGGCGCTTCTTTCGCATTTTCGATAGCGATTATATGGTGAAATACGGATCGAAAACCTCAATCGAATCGCTTGAGAACTATATTCCCGGCTTCAAGGAGAGCCCGGAGAACGTCTATCCTTCACTCGTCGACACGCATCGTGCCGATACGTTGGATGAATTGGCGGAGCAGTTGGGCATCCCCGCCGACGCCTTGAAGAAGAGCGTCGAGAAATGGAACGAGGCGTGCGCATCGGGCGTCGACAACGAGTTCGGCGTGCTGAAGGAGAACCTGCATCCCATCGACACACCGCCCTACTGGGGCATACGCCAATGGATCCGCTGCAGCGCCATCAACTCCGGCGTCATGGTGAACGGCAACTGCCAGGTCCTCGACGCTCAGGGCAATGTCATCAAGGGGCTGTACTCGGTCGGCTCCGGTGCCGGAAACCTGTGCGGCGGTTTGGAATGGAACCTTGCCCAGGGAGGCCTGTGCTGCGGTTCCTACATGACGATGGGCCGGTATGCAGCCATCCACGCCATTACCGGCAAGATGGAACCGAGCAAGCCCGCCACATACGAAGACACCAAGAGCTATTGGGCTAAGTAGCGCCCCTTCTTCCATCCTCCCTCCCTTGCGGCCACCGGATGCCGCCGTGGTGGAAGAGGGCTAAGCACGAAAGCGGCCTCCGGATTCGGAGGCCGCTGCATGTTCACGCAATTACACCTGACCAAAACATGACGGCTTTCACATCTTGCCCTTCAACGATGTGAAAGCCGTCATGTTTTGCTACAATGCAGTCACCACAACTGCTCTTCGCAAGAAGATGCATCGACAATTTCATACATCGCAAGCTTTCAACAGCAAACGAGGAGGGCATCTGCCCCCTCCTTTCGATTGTTGGGCTTGCGCTCATATTGTCGATGCGGAGCAGTTGTGGTGACTGTGGTGGGTGCCTTCCTTACTTGCTCTGGGTAACAGGGGCTTCCTCTTGCAGTCCAACAGATTGCTCGACAGGAGGAGCCAAAATGAATCTCGTAAGCGCGGTTTGCCCTAGTTGCGGTGCCCAAATCCAAATCCCGCCTGATCAAGACAGGGCGTTCTGCTCGTATTGCGGAAATCAGATTGTGGTTAAAACCGAAATCGCCGACAAGGTGAAAATCGACGGCGTGGTGAAGATCCAGTCTGCCGACTTCATCATCGAGGCGGGGGCTCTGAAGGAATACCACGGAGCCGGCACCGACGTTGTCATACCGGATAACGTTACGAACATAAGTGGAGCATTTCGGAAGACGTCCATTACTACGATTACCTTACCTGAAGAACTCCAAGTGCTATCCGGCGCCTTCGATAGCTGTTCTTCGCTCAGAGCCGTCAACTTGCCCGAAAGGCTTCAGGACATCTCCTACTCCTTTTTCGGATGCGAGTCGCTCAAATCTATCACGCTTCCCGACGGACTCGAGAACCTGAAAGGATCTTTCGGCTATTCAGGCCTCGAACGCGTAACCATACCGAGCGGAATCGGCACGATAGGCGGCAACGATCTTGATGACGGCTGCTTTTCGGGCTGCGACTCCCTTGCAGAAGTCGTCATTGAAGAAGGAGTCTCCTGCATAGGAACGAATTGCTTCAGCCATTGTTCCTCACTCGAAGAGGTCATCATCCCTGCATCTGTCACAAAAATTGGAAATTTTGCTTTTCAGGAATGCAAAAACCTATCGGACGTAACCATCCTGGGATCAAATACCAAGCTGGAAATGAGCGCTTTTCGGCACTGCCCTTCTTTGACCACCGTCAACGCACCGACATCTGTCTTGAAGAACATATTCCGCGACTACGGGAAACCAGAGTGGCGTCCCTTTTACGACACCCCCTGGTATGACACGCGAGGAAAGGAGGAACGCAAAGCACTCGGCATTTGCGAACACTGCGGAGGTAACATCAAAGGCGTCCTTGTCAAAAAGTGCAGTCACTGCGGCAGGAAATACTAATTAGAAAATACATGGTCGCAAGATCGACAGAAGGGTGCGAATCCTATGGGACTCATCAAGGCAATGGGAGGTTCTACTCGGGGAGTTCTTGCCGATTCGTGGAGAGATTTCTTCTACTGCGAGTCGCTTGATGCCTCCACATTGGCGTCAAAAGGACAGAAGAAGACAGGGAACCCTGATCGTTCCTCAAACGCCAAGGGAGACGAAAACGTTATCTCGAACGGTTCAATTGTTGCCATAAACGATGGCCAGTGCATGATCATAGTCGAATCAGGAGCTGTCGTTGACCTTTGCGCCGAACCCGGCGAATACCTATATGAAACGTCAAGCGAGCCGAGCGTCTTCTACGGCCCGTTGGGCGCAAACGTCAAGAGCACGTTCAAAGAGATGCAACGTCGTATAGGATTCGGCGGCAGTCCCGGGAAAGACCAGCGCGTTTACTACTTCAACATCAAGGAGATCGTCGGAAACAAATACGGAACCCCTAACCCCGTTCCCTTCCGCGTCGTCGATGCCAATATTGGCCTTGATATCGACATAGCCGTACGCTGCAATGGCGAATATTCGTACAGGATAGATAACCCCCTGTTGTTCTACCGCAACGTTTGCGGGAACGTTGAAACCACCTACACAAAGGATCAACTGGATTCTCAGTTGAAAAGCGAGCTATTGACCGCCCTGCAACCTGCATTTTCCCGCATCTCGGCTGCTGGCGTGCGATACAGCAACGTTCCCGCGCATACTCGCGAACTTGCAGCGCTTCTAAACGAAGAGCTCACTGACACATGGCGAAGCCTTCGCGGAATGTCCGTCGTGTCCTTTGGAATGAATTCTATTCGAGCTTCGGAAGAGGACGAACTCGTTATCAAGCGACTTCAGAGCGCTGCGGTGATGCGCGATCCGAATATGGCAGCCGCCAATCTGGTAGCCGCCCAATCCGACGCCATGCGCATCGCGGCAGGAAACGCAAACGGAGCAGCTAACGGCTTTATCGGTTTAGGGCTAGCGAACATGACAGGCGGAACGGATGCGGGACGTTTGTTCACCGACGCAGCGACCAGCTTTCATCATTCCGGATCCTTCAATCAGCAGAACTGGACTTGCTCTTGCGGAGTAAAGAACTCGGGGAACTTCTGCCAAAACTGTGGCAAAGAGCGCTGCAGTGATTCCGCATGGACTTGCCCTTCATGCGGTACGAGCAGCGCAGGGAACTACTGCTCGCAGTGCGGCAAAGCCAGAACGCAGCCCTGATGCATTCCTAGAACAGCATCAGGAACAAGTGCGTGAAGGCGAAGGCCAGGAGGCCGCAGCCGGGGAACGTGAGGATCCAGGTGAGCACCATCCTGCCGGCCAGCCCCCACTTCACCGTGCGGATGCTCTTCTCGGCACCCACACCCATGATGGCGGTGGTCTTCGTGTGGGTGGTGGATACGGGCATGCCGGTGAACGTGGCCAGGCCGATGCAGAAGCAGGCCGACAGGCACGCCGCGAAGCCCTGGTATTGCTCCATCTTCACCATGTTCATGCCCACGGACTTGATGATCTTCTTGCCGCCCGCGGCCGTGCCCAGCGCCATCGTCGCCGACACGAGGATGATCAGCCAGAACGGGAACTCCACGTTCGAGTCCACCGCGCCGCTCATGCCGATCATGATACCCAGCATACACAGCGACAAAAACTTCTGGCCGTCCTGTGCGCCGTGGAGCACGGCCACGCCCGCGCCCGAGATGATCTGCGCCCACTTGAAGAACGAGTTCGCCTTCGCGCGGCTGAGATGCCAGCACAGCTTCTTGATGAGCCGAGTGAACAGCCATCCGGTGCCGAATCCCAAAAACGTGGAGATGACCAGGCCGTAAATGACCTTCATCCACTCGTCGCCGTTCACGCCCGCCAGGCCGCCCTGCAGGGCGATGGCAGCTCCGGTGATGCCGGCGATGAGCGAATGGCTCTGCGACGTGGGGATGCCGAAGTACCATGCCGCCACGCCCCACACGATGATGGCTACCATGGCGGCGGCCAGCGCGATGAGCGCCGCGTGGTTATCGCCGCCGAAATCGACCATCTTGAAGATGGTCAGCGCCACGGCCGACGACACGGCGGTGATGGCAGCGAGACCCACGAAGTTGCAGACCGCCGCCATCGCGATGGCAGGACCCGGCCTCATGGCCTTCGTCCCCACCACGGTGGCGATCGCGTTGGGAGCGTCGGTCGCACCGTTCACCACGGTCGCGCCGAGCGTCAGAACAACGATGAGGGCGAGTACCGGATCGCCCATGAGCGCCCCGACGAACGCCCCTAAATCATAGCTCATGCCGGTTTCCTCCACACCCGATCGCTCAAGACAAAGCACTCGGAGCAATGATAGTGATGAAATGTCAGGATTGGGCAACGAAAAGATCAAGTTTAGGTAAAATCGCTCGTCGCACGCCCGAAAGCATCCGGCTGAATGTAAAGAAAAGCGCCGCCCGCGCGGTGCGGGCGGCGCTGGAAGGTCGAGCAGAATGCAGCCTCAGCGAGCGAGACGCTGCTCTACGGCATCGGCAATGCCTTCCGCATCAAGGCCGAGGTCGTGCAGCAGCTGGTTCGAGGAGCCTTGGGGCACGAACGTGTCGGGGATGCCCAGCGTCAGCGCCGGGACGGCGGCTCCTTGACGAGCCAGCTCGTTCAGCACGCCTTCGCCCACGCCGCCGGAAATGATGCCGCCCTCCACCGTCACGACGAGCTTCGTCTGCGCCGCGCGGGCGATCTCGTCCACGTCGAGCGGCTTGACCCAGCGCATGTCCACCACGCGCGCGTCGATGCCGCGCACGGCGAGCAGCGCCGCCGCTTCCTTGGCGCGCGACACCATGCGTCCGAACGCGAGGATGGCCACGTCGTCGCCTTCGCGGATCACGCGCGCCCTCCCCTCTTCCAGCACGTGCGGCTC
>OGGQ01004301.1_pt1 | contig 12012 bp, 10 predicted proteins | sample 1571191 | NCBI WGS metagenome assembly OGGQ01 (sample SAMEA2582061, study PRJEB24529) | metagenome | biome: Human gut stool | place: China | collected 2011
AAGTGTTTGCTTGTAATGGTGGAGAGGGGGAAGGCTTCTGTTTTCGTGGGGGAAAATGAGTATACTTTGGAACGGAACCAGATACTTTTCATGCGGCCTGAGTTACCGCTGAAGAAGTTGCGTTCCACGACGGATTTTTCAGTTTCGTTGATGGCCTTTCCGCCTTCTATGCTTCGGGACAGCACGGAACGTATGGAGCCTCGTTTTCTATTACTTTTGTTTACACAAGTGATTTGGGGATTGGATGCGGAAAACCGGAAACTGGTGGAGCATTTTCGGGAATTGTTTCGTTTTGCGGTTGCGGATTACGGCAGGGGATACACGCGTGAATTAGTACTGAGTTTAGTGAATGGTCTGGTGTATGGAGCTTACGAAATGTGCGGGGCTGCACGTCTGGAGAATTTGTCTTTGGACTCTTCCCGTTCCCGGGAGTTGTTCCGGAACTTTATGGAGTTACTTCATGAACATCTGACGCGTGAGCACGAAGTGCAGTTTTATGCCGGTAAACTTTGTATTTCGTCCAAATATCTTACTCAGGTCTCGAAAGGGATGATCGGACGTACGCCCAAACAGATTATCGACGAAACCCTTATGCACGAGGCCATGAAGTTATTGGATAAAAACAATTCGAGCATACAGGATATCAGTGTCAGTCTCGGATTCCCCGACCAGTCTTATTTCGGACGCTTTTTCAAGCGTTTGAAACACATGTCGCCCCAGCAATACCGCTTGAGGTCGAAACGTTGACAGTCCTTTCAATATCTAAGAGCTTGTTGGATTGGATTTTTATAAAAAGCGTTCCATCGTCTTCGGAAAAGAAGGAAACGATGGAACGTTTATATTTGTAAGCCGGATATAGACCTGTGCGAGGATTCAGGCTTTATGAATTCATGCTCATCAGGAACTCTTCGTTGTCTTTTGTCTTCTCCAAACGGTCTTTCACGAAATCCATTGCTTCGATAGGATTCATGTCCGACAAGTATTTGCGGAGGATCCACATACGGTCGAGCGTAGTCTTGTCAAGCAACAAGTCGTCGCGACGAGTACTTGAAGCCACGATGTTTACGGCCGGGAAGATACGCTTGTTGCTCAGGTTGCGATCCAGCTGCAACTCCATGTTACCTGTTCCCTTGAATTCTTCGAAGATGACTTCGTCCATCTTAGAACCCGTATCAATCAATGCAGTAGCCACAATTGTCAGTGAACCTCCACCTTCAATGTTACGTGCCGCACCGAAGAAGCGTTTAGGTTTATGCAACGCATTGGCATCCACACCACCGGAAAGTACCTTACCTGATGCCGGAGAAACCGTATTGTAGGCACGAGCCAGACGAGTGATAGAGTCCAAGAAGATAACTACATCGTGTCCGCATTCTACCATACGTTTGGCTTTTTCCAGCACGATGCCGGCTATCTTCACGTGACGTTCCGCCGGTTCGTCAAAAGTAGAAGCGATGACTTCAGCTTTTACGCTGCGAGCCATGTCGGTTACTTCTTCCGGACGTTCATCGATGAGCAACATAATCATATACACTTCCGGATGATTGGCTGCAATGGCATTGGCAATATCCTTCATCAAGATAGTCTTACCAGTCTTAGGCTGCGCCACAATCAGTGCACGCTGTCCTTTTCCGATAGGAGCAAACAAATCAACTACACGAGCCGACAGGTTGTCGTTATATCCTTTGCACAATTTGAATTTTTCATCGGGGAAGAGCGGAGTAAGGTGATCAAACGGAATACGGTCGCGTACCAAAGCCGGATCGAGTCCGTTAATTTTAGAAACCTTTACCAGCGGAAAATATTTTTCGCCTTCTTTAGGCGGACGGATAGTACCTTCTACCACGTCACCGGTTTTCAAGCCGAGCAGCTTAATCTGCGACTGTGACACATAAATGTCATCGGGTGAAGAAAGATAGTTGTAATCTGAAGAGCGGAGGAAGCCATATCCGTCGGGCATGATTTCCAGTACGCCGGTACCTTGAAGAATATCATCAAAATCGTAGACTTTTTCTACCGGTTTGGGAGCTGGTGCCGGAGCATTATTAGCAGGAGTTTCGGTAGAAGGAGAAGAGGGTTGCTCTGGCGCGTTCTGGTTGGCAGCAGGCTGCGGATTGTTGTCCTTTCCCTGATTATTGTTATTGTTGTTATTAGGACGATTGTTGCGATTATTCTGACGAGCCTGACGCTGCTGATTTTTCTGTTTCGATTCTTTAGCCGGCATTACAGGCGCCTCCATTTTGGTAGCCTCAAATTTACCCAGCAGCTCAGAAGGTATTTCAAATTTCTCTGACGGAAGATCTTCGATAGGAATGAAATCGTTATTATTCAAGTCGAGCGGTGGAAGTTCCATGTCGTCATCATCGATGGGAAGCGGAGCCGGTTTAGCAGCAATCTCAGCGGGTTTATTTTCAGCGGCTTCCTGTGCTTCTTTTGCCAGAGTAGATTTATTTTTCGAACCCGGCTTACGTCCACGCTTGGCTTTAGGCTTTTCTTCAGTGGCAGGAGCAGCAGCAACTTCCGGCTGAGCTGTTTTTTCTGCAACCGGTGCCACGATTTCCTCTTTTTCTGTCGGTGCAGGAATTTCCTTGAACAAAGGAGTCGGTGCTGGAAGGGTAGGAGTATTGGCCTCCAGCTTCTGTGCTTTGTCTTTGGTAGCCGTGTATACTTTGTCCCCTTCTTTCTTTATACTGATGCGCGAGCGCTTACGTGGCTGTCCTTCCTTGCGTTCTTCGTTGTTTTGCTGTGCGGCCACTTTTTTTGTCGCACCGACAATTGCCTGCTCATCCAGGATACGATACACCAGCTCTTCTTTTTTCAGTGAATCGACCTTTTTCAGACCCAACTCTTTGGCAATCTGCTGCAATTCAGACAAATTTTTGTCGTTTAATTGAATGATATTGTACATAAATAGGTTAAATGAATTATTAATATTGGGTGTGTGAAGCATGACAAACCGTTCAGAGGTCTCTTTCCTCTTTCACACATTTGAATTATCAATGATTTTTGATTGTTTTTTATTGAATTCGGATTGGATACGAAGACGTTTCCAAATACCTTTTTGCATTATTGCGAGTACAAAAGTAAGTGTTTTTTGTTATAAACACGAATAAATGCGGACTTTTTTTACAGTTTCTGTCCACGGATTAAAAGAATTGTGCTAATTTAGCGTTGAAAATACAATTTAATTGACACATTAACGCTTATGAAAAAAGTAATTTTTACAGAAAAGGCTCCTGCTGCCATCGGTCCTTACAACCAGGCAGTAGAAGTAAACGGCATGGTATTCTTGTCAGGCCAGATTCCGGTAAATCCGGCTACAGGCGAAGTGGTAGAAGGTGGAATCACTGAACAGACTACTCAGGTATTCGAAAATATCAAGAATGTACTTGCTGAAGCCGGACTGACAACTGCCAACGTGGTAAAAACCACTGTGTTCCTGGCAGATATGGCGCTGTTCGGTGAAATGAATGCCGTATATGCCAAGTATTTCGAAGGCGATTACCCTGCTCGCTCTGCGGTAGCTGTCAAAGCTTTGCCGAAAGGAGTGCTGGTAGAAATTGAAAGTATTGCGGTAAGATAACCGTAACAAGGAGCAGACCGTAAGGAAAATGTCTTTATGGTCTGCTCCCAATTTGTTTAACAGGAATTTTGTGACAATGCAACTGAACATGCGTACAATTTGGGGAGAGAATAAATGGAAGCTGGCCACTTTCATACTGGCCATTCTGACAGTAACGGCTTCGGTTTTATATATTTACAGATACGAACCTTTCTCGTCCGGACTGGAAATTACCGACGAACTAGGAGGAAATATCTTTCCGGTCACCATCCTGTCTACTGCTACGACTGATGCCCAACTGATTGTACCGGCCGACAGTACCTATCTGGGAAACCCCAAATCGTGTATTGGCATTAAGATACGCAGTCCGCATGCCAACAGTAAACTTCACATAGAATTAGCTGAGACTCCTTTCTTTGCCCATTCGGTTTCTGAATTCATTCTGCCGGAATCAGGAAAGGAATACCTGGTTTTCCCAGATGTAATATGGAATTATCAGGCCCTGCTGGAAAATACTCAGGCCATGCCTGTTACCGTATCCATACAGGCAAAGGTGAATAACAACCGGACATATTCGGCAGTGCACACGTATTCCGTACGTAGTATCAACGAATGTCTGTTGGGCTACATCGACAGCAAAATGAAATTTCACGACACAAGCGATTTCTTTGCGGCCTACGTCAACGAAGACAATCCCAACATCAGCCAGGTGCTGCGCGAGGCACTGGATTCACGCATTGTCAACCGTTTCTGGGGATACCAAAGCAAGGACCCGAAAGTAGTAGATAAGCAGGTGTATGCCTTGTGGTATGTTTTGCAGAAAAGAGGGTTCAAATACAGCTCCATCAGCAACAGCAGCCTGTCGTCCAACGTGGTCTTTACTCAGCGCGTACGTACCTTCGACGATGCCCTTCAGTCGGCACAGATTAACTGTGTGGACGGAAGCGTACTATTTGCTTCATTGCTGAAAGCCATCAATATCAATCCGATTCTGGTACGCGTGCCGGGTCACATGTTTGTGGGTTATTACACCGACCGTTTGCACCAGGAGATTCATTTCCTGGAAACGTCCATGATTGGCGACGTAAACCTGGATGACTTCTTCCCGGAAGAGAAACTCGACTCCACAATGGCGGGAAAATCGCAGGAAAGCGTATCAAAGTTCATGTTTGAGAAATCCAAGGAATATGCTACCCGCATTTACAACGAACACAAGGATCTGATTCATTCGGGCAAAGTGAACTACATGTTCCTGGAGATAGACAAGGCCACCCGCGCGTATGTGCAGCCCATTGCGGCCAAATAAGACCTCAATCTCATGAAACTGATTTATCTTTATCATAGCGGCTTCGCCCTGCTGGGGGAAGGTTACACGCTTATTTTCGACTATTTCGAAGACTCCGTGTCGGCCGACAAAGGCATCGTGCACGAACAGCTTCTTTCACGTGAAGGACGGTTGTATGTGTTTTCCAGTCATGCGCATGCCGACCACTTTAACCGGCAGATACTCTCCTGGAAAGCGCTTCGGCCTGACATCGTCTATCTGCTTTCGACTGACATTCCTCTTTCTGACAAGGACAAAGAAAACGGAAATCTCCACACACTGGCGAAAGGAGACACCTATCGTGACGAATATCTCACCGTGCGGGCTTTCGGCTCGACGGACATAGGCATCTCTTTTTTAGTCCAGACCCCGGAAGGAGCTACCGTATTCCATGCTGGCGACCTGAACAACTGGCACTGGATGGATGAAAGTCCGGAGGAGGAGTGGAAACGTGACGAAGCTTTCTTCCTTCGTGAGCTGGAAGACATTGCCGTCTGCAAGGAAAAAATGGATATCGTGCTGTTTCCGGTCGACCCTCGTTTGGGAAAGGAATACATGCGAGGGCCTTTACAATTTGTGAAACGGATAAAAACGACTATATTTGTACCGATGCACTTCGACGAAGCTTTTGAGAAGGCTTCGGCTTTTGCACTTTTGGCCGCATCGGAAGGGACTCAGGTTCTTACTCCTGTCCGTCGCGGCGAAACATTGAACTTAGACCACTATATCAACTTAAAATAAAAAGACAATGGAAATAAAAGGAAGATTTGACCACTTCAATATCAACGTAACTAATCTTGAAAAAAGTATCCAATTCTACGAAAAGGCGCTCGGACTGCATGAGTCTCACCGCAAGGAAGCGGCCGACGGCTCTTTCATCCTGGTGTACCTTACCGACGGATGCACGGGTTTCTCACTGGAACTGACCTGGCTGCGCGACCATACGGAAGCCTACGAACTGGGAGAAAACGAAAGCCATCTTTGTCTCCGTGTGGCAGGCGACTACGATGAAGTACGCAAGTTCCACAAGGAAATGGGCTGTGTTTGCTTCGAGAATGAACAGATGGGACTGTATTTCATCAATGACCCGGATGATTATTGGATTGAGATTCTTCCGCTGAAATAAACCTTTATCTCTAATACTAAAAACAAAAAACGTTATGAAAAAGTACATTTCTCCGGGTTCCTGTTTTTCACTGGAATATCCCGACAACTGGTGCGAGTTTGAAGATTCGGAAGACTGCTTTCTGTTTTACAACCCTGACAAATGGACCGGGAACTTCCGTATTTCTGCCTACCGGGGCAATTCGTCAGCCTATGCCAACGAATGTCTGGAAGACGAACTGCATCAGGTACGCGGGGCCAAGAAGGTGAAAGTCGGTTCATGGGACTGCGTCTATTCTTCCGAAAGCTTTCAGGAGAATGGTGTGTGGTACACCACCCACATCTGGGTAACCGGTCGAGGAGAGATTTCCGTAGAGTGCTCGTTCACCGTAGCCAAGGGCGAGATCCCCAAGGCTGGCGAAGCTATTGTAGCTTCCCTGAAGGTGCGCAATGTATCCGACAAACCGGTGAAGGAAGTGATTCCGGTCCGTATTCTGGAAATTAATCAGATAAACGAGAATTATGACTGGGCCGTTTCTACAGTGAAAAAACAACTGACCAAGGATTTTACCGGAACGGCGGCCGACTTGGAAAACTTGCAGAAAGTAATCGATAGCGGACGTTTCAACCCCAAACAGCGTCAGGCGTGGGAAAGCTTCGGCACGGCATTCGGCGTGATTCTGGTCAACGAGATGGACGGCATGGAATGGGTGACGGTCATCGACGGACAGAAAGAATCTCCGGCACTGCGTTTCCGCGATTCAAAAGTAATGGTCAACCCAATTTCCCTGATATGGGACAAGGCGAAGAGCGGACAGCCATGCGACCTGAAAGCGGAATTCGAACGGATAAAGAACGAAGTGGAAGCGACGATGGACTAATCCTGTCTGCATCCTATTTTTAGAAGCTACGAATTAGATTATGACTCCATATTTACAAGTAGAAAACCTGACCAAGTCGTTCGGCGACTTGGTCCTTTTTAACGGCATATCTTTCGGTATTGCAGAAGGACAGCGCATCGGACTGATAGCCAAGAACGGTTCGGGAAAAACCACCTTACTGAATATCCTGGCCGGTAAGGAAGGCTACGACGAAGGAAAAATCACCTTCCGCCGCGATTTACGCGTGGGCTATCTGGAACAGAGCCCGAAATATCCCGAAGAGCTGACGGTGCTGGAGGCCTGCTTTTATCACGGCAACTCTACCGTAGAGCTGATTAAGGAATATGAACGGTGCATGGAAACACCCGGCAACCCCGGCATGGACGAGCTGCTGGTGCGGATGGAACACGAAAAGGCGTGGGATTATGAACGACGTGCCAAGCGGATTCTTTCGCAACTGAAAATCCGCGATTTTTCCCAGAAAATCGGACATCTGTCCGGCGGGCAGTTGAAGCGCGTGGCACTGGCCAACATCCTGATTACCGAACCGGATTTGCTGATTCTGGACGAGCCGACTAACCACCTCGACCTGGACATGACGGAATGGCTGGAAGAGTACCTGAACCGTGGCAGCCTGAGCTTGCTCATGGTGACACACGACCGCTATTTTCTGGACCGTGTGTGCTCGGAAATCATTGAAATAGACAACCGTCAGCTGTATTCCTACAAAGGAAACTACAGCTACTACTTGGAGAAACGGCAGGAACGTATCGAAGCGACCAATGCGGAGATTGCCCGTGCCAACAACCTATATCGCACGGAACTGGAATGGATGCGCCGTATGCCGCAGGCACGCGGCCACAAAGCCCGTTACCGCGAAGAAGCCTTCTATGAACTGGAGAAGGTGGCCAAACAGCGCACGTACGACGCAAACGTGAAACTGGATGTCAAGGCTTCGTACATCGGTTCCAAGATTTTTGAGTCCGACCACTTGTGCAAGCACTTCGGCGACCTGAAGATTCTGGATGATTTCTCCTACATCTTTGCCCGCTACGAGAAGATGGGTATCGTGGGCAACAACGGTACGGGTAAATCCACCTTCATCAAGATTCTGATGGGACTGGAAAAACCCGACAGCGGTACGCTGGACATCGGCGAAACGGTACGCTTTGGCTACTACTCGCAGGAGGGGCTTCAGTTTAACGAGCAGATGAAGGTGATTGACGTAATTACGGACATCGCCGAGGTAATTGAACTGGGCAACGGCAAACGGCTGACGGCTTCACAATTCCTGCAACATTTCCTCTTCACGCCCGAAACACAGCACAGCTATGTGTACAAGTTGAGCGGGGGAGAACGACGCCGATTGTACCTCTGTACGGTACTGATGCGGAACCCGAACTTCCTGGTGCTGGACGAGCCGACCAACGACCTGGACATCGTGACACTGCAGGTGCTGGAAGAATACCTACAGAACTTCAAGGGATGCGTCATCGTGGTGAGCCACGACCGCTACTTCATGGACAAAGTGGTAGACCATCTGCTGGTATTCAAAGGGCAGGGCGACATCCGCGATTTCCCCGGCAACTATTCTGACTACCGCGACTGGAAGCTGGCCAAGGCAGAACACGAAAAGGAAGCAGCCAAACCTAAGGAAGAAAAGACGCAGCGTGTCCGCCTGAACGACAAGCGCCGCATGACGTTCAAGGAACGGAAGGAATTCGAACAGCTGGAAAAAGAGATTGCCGCACTGGAGGAAGAAAAGAAACAGATAGAAGAAGCCTTGTGCAGCGGTACACTCAGCGTAGACGAACTGACCGAGAAATCCAAGCGTCTGCCTCTGCTCAATGACGAGCTGGACGAGAAGACCATGCGTTGGCTGGAACTGAGTGAAATTGAGGGATAAAAAAGACGCCTTTGCATTTGAAAGAAAACGCAAAGGCGTTTACATTTAAACGCAAGTACATTTTAATCAAAACGCTTTGACGTTTTAAATAAAACGCAAGTACGTTCATGGACAAACGTACTTGCGTTTTTTTATGGGTTTTAAGGAAAATAATAAACAATTGTTTATCAAAGGGTTACACCATTCTTGAAAATTGCGATTTCGCGGTAGTTTTTCTTTTCGTTGTTCACGGGTTCTCCGCTGGCCACCTGAATCACATAATCGATGAAACGACGGCAAGTGGTTTCCATCGGCTCATTTTCTACGATGACACCGGCATTGAAGTCAATCCAGCCGGGCTTATGCGCCGCCAGGTTGGAGTTGGTAGAAATCTTCATAGTAGGCACGAAGGTACCGAACGGCGTACCGCGTCCTGTAGTGAACAGCACGATGTGGCAGCCGGAAGAGGCGAGGGCAGTAGCTGCTACCAGATCATTGCCAGGAGCCGACAGCAGGTTCAATCCTTTCGTCTGCAAGCGTTCCCCGTAGGCCATCACGCCCGATACGTAACTCTTTCCGCATTTCTGTGTGCAACCCAGTGCTTTTTCTTCCAGTGTAGAGATACCTCCGGCCTTGTTACCCGGCGAAGGATTCTCGCCCACGGGCTCTCCATGTGAAAGGAAGTATTCCTTGAAATCATTAATCAGACTCACCGTCTGGTTGAACAATTCTGTAGTACGGCAACGGTTCATCAGGATGGTTTCTGCCCCGAACATTTCAGGCACCTCCGTCAGCACTGAAGTACCTCCCTGCGCAATCAGGTAGTCGGAGAACATACCCAGCAGCGGATTGGCCGTAATACCTGAAAAACCGTCGGAACCACCGCATTTCAGTCCCACACGCAACTCGGAGAGGGGCACATCCGTACGCTCATCCTGACAGCATTTGGCATACAGTTCACGCAAGATGCGCATACCTTCTTCATATTCATCGTCCACCTTCTGTGCCACCATGAAGCGGATACGGTCTTTATCATACGAACCGATAAATTCACGGAACACATCGGGCTGGTTGTTCTCGCATCCTAATCCCACTACCAGCACGGCTCCGGCATTGGGATGCAGCACCATGTCGCGCAGAATCTTCTTTGTATTCTCATGGTCTTCGCCCAACTGCGAGCAACCATAATTATGCGGAAAAGCCACGATGGCATCCACTCCTTTTCCTCCGTCCGTTTCGCGGCGAAGTCCCTCGGCCAGCTGGTTCACGATGCCGTTCACACAGCCCACAGTCGGGATAATCCAGATCTCGTTACGCACGCCTACGTCTCCGTTCCGACGGCGATAACCTTTGAACGTGCGGTGTTCCATAGGAATATCCGTATGCACCTCCACAGGCTGGTAAGTATAATCCAGCAGCCCTGCCAGATTAGTCTTGATTTCTTTCTCGCTCACCCATGTACCTTCGGGTACATCAACGGTAACATGACCGATGGGGTAGCCGTATTTAATGATATTCTCTCCAGCCTGGAAATTCTTCAGCGTCACCTTGTGGCCGGCAGGCACATCCGTGCGCAGGGTAATCACCCGTCCGTCTGCCTCAATGGTTTCTCCTGCATGAAGGGGAGAAATAGCCACCGCCACGTTATCGGCCGGGTTGATTCTCAAATAAGTTGTTTTCATATTAATAGCAATGTAATCAGGTTATTCGTTGACATGTGCATCGAAGTAGAAATCGATGTTTTCCGTCGTAATCAGGTTGATAGGCATGTAGTTGCAGTCCTTCACCTTCTTGCGCAGAATCAGGTGGTTGCACAGACATTCAATGCTGTTGTATCCCTGCACGGTAGGCTGCTGGGCTATGATGAAGTCAATCACTCCTTCCTTCAGGCAAGCCACGTTGCGACGCAGCAGGTCGTAACCCATAAGGTGGAAGTCCGTACGTCCGTGACGCTGCATATACTCGCCGATGATGTACGCCTTCGAGTTGAAGGTGATACCGCACTTCACGTTCGGATGCGCCGCAAAAAAATCGTCCAGCAACGAAGCATCTTCACCCGGCTGTTTGGCATAGAGGTTCAGTTCCCACATCTTCAGTTCAGGACAGTGCTCCTTCATGTATTCATAGAAGCCCTCTTCACGATGGAGCTGCTGGTTCGAACCCAGACGTCCTTCGTTTATCTGACGGAAGATAACAATTTCCGGTTCGCCACTAGCCAGCAGACGCAACATGCGGGCGGCAAAGTATCCGCTCCGCTGGGCATGCTGTCCGTAGAAAGCCAGCGGCTCCAGCCGAGCAATATTCGAATCAATAAATACATACGGAATGCCGGCTTCGCGCAGCAGGCTGACAAACCGTTCAGTTTCTTCTTCTACAGTAGGCGAAAGGATGACTCCGTCGGGCTGTGCTTCTAAAATGCGCATACCACTTTCTATAAAGGCACCTGACTCGTACTGGTCATAATAATAGTCGGACAGAGAAACATTGAAATCGGAAAAACGGGTGATGGCCTGTTGCATGCCACGTTCCACATCCTTCCAGTAATCACCTTCATTGTGCGAAGGGAGCAGATAGGCAAATCTGTATTTCTTGTTCGAAGCCAGCGCACTGGCATACATGTTGGGCTGATAGTTCAGCTTCTTCAATATTTCTTCCACTTTAATGCGGCTAGACTCAGACACACCGCTCCGGGAGTGAAGTACACGGTCTACTGTTCCCACCGATACTCCGGCCATCTGGGCGATGTCCTTGATTCGGATTCTATCTTGCTGTTTCTCCATGCGTTCTTACCTTATTATATTGTAAAATCTGTGCATTCAGTAAAAATTCATTTTTTTCGATACAAATATATAACTTATTTTGGTTTTTAAAAAATAAACCGTACCTTTGTGTGCGTACACAAAATGGATATTTCAAAAGTAACCGCTAAAAGAACCGTTTTTGTGATACAAGCTAAGAACTACATTATTAATCATATAAGTATAAAAATATCTAGCAATGGGAAAAATTGTTACTTTAGGCGAAATCATGTTGAGATTGTCTACACCGGGCAATACTCGTTTTGTTCAATCAGACAGCTTTGACGTAGTTTACGGTGGAGGTGAAGCAAACGTAGCTGTAAGCTGTGCCAACTATGGTCATGAAGCATACTTCGTAACCAAATTGCCGAAACACGAAATCGGACAGTCAGCTGTAAACGCATTGCGCAAGATCGGAAGAGCGTCGTGTAGGGAAAGAGTGTAGATCTCGGTGGTCG
>OGGQ01004304.1_pt1 | contig 11997 bp, 13 predicted proteins | sample 1571191 | NCBI WGS metagenome assembly OGGQ01 (sample SAMEA2582061, study PRJEB24529) | metagenome | biome: Human gut stool | place: China | collected 2011
CCCGGCGGGACGCCCGCACAGCAGAGTGGCAACCCACCACCAGGAGCGGGGTCTGTGCAGCAAAAGCCGCAGCGTAAGCCTGTCCCCAAGCTACCTTGCCTGCCAGACGATTATACCGATGTTGGTCAGGCTTCCCTGTTTTCATCCCTTTATGGGGAGGTGCTGGGGTATCACTCATCTACAGGCTGGCTCGTATATAATGGCGCCTTCTTCGAGGCCTCGACTGAACTCGCGCGAGCAAAAGTCCAGCAATTCACCTACGAACAGAAGGCAAACGCCGAGGGCACAATGAAAGACTGTCGGGACATCCTCGTAGTTGAGAAGGTTTGGGACAAGTCCTGCAACGACATAAGTCCCACTGCCTCGCTGGACGACTATCAAAAAAAGGTTTATCGTACCTATCAGAATGCGCGTATCCTACGAGATTTCGCCAAAAAATACCGCAGCACCCGGGGTATTTCCGCAATCGTTCGGGAGGCTGCTCCTATGGTGCTGATTGAGCCCAAGGACCTCGACAATGATCCTTTTTTGCTCAACTGTCCCTCGGGCACTGTTGACCTGCGGACTGGTGTCATGCATGATCACACGCCGCAGGACCTTATTACCAAGCAGACAGCCGTAGACCCAAGCAATGACGGCAAGGACGTATTTGCGGCGGCCCTGGATATTTTTTTCTGTGGAGATACAGACCTGATACGCTATGTCCAGGAAATCGCCGGAATTGCATTGATAGGGGCGGTTTTTGAAGAGTTTTTGGTCATTGCATATGGCGTGGGCCGGAACGGAAAGAGTACCTTTTTCAATGCTCTTGCCTCCGTGCTGGGGGACTACGCCGGCGGCCTGTCCGCTGAAAACTTGACCACCGGCAAGAACAACGCCCAGCCGGAGATGGCAGAGATGCGGGGCAAGCGCCTGGTGATTGCCAGCGAGTTGGAGGAAGGGACTCGCCTCAACACGGCCAGAGTCAAACAGCTGTGCTCAACAGACAAGATTTTGGCGGCAAAGAAATACCATCAACCCATCCAGTTTACCCCTACGCATACGCTCGTGCTATACACCAACCATCTGCCTCGTGTAGGCGGACTCGATGATGGCATATGGCGGCGAATCAAAATCGTGCCTTTTAATGCTAAAATCGAGGGTGGGAGCGACATCAAAAATTACGCCAACTACCTGGTGAGGTGTTCTGGCGGCGCTATACTGGCCTGGGCCATCGAGGGTGCGCAGCGTGTTATTGCTAACAATTTTCATCTGGCAGTACCGCCTGTAGTGCAAGCTGCCGTCGCTGACTACCGCGAGAATCAAGACTGGTTGTCTGATTTTTTGGACGAATGCTGTGTCTTGGACGATACCGCGCTTGAATCCTCCAGTGATGTTTACCGCACTTACCGCGAATATTGTACCGAAATGGGTGAGTATGTGCGCAGCACAAAGGATTTCTATGCAGCACTGACCACCGCAGGATTTGAAAGGGCTAGAGATCGCAGCGGGCGAAAAATCAAGGGTCTTATGCTCAAACGGAATATACCTGTCATCAACACATACGGACAATCGGTCGGAGGCCCGGTTGGTACACCGTAACATAGAGAGAGATTATTACCTTTGCTTGGATAAAAAGCCCACAGGCCGGTGTCATTTTGCCTATATTGCAAACAGCGCCGGCCTGTCTCAGTGCATATCATGCAAAGAGAGCCTCATAATCTATCCTATGGAGGTGCCTGCCATGGTGACTGTGGAGCAGCTGGAAAAAATGCAAAATAGTAGTATCAAAGGAGTCGGCCCCGATACCCTGGCAGACATCCTGGATGTGGAAATTAGCGGCGATACTCCGGCGGAGCGCCTGGACTGCTTCCTGGCCCAGGTCACTAATCCTTACTGCTTTCGGGTGGGGAAAACGCCGGTCCGCATTTCCTTTATTTCTGACGAAAAGACACTAGAAAATAAGCTGAAATCATACTTTATCAGCATCAGAAATTGATTTATCCCCATTTTTATGCTATAATAATTATAGTTATAGGGGGGAAAAGGAGGCTCCCCGACATGGCAAGAATCCGAAAAAACGACGAGCAAAAAAAGAATGCCAGGCTAGTTACCTGGCGGATCGGAAAATATATCCGACTGTCCCGGGAGGATGGAAACGATGTATCGGAGTCTGTCGTCAATCAGGACAAGATCCTCAGCCAGGAGATCCCCAGCTTTTTCCCAGACGAGCAGTATGAGGTGGTGGACACCTATATCGACGACGGCACCAGTGGCACCACGGACCTGGAGCGCCGGGACTTTCAGCGCATGGTGCAGGACATGAAGTCCGGGCGTATCAACTGCATCATCGTGAAAAACCTCTCCCGGGCCTTCCGAAACAGCGCCAACCAGGGCCGCTTTCTGGAGGAGTTTATCCCCCTGTATAACACCCGGTTCATCTCCCTGTACCAGCCCCGGATTGACACCTACCTGGACCCGGAGGTGGTCCACAGCCTGGAGGTCAGCATCACCGGCTTTATGAACGAGCAGTACGCCTACAAAACCAGCGCCGACGTGCGCCGGACCTTCCGGACCAAGCGGGAAAGGGGCGAGTTTATCGGCGCCTTTGCCCCCTATGGCTATGCCAAGGACCCACAGGATAAAAACGCCCTGGTGGTAGATGAGCAGGCCGCCGATGTGGTCCGACGGATGTTCGACTGGTTTGTCAACGATGGCATGAGCAAGGCAGGGATCGCAAAGCGGCTTAACGAGTTGGGCATTCCAAACCCAACATCTTATAAACGATCCAAAGGATTCCGCTACGAAAACCCCCACGCCACCGCCAACGATGGTCTGTGGAACCCAACAACGGTGTCCCGGATGCTCCAGGACCCCCTGTATATCGGCACCATGCGCCAGGGTAGGCAAAAGGTCATCAGCTACAAGGTGCATAAGCGCACCGCCGTCCCGGAAGAGGATTGGTACATGGTGGAGGATGCCATTCCGCCCATTATCTCCACAGATACCTTTCAGGCCGCCCAGGAACTGCACAAGCGGGACACCCGAACGGCTCCGGGACAACGGGAAGTGTACCTGTTTTCCGGTCTGGTTCGGTGTGCGGACTGTCGCAAAGGGATGACCCGCCGCACTTCTAAGGGATATGTCTACTACGCCTGCCGCACCTATCGGGATAAGTCTAAAGAACGGTGCAGCAAGCATGCCATCCGGCTGGATGTGCTGGAGCAGGCTGTGCTGGCTGCGATCCAGGCCCAGATCGCCCTTGTGGCATCCTTATCTGAGGTGATTGACGCAATCAACAGCGCCCCTGTAGTACATACGGAGTCGGCCCGGCTCAACGCCCTTCTGGCCCAGCGCACCAAAGAGCTGGAGAAGGTGTCGGGCCTTATGGATGGGCTCTATATGGATTGGAAAAGTGGAGACATTACCCGGGATCAATACCGCCGCATGAAGGTCAAGTTTGAGCAGCAGGCCCAGCAGCTGGAAGAGACTATTGAGCATCTGAAAAGCGAATGCGACGTATATGCCCAGGGGGTCAGTGCAGAAGACCCTTATTTGACAGCCTTCCTAAAATACCGCAACATCCAAAGCCTTTCCAGAGGACTGTTGGTAGAGCTGGTGCACGCCATCTATGTCCATGAGGACGGAGGAATCGAAATCGAGTTTAACTTCGCTGACCAGTATCGCCGTATCGCAGAGTTCGTTGAAAACAATCAGAAGGAACTCTATGTGATCGGCGGAAAAGCCGTCTCGTAAGTTGTGTATATATCAATGCACCCACCGGCCCCACCGGCCCCACCGGACCTACTGGTCCCACCGGCCCCACTGGGCCTACCGGACCTAGCGGGCCTACTGGACCCATCGGACTTACTGGGCCTACCGGACCCACTGGTCTCACCGGACCTAGTGGGCCAACTGGACCTACTGGTCCCACTGGGCCTACCGGGCCTACTGGTCTCACCGGAGCTACTGGTCCCACTGGGCCTACCGGGACTACTGGACCTACCGGACCTACTGGACCCACTGGTCCTAATGGGCCTACTGGTCCTAATGGGCCTACTGGACCCATCGGACTTACTGGCCTCACTGGCGCTACTGGACCTACTGGTCTTACCGGAGCTACTGGTCCCACTGGGCCTACCGGGACTACTGGACCTACCGGACCTACTGGTCCCACTGGACCTACTGGTCCTACTGGTCCCAGTGGAGAAACCGGAACGGCTGCCACACTATCTGTGGGCAATGTAACCACTGGCAGTCCTGGTACACCGGCCGCCGTAACCAATGTGGGATCGCCTCAAAAAGCCATCTTTGATTTTACCATTCCTCAAGGTGCTAATGGTGTCTCAGCCACCTCCAGCTCTCTGTGGGCTACAAACCCCTCGGTGACGCTGAACGCCAAGCAAGCTGTCCCCCTGACCGTAAGCTACAACTCGCCTGGCAGCGGCATCACCGTCAGCGGCACTACTGTAACCCTACCGGTGGGCACCTATCTGGTAAATTACTCCGTGAACTCTGAGTCCGGAGGAACTGGCTCCGGTTCCACTGCAACCACCACATTGGCAGCCCAAACCAATGGAACCACGATCCCCACATCTCAGTCCTTGGCCCTGCAGGAACGGGGAGATATTATGCCTTTGTCCTCCACATTCCTGGTCCGTGCCACTAGCCCCACTCCCCTGCAGTTGGTCAACGATACGACCAACATCTATCCCACCAACTATACCAATCTGAATCTTACCGTTGTAAAGCTTGCCTAGTCTTTCGGCAAAAGTGCCCCCGTGCAAAAACGGGGGCACTTTTCTTATTCCGAAAAACAACATCAAATACCCAAAGCAACTCTGGGCTCTACATCCCCTTCCAACCACAGGCCAACAGTGCACCGGCCGCTCCGCATGCCCATTGAGAGGGCAGCCCTTCCGGCAATCGGATTTCTCCGATGGGCTGTGCGCCGCCGGAAATATCCATGATTTCCCTTTGCTGAGATACCATCCCTCCCCCTTCTGTGGAGGACAGGGAGAGTGTGCTCTTTTCAGTACCATAGGTTATTATCGTCTGAGCCTGCAAACAACGAGACAGACGGGCAGCATCCTTTCCGTAAGCCACCAGGGCATATGTGTGGCATTCGGGCACCTCTGCCTTTGCTGCCATCGGCCCGGCCAAAACCACATCATATACTCCGCCTTTTTTCAAAGGCACCTGTTCCAAATAAATACCTTGCTGGGCCGCCAGCGCCTGCAAATATCGCGCCGTTTTCCCTTTTCCTTCTCCAATCACTGCAATTCTCATTCTTTCTCCCCCAGTACCGTCTAGTGTGAACAAACTGAGGGGAAATATGCAAAAATATGCCGCAGAATCTCTTCTGCGGCATATGGAACATAGGGGATTGGAATATCTTATTTATGAAACAGTTTCTTGGTCTGATAACTAGGCTCGCAGGTGAGGTTGACACCTAAATTGCGGAACACATTGTCATCCACCTGAGCCAGGATCACCGTGGAGTGAGCCTCACAGCCTCTGAGCTTGCCCAACTGCTTAATGGCCAGCTCGGCCACCGGATTGGTGGCGGCACTGATGGTCAAGGCAATCAGCACTTCATCGGTGTGCAGACGGGGGTTTTTATTGCCCAAGTACCCTGTCTTCAACCTCTGAATGGGCTCAATAATAGTGGGAGACAGCAGATGGATATCGGAATTGATGCCGCCCAAATGCTTCAGCGCATTGATCAGCATGGCGGAAGAGGCGCCCAGCAAGGCGGATGTCTTACCGGTGACAATGGTGCCATCCGGCAGTTCCATGGCCGCAGCAGGCTCTCCGGTCTCCTCGGCTTTGTCAATGGCCGGCTGGATCACAAGACGCATAGAAGGATCAACGCCCGCCTGGGTCATCACGCTCTCCACCTTGTGTACCGCTTCCTCACTCACCCGGCCCACACGATAATCGCACATCACCTTATAATACCGGCGAACGATCTCCATTTTAGCCGCTTCCCGCACTGCTTCATCATCGGTCACGCAGAAACCGGCCATATTGACGCCCATATCGGTGGGAGATTTGTAAGGGCTTTCTCCGGCAATGGTCTCAAACATGGCATTGAGCACCGGGAACACTTCAATATCCCGGTTGTAATTGACCGCAGTTTTGCCATAAGCCTCCAGATGATAGGGGTCGATCATATTCACATCGTTGAGATCTGCGGTAGCCGCTTCATAGGCCAGATTCACCGGGTGCTTGAGGGGCAGATTCCACACAGGAAAAGTTTCAAACTTGGCATAGCCTGCACTGATGCCTCGCTTGTACTCATGGTACAGCTGAGACAGGCACACGGCCATTTTGCCGCTGCCCGGACCGGGAGCCGTCACCACCACCAGGGGCCGAGTGGTCTCTACATATTCGTTTTTGCCATACCCCTCATCGCTGACGATCAGGGGCACATTGGTGGGGTACCCAGGAATGGAGTAATGGAGATAGACCTTCAGTCCCAAATGCTCCAACTTGGTTTTGAACTGATCCGCCGCCGGCTGGCCGCCATAGCGGGTGATGACTACACTGCCCACATAAAGCCCGATACCCCGGAAAGCATCGATCAGGCGAAGCACATCGGCATCGTAAGTGATGCCCAAATCGCCCCGGACCTTGTTTTTCTCGATGTCGGCAGCGTTGATGGCCATGACCACCTCGGCTTTATCTGCCAGGCTCTGGAGCATACGCACTTTGCTGTCGGGCGCAAAACCAGGCAGTACCCGGGATGCGTGGAAATCATCAAAGAGCTTGCCGCCAAACTCCAGATAGAGCTTGCCGCCAAACTGCTTGATCCTCTCCAGGATATGCTGGGACTGCATACTCAGATATTGCTCATTGTCAAAACCTGTTCGAACCATAGATCATACCCCCATATTCATTTTATTACAACAATGTTCTACATTATAGCACTGCCCCCACCATTTTTCAATGTCTTTTCTTACAAAAGCGCACTGCGCAAAGCGGTCTCCACTTTCTCCCGGCTGGCCGCGCCCTCGTGCATCTTCACGCCGCCCACAAAATAGCAAGGCACATAATAATAATCATAGGATTCCGCCAGCGCCGCTTCCTTCCTCTCATCCACTACACGGATGGGGATTTTTTGCAATTCCGGGTATTGCTGCATCAATTCTTCCTGCCATCTGAGAGCCTCCACACAGTAAGGGCAGTTTTTCAGCACAAACAGCATAACTTCTTTCAAGGCGTTCCCTCCTTTTCCTTTCTATTATGGCTCGAATTTGGCTCCCAATGCCCGGGCCATATCAATGGCCTGCTGCACATCGATTCGGGCTCCACGAAAATCGGCGCCCAGAATATCTGTGGCTCCCAGATTGCTATCCCGCAGATCCGATTGCCGGAAACTGGCGCCGCTGATCATGGCCCCTTCAAAATCACAGTTTTTGATCCGGCATTTTTCCAATTTGGCCCGGTTCAAGTCCGCTCCCCGAAAATTGATGTTCTCCAGCTCCATTTTATAGAAATCCATTTCCCGCAGATCGGTATAGGACCAGTCGCCGCCAATGATCTGAATGGATGCTGTATTGGCCCCTACAAACACCGTCCCCGTCAGCTTGCACTCTTCAAACACCGCCGCAAAAAGCCCCGCATACTGAAAAGTGCAGTTGACGATGGAACAGTGTTCAAAACGACAGGCGCCCAGCCTGGCCCCGGTGAAGCGGCATTTTTCAAAACTGCAGTTTTTGAACACCGATTCGGAAAAATCCCCGCCGTCAAAACGGCAATCATGAAATTTCAGCTCTTCCACCTGCTGTTCCGGTTCTTTGAGTCCTGCAAAGTCCTGGCCATCGTACTCCTTTTGTTCAAACATCCTCATTCCCCCGAAATTTAAGATGGCGGAGAAGTTTCTTCTCCGCCATTTCTTTTGAATATAAAATTATTTTACTGCATCCAGGAATCATTGTAAAGGGCAACATGGAAAATATCCAATCAATGGGCATGCGCATGGCCTACACTCAAGGCAAAGGCCAGGGCCAAACCCAAAAACAGCCACAGCAAGCAGAGTTTTCCCTTCTTTGTCTCCGGCTGACTCAGCTCAAAACCCGCGGCAAAGACCATGGACCCGGCTGCCAAAGACAGGCACAGGGAAAGCAGGCCCTCTGGCATGGCTCCGGCCAGTGTGCCCAAGACCGATCCCACCACCAAGGGCAAACCGCATACCATCGACAAAAGAAGCACCTTGCCCCGAGCAAATCCTCCTTGAAGCAGCGGAAAGGCCATGGCCATTCCTCCGGGCACATTGTGCAAAGCGATCAGACCGGCTCTTTCCCATGCATGAGTTCCCGCGGCTGCCCCGATGACAAAGCCTTCCGGCAGGTTGTGCAGCATCAAAGCGGCCAGCATCATCAGGCCGGCGGAAACCATCCGCCCTTGCTTTTCCCCTTCCTGTCCGGCCTCGGCCTTCTCAGCGATCCACACCAGCAGACCGCCGCCCAAAAGCCCCAGGGCCACCACCCAAAGAGCGCCATGAGCCACCGCTTCAGGGAGAAGATCAAAAAAGGCCATGCCCAGCATAATGCCCGCTGTAAAATACAGCAATCCTTGTATGGGCAGTGATTTTTTGCCCCATAACACGGCGATCAGACCGCCCAATCCGGTGCCGCCTATACCGGCCAGCGCTGCCAACAAAATTCCTTGCTCCATTGAAATGACCTCTTTTCTCCATTGGCGCTTCTGCTGCTTTTGCTTTGTTTCCCAATATGGATATTGTTTTGTGCGTCAAGATATTCTATAATAATTGTATCAATTATACCACCATCAATGGATTTTTCCACATGGCAATCACAAGGAGGAGACCGGGATGAACACAAAATTCAACGAAAAGACCCACGCTACCCTCATTGGCCTGTTTTACAAACACCTGAAAGCGGCCTATGGCTGCGCCGGTGTGGGCTGCTTTGTCAAGTGCTCCCAAAAAATGGCTGAGCAGCGGGGAGCCCGCATGGCTCTGCGCGCTCTGCGGGATGGACATCAGCTGAACTTCAAGTCCTACATGGCCTATGGGGAATGGACCTCCACTTTCCCTCGCCGTTCGGAAGAAGTGGGAGTTTATCCTGACAAGGAGACCCGCAGCTTTCTGTGTGCCTGGCGGGATGCCTTCGAAGAAATGGGCCTGGTGGAATGCGGCAAGATTTATTGTAAGGAAATCGACCGGGGCATTGTCCGCGGCTTCAATCCCGATTTGACTTTTGAGCTGAAAAGCTATCTCCATGACAGTCCTTGCTGTGATATGGTATTCAAAGATGCTGCTCTGGGAGAAGATGTGCCCCAGAATGTCCAGGCCAAAATGCCCTGGGAGTATCATTGCGGCCATGTGTATAAAACTTACCGTGAAAATGTTCTGGCCATCTATCCTCAAGGCGGCCAAAAAGTCATCGACAAAGTGGAAGAAGACTTTATCCAGGCCTTCGGAAACGAAGCCATGGACACCGTCCTCTCTTACTTGTCCACCGATTTTAACACCATCGGATGAGTACCCCTCAAGAAAATCTTCTTTGGGCCATTCCCGCTCCGCTGCTCCACTGGTATGATCAAGGAGCCCGAGTGCTGCCCTGGCGCAGCCAGCCCACTCCCTACCGTGTGTGGGTATCGGAGATCATGCTGCAGCAAACCCGAGTAGAAGCTGCCCTTCCCTATTTCACCCGGTTTATGGAAGCGCTCCCCACCATTGAAAGTCTGGCTCAGGCTCCAGAAGAGCAGCTTCTCAAGCTGTGGGAAGGATTGGGGTATTACAGCCGCGTACGCAATCTGCAAAAAGCCGCCCGGATGGTGCTGGAAGAGTTCGGCGGCCAGCTGCCTTCCGATCCTCTCTTGCTGCAAAAGTTGCCGGGCATCGGGGACTATTCTTCGGGGGCCATTGCTTCCATCGCCTATGGTCAACCTGTTCCAGCCGTGGACGGTAATGTGCTGCGGGTGATCTCCCGCCTTCTGGCCAGCTTTGACTGTGTTTCCGATACTGCCGTAAAAAAACGGCTGCGGGAACAGGTCGCTCAGGTGATCCCTCCGGATCGGCCTGGTGATTTCAACCAGGCTCTGATGGAGCTGGGAGCCACCGTCTGCCTGCCCAATGGGCAGCCTTTGTGTCTCACCTGTCCCCTTCTTTCCCTATGCCGCGGCCGGGCCCAAGGGGTGGAGATGTCTCTGCCGGTAAAAGCGGCCAAAAAACCCCGTCGGAAGGTGGAACGCACCGTGTTGCTCCTGTGGGATGGGAAGCAGGTGCTGGTACACAAACGGCCAGCCAAAGGCTTGCTCTCCTCTCTGTGGGAATTTCCCGGCGTGGATGAGGTTCTTTCTGTGGAACAAATCCAGGAACACTTATCCCAGCAAGAAATCGTCCCCCTGGGATTGGAATCCATTGGGCAACATACCCATATTTTTTCCCATGTGGAGTGGCATATGTCCGGCTGGGAAGTGAACTGCAAGCCCTTTTCACCTCCCAAAGGCTGCGTCTGGATCACGCCACACCAGCTGGCTGGAGAATATGCTCTGCCGTCAGCTTTTCGTCCCTTTACCCAATGGATTTTGAAAAAAAGTCACTGAGATCAATAAAAAAGAGCCAGGACAAATTGTCCGGCTCTTTTTTTGCATATTGTCTGTTACGAACCCAGCACTTCGGTCAGGCCCTCGGTGAGCTTGCTGGCCTGATCGGAATAAGAGGTCATCTTCTCGGTCAGCTCTGTCATCTTCTCCTGAGCCTCTTCCATGGTGTCGGGGTTGGAAGCCAGTTCCATCATCTCCAGGGTCAGATCCAGGATCTCGATGCTGGCCTCAGAACCTTCCTTGATCTTGGCCTGAGCCTCAGCAAATTTTTCCGGAGCAGGCAGGTTGGCCAGCTCATCATACAAAGGCCGCATCTGGTTGACTGTCTCGGTCAGGCTGGCCAAAGCACCCTGAGGATCTTCGGTGGCCTGGCTCTGAGCGGCAGTGACATCCTGGGTCAGCTCACTCACTTTGTTGCCGATCTCTGTGATCTTGGCCTTGTATTCCTCTTCTGTCAGGGTTTCGCTGCCGGTGTCCTGCTTGTCGTCCTCTTCGTTGTTCTGCTCTTCGTTGTTTTCGTTCTTAGAATCGGTATCCTTTTCCCCTGTCTGGCTGCTGTTTGTACCTTTATCATCGGTATTGGCCTTGTCCTTATTGCAGCCTGCCAGAGTCAGAACCATACCAGCTGCCAGCAACAATGCAGCCAGTCTTTTCAGCTTCATGCTATTCATTCTCTTTTCCCATTCCTTTTCTCTTCATTTTGGCTATGCGCCGAAGCATAGTATATCAGAATTTTTATTTCAACGCAAGTCCTTTCCTTCTATCTCCCCTCTCGCTCTTGCCAAAAGAAATCAGACAGGATATACTATCCCTTGTCGGTGTTCACCGAAATTTCACTTTTTGGAGGAAACCATGTCAAAGCGTGTGAATCTTCTAGAGGGGAATATTCTTTCTTCTCTCACCAGACTGGCTCTGCCCATCATGGCCACTTCCCTTGTCAATATGGCCTACAATATGACCGATATGATCTGGATCGGCCGGGTAGGCCCGGAAGCGGTAGCCGCTGTGGGTGCGGCCGGTATGTATATGTGGTTGTCCCAGGGAATCGCTGTGCTGGCCCGTATGGGCGGGCAGGTGAAAGTGGCTCAAAGCCTGGGAGCTGGAGATGCTCCATTGGCCGGGCGATTTGCGCAGAATTCTCTCCAGCTGGGACTTTTGCTCTCCACCATCTTTACCCTCATCATGCTGGTTTTCAACAAACCTTTGATCGGTTTTTTCAACCTGAATGACCCTGCAGTAGTACGGGATGCCCGCACCTATCTGGTTGTGGTCTCCCTGGGCATTGTTTCCTCGGTCACTCTTTTGGTGTTTACCGGGCTGATCACCGCCACGGGCAACAGCAAAACCCCGTTTATCGCCACGGTATTAGGGCTTCTGCTCAACATCGTGCTGGACCCTTTGCTGATCTTCGGTTTAGGCCCCATCCCGGCCATGGGTGTG
>OGGQ01004308.1_pt1 | contig 11989 bp, 9 predicted proteins | sample 1571191 | NCBI WGS metagenome assembly OGGQ01 (sample SAMEA2582061, study PRJEB24529) | metagenome | biome: Human gut stool | place: China | collected 2011
CCCCCGCCATGCCCTGCCCGGTCACGGTGGCCTTGATGCCGTACTGCGCCACCCGCACCGTGCCGCCGCTGCAGACCAGCCGTACCGACAGCCGCTTGACGGTGTTTGCCTCGACATTTGCAAACGGGTAAAAAAGCGCCAGCGTGTGGGGGCCTGCCTCCATCCGCTGCTGCGGCGCAAAATTTTCGATCTGCTGATCATTCAGGTAGTAATGCACGGTCAGGGTCAGCACCGCATCGTCCGGCTCAGCGTCCGCTGTCAGCTGCGCAAGGAAGATCGCGCTCGTATCCTCGATCGCTGCAAAGGAGATCGTGACCGCCGGTACCTCCGCCGTGCGCACGGTCAGCGCCGCCGCGTTTGTAAAGCTGTAGTAGGTCAGCCGCTTGCTCTCGGCGCTGTTCTGCAGGCGGCGCAGCGTGCGCTCCTGGGCGGAGGCCAGCGCCTCGTCGTGGGCACGCTGCGCATCCCAAGCGGCCTTGAAGGCAGTGCGGGCGTCCTTGGGAGTAACGCCCATGCGGGCGGCCATATCGCATAAGGCGCGGCGCACGTCCTTCGCCTTCCGGGCGTTTTGCACCTCGCAGGAGATGACGCGCAGCTTGTCGTCGCGGAAGGTGTTGCGCACCATATCGGTGGCCGACTGGAACTTCGTGCAGAACCCGCTGCGATGGTCGCTCGTCGGGTAGCAGGGAACGAAGACGGCGTCGCAGCGCCCCACGAGGCTTTCCACATGCCCGACGAACACCTTCGAGGCCAGGCAGCACTCGTCCACGGAGAGCCGGTCGCCCTCATCGGCGATGGCCTTGTCCGTCGGATCGCTCACCACCACGGTGCGCCCGATGGATTCGAAAAACGTGGTCCACAGCACGCCGAAGCGATAGAACAAAAGCGCGCGGGGAATGCCCACTACCTGCACATCAGCCCAATCTGTCGTTTGGGGCACGGGCAACCTCCTCAGGTGTCGAGGCGCCGACCCAGCGGCCCGGCGCGAATAAGCAGTACCGGCAATCATAGCACAGCGCCCCTTGAACCTCCGTCCAAGGGGCGCTGTCTGCACATTTCGAAATGCTGTCCGTTGCTCCCGGCCCCTCCGTAGGGGCCGTCCGCTACTCCACGTGAATCTCGAGGGCCTTCACGCCCGCCGGAGACCAGGAGGTGGCGAACGACTATTGATTGTAAGTATTAATGGAGAGGGTCTTTAGCCCAATAGGGGACCAACTTGTAGCGAATGCCTCCTCTATCTCCGACTGCTGAATGTCAACCCGTTTCCCTTCCAAGCTCTTCATAACGTCGTCACTCAAGCCCCTCACCGCAATTGCAACGGACGTCAAATGATATTGCGTGCCATTCAGCCTAACATCCAACGGCCTACTAAGCACAAGAGCAAACTGCACATCACCATCAGCATTAGCAGACGCTGACGCATTTTCGTATTTGTTGCCAGATGACAAGGCAGCCGAATCACTTATGGAATAGAGGTGGCCAGAGAGATCACTCAGCGAATCACCATACTGTGCCGTGCCAATGTCCTGGGCCTCTTGTCTTGCCGAAGCTGTCAACCTCGCCGTCAGGCTTGTGTCCTCCGGAACGGGATTCTCTGGCTTTTCAGGAATTTGCACAGGCTTGGTGTCGATCTGCCCCGCATCGGCCACCGTGACAAGCCAGCCCTCGGTGTTGGACCACGCCACGTTCAGCGTCACCGTCGAGGTGCGCAGCTCGCTCGTCTTCACACCGTCGGCCTCGCTTTCCACGGTCTTCGAAAGATCGACGGTGATAGGGCCGCCGTCGATGGTGAGATCGGAGGCGGTCTTCACGATAGCGGCATCAACCATGGCTTCCCCGTAGGTGGGATCGTTGGTCGCAAGGATGTCGTTCAGGTTGGCCAAGATGTCGTTGGCGCTGGCGCTGGCCAAAGGTACCGCCGTCGCCTCTCCCACCACTAAATCGCCGGGAACCCACGTCTCGCCGGCGTTGGAGTACTCGAAGGGCAGCGTCACGGGCACGTTGATCTCGATGCCCTTGTTTTTGAAAGTGGCCGTGGCCGTCGCCTCGCAGGTGACGATCTGGTTGGCCGGCGCGCCAAGGTTCGTGGGCTCGTTCAGCACAATGTCGCTGAACTTCGGGCCGATGAGCGCGTCCTGAGACACGTAGGCGTACTGGGAAATATCCGGAGCGTCCATGGCCACCTCGTCGAAGGCGGCAATGACGCGGGCGTCGGACAGCGGCACCCGCTGGGTCTCCTCGGCAACCGGCTGCTCGTTGAAGAACCCGGAAGTGAACAGATAGGTGAGCACGCCGGCGGCCACGAGCAGGCAGATGACAAGGCCGACGATGACGGCCGTGCGCTGCCCCTTCTTCACATCGCGGGGCTGAGCGGCCTCGACGTTGCCGTAATCGTCCCCGGCACTCTGGATGAACGCCGCAGCGGCGGCTTTCGCGGCAGCGGCCTTCTTGGCCTCGGCGGCCGCACGGGGAGAAAGACCCTCGTCGGGGGCAGAATCGGCCGGAGAAGCGCTGTTGCGCGGATCGAGTTCAGTCATAATTCCTCCTGAGACAGCAGGGCCAACACCGTGCGGCCCTAGGGTCGCAGTATACTGTATTTGACCCTCTGTCGGCTAGGGCAGCGGGCGAACTATTGGGCCGATTTCCCCAGGTTGCCGGCGATGACGACGCAAATCGCCATGAGCAACAGGTTGAAGATGAGCGACGTGGGAAGCTGGCCGCCCGTGGCATAGCACAGCCCCAACCCGAACACCGAGGCGACCACGCCGGCCAAAGCGAGGCTGCGCAGGGCCGCCGCGCGCCCCGGGTTGCGCGAGGCCGCGCGCCCGAGAACCCCCGCCGCAATGGTAATGCCGTTGGCCACCGCAGCGGCAACGCCGAGCACAAGGGCGGAAAGCGGAAGCCCCGTCGCGGCGGCCGCCCCGTCGGCGAGAGCCCCGTAGATCACCACGCCGCCCACGGCGAGTCCGCACAGGCCGCAAATCATCAGCAGGTACGAGAACATGCGCAGATACCATGAAATGGTGCTTGTCTGTTCGACTGCCACCAGCGCTCCTTTCAGCCTGCTGCCCTGCGGGCAATGTGACGGACGCCCCTCAAGCTTGCGGGCTTGTTGTGGGCTTGCCGCCTGAAGATGGGGGTCATGATACCATAGGCCCATGGATCCGACGGTTCTTCAACAAACCCCCTTGCAGCCCTCGCCCGGCATCGGAGACGGCAGCAAAAGCGAGCGCACTCCCCTGGCGCTTCGCGTGTTCGGCGCCCTGCTCATGGCCGGGGGCGTGGCCGTCGTGCCCGAAGTGATCCACACGCTCGCCCAAATGGGAACCGTCTTCGTCGAGAAAACCTACACCGACGACTCGCTGCTCACCATCATCCTGTACGTCACGCTCGCGCTGTCCGCCTGCTTCTGCGCCCTGGCCTCCGGTGTTCTCGGCTTCCGCCTTCTGCGCGGCAACCGCCGGCGCGCCCGTCTCATCGCCGAGGCCGTGGCCATAGGGCTCGTCGTCGCCTTCTCCGCCGATCTGCTGCTGTTCGGCGTGAACCCGGGCCTGTGGTTCCTCGGCGCCTGCGCCCTCATCCTCATCGCGGCCCACGTTTGGGTGGATCCGTCGCTGTCCGACGAGCGCGAGCTGCAACGGCGGCTGCGACTCATGCAAACGCGCGAAGAGGCCGAGGACGGCACCCTCGGTCTGGACAAGACCGGCCGCGGCTATATCGAGCTGGACTTCTTCAACCTGTTCTGGATCTTCGTCATCGCCTCGGTGGCCGGGGTGGTCATCGAGTCCATCTACCACGTGCTCGTGGTCGACTTCGGCCACTACGAGGATCGCGCCGGCCTTCTGTGGGGGCCCTTCTCCCCCATTTACGGCTTCGGCGCTGTGCTCATGACGCTGGCGCTCAACCGCTTCCACAACGCGCCCATCCCCGTGGTGTTCCTCGTCAGCGCCGTCATCGGGGGCGCCTTCGAGTACTTCGTCAGCTGGTTCATGGAATACGCCTTCGGCGCCATCGCCTGGGACTATACCGGCACCTTTCTCAACATCAACGGTCGCACCAACTTCATGTTCATGTGCATGTGGGGGGCCCTTGGCGTGGTGTGGGTGAAGCTGGCCCTGCCGGCACTTTTGCACACGGTGAACCTCATCCCGTGGCGCTGGCGCTACTCGATTACGGCACTGTGCGCGGCGCTCATGATCTTCGACGGCGCCATGACGCTCGTGGCCCTCGACTGCTGGTACTCGCGCTTGGCAGGTGCGGCGCCCGACAACGCGCTCGAACAGTTCTGCGCCGAGCAGTTCGATAACCAGTGGATGGAAAACCGCTTCGAATCGATGAGCATCCACCCCGATGCCGCCCATCGCTCATCCTAGGAGATTTTCGTGACTGAAGACCCGTACGACATCCTCGGCGTTCCCCGCACGGCCACGTCCGACGAGATAAAGAAGGCCTATCGCAAGAAGGCACGGGAGAACCACCCGGATTTGAACCCGGACGACCCCGAGGCCGAAGAGCGCCTGAAGAAGATCAACGAGGCCTACGACCGCATCACGAACCCGGAGAAGTACGCCCGCGAGGACGCCCGACGCTATCGGTCGCCCTACAACCCCACCTACACCGGCTACGGCACGCCGGGCGGCAACCCCTTCGGCGGCGCGGACCCCGGCAGCCCTTACGGCGGCGGTGCGCCCGGCGGCGGGTACCAGTACCAGTGGGTGGAAATCAACTGGGAGGACTTGTTCAACACCTGGAACCAGGCCTCCTCGGTGCCGCGGCCGGAGGTGTCGGCCGCCGATTCGGCCGAGCTGCGCCAGGCGGTGCTGTTCATCGACGGCGGCAACTACAAGGCGGCCCTCACCGTGCTCGCGGCCCTGCCCATCAAGGAGCGCACGGCCCGCTGGCACTATTTAGCGGCGCTGGCCAACTACGGCGCCGGCAACACCGTGGCCGCCGTGGACCAGATCCGCACCGCCCGCAAGGCCGACCCCACCAACGGCGACTACCGCCAGGCCGAGGCCGTCATCGGCGCCCGCGCCCGCACCTACCAGCAGGAAAGCGAGAGCCGCGGCTTCGGCGGCTGCGCGGATCCGAGCTCGCTGTGCTGCTGCCTCATGTGCGGCCCGGCCCTCTGCCAACCGTTTTTGTTCTGCCTGTAGTTTATTAGTAGCGCGGAGCGGAAAGCGTCGTCCATTCGGGGGCGTAGCGGGCGACCCAGTGGGCCACGCCGCGGATGGCCACGGCCTCGGCGAAGGTTTCCGCCACGGACAGCACCACGTACAGGATGAGCGTGCAGAAAATCATCGGGCCAGCCAGGGCGACGATGAGCGACATGATCTGGGCGAAGGAGGGGTCGGCCGCACCGCCTATGGCGGCGATGGTCGGAGCCGCGCCCATGATGCAGAGGAACATGATCGAGAACACCACGATGCTCAGCACGAGCGAGATGCCGATGACGATGGCCATGGGGATGAGCGTCACCGCGAACAGCTGGCCCCAGTTGCGGCGCGCCTTCTCCCAGATGTCCTTCACATTGAAGCCATCGCCCAGGCTCTGCCCCATGATCATGCGCATCTGCATGATGATGCCGGCCACATAGGTGGCCAGGGAAACGGCGATGGAGACGACCCAGCCGATGAAGGGAATCCAGCCGAAGATACCGCCGATGATGCCGCCAACCAGGCCCACCACCAGCGTCAGCACGAAAGCGTAAAAGCCATACTCGAAGTTCTTGCCCGTCACGATTTTCTGGGGCAAGAGGCTGCGGCCGCCGAAGGGCACCTCGCGGGACCAGAACAGAAGGTAGCCGGCCACGACGAAGTTCAGAATCGGCACGCACATGATGAGGCCGAGCACCAACAGCCGGCTTATGTAGTTCGGCGTCGCCTTCACGTCTTCCCAGGCGGCCTTCAGGCAGCTGGTGGTGTAGGCGGGCGAAGGCGCGGGCGCAGGTTGCACCGGGGGCGTGTAGTTCATCGGATCCATGGGAACCTCCTCTTTCCGGAGTCGAAATGCCTGCACCTTGCGGTACGCGAGACGCCGCGCAAACCAGAGGCGCTCCGACTCGAATGACGTTGGGGCTATTGTGCCATCATTCCCCTTTTGACACCGGATCAGTGGGAAAATTGTCATCTAATTCCGCAAGGGTTAAGTAAGCTTGAAGGGCCCCAAGAGAGCGACCGCCTACATCTCGCGCTCTTCCACCACCGTGTAGGCGGGAAGGATGCTCGCTTTCACCACGCGATAGCAGAGTATGGCCGTAAGCGGCATGCCCAGGCACAGAAGCGTGCCCACCTTGAAGGAGGCCATGGTACCGAAGGTGTCGATGAGAGCGCCGGCCACGGTGGGCCCGAAGGCGGCCCCACAGGTATAGCCGGCATTGAGCCACGTGATGGCCTCGGTGAGGCGCGCGTCGGGCACGGCGCGCTCGCAGACCCCGTTGGCCACAATGAGCAGCGGCGCGTAGGTGCACGCTCCCAGAAGCGCCACCGCCATCAGCGTGGGCGCCGAATCGATGAGGAACATGGTGCCGAAGGACAGGCCGACGGCACAGGCGGCCACCACGAGCTGCTTGGGCAGGGGCGCCCGCAGACGCACCATGCCGAACAGAAAGCCCGCCGTCATGGACACCGCGCCCGAGGCCATAAGAACCGCGCCGGCGAAATCGGGGCTGTTCAAGTCCTCGGAAAGCGACACTGTGGCAGTATCGAACAGGCCGAGGAACGACCCGGCGAAGGCGTAGATCACGAACAGCACGCGCACCGCTGCGGAGGTGGCAAGCAGGCTCTTCGAAGGCACGGACGCTGCCGAAGCGACGGCAGCCGCCCCCTCGGCGAGCGCGCCCTTCGAAGCGGCCGCACCGTCTCCCGCCACATCGGCGACGGCATCGGCGGCATCAGCGACATCGACGATATCGGCATCGTTCCCCGCAGCCCCAGCCTGCGACCAACCGGGATGCGGCTCGGTGCTCTTGGCCGTGCACAGAAGCACGGCCCCGACGGCAAAGGCGACGCCGCCGCACACCATACCCGCCACCGGGGCGATGGCAGCGGCGAGCGCGATGGAGATGGACGGGCTGAAGATGAACGCCATGTCGTCGAGCACGCTCTCGTAGGAGAACATGGTGCGCAAGTCGGGAGCCGCCTCCCCCAAACGACCGGAGCGGATGAGGTAGGTCCACCGGGCGCGGGCCATGGCCTGGGGACTCGGGAAGAACCCCACCAGCAGCGCTCCTACGAACAGGGGCCATACCGGCCCGTGCAGCGCCACGTTCGCAATAAGGACAACGAGGCCCAAAAGCGATACGGCCGCGGCCTTGGGCACCACGGCCGACTGGCCGCGCTCGTCGATGCGTTTCGACACCCGGGGCGTCACCACGAAGATGGACAGCGCGATGAGCGATGAGGACAGCCCTGCCGTGAGAAAGGAGTAACCCGACAGCGTGATCATCGTGACTACGCCGATGTTCAGCATGCTGCCGAAGAAGCGCATGAGCAAACAGGCGATATCGAAGGGGTAGGCTTCGCGCACGCGCAGCACTTTTTTGTAGACTCCCGGGCTCACCTTCGCCACGCTTCCACCTCCGCTCCCGCTCATAGTGCCGGGCCGCGCCCGGCTTAACGCCTGCCGCCCTGTAGGGTAGCACGTCGCCGCAGATGACGGAAGACCCCGCAGCCAGGGCAGGCTGCGGGGCCTTCGAAAGGCGGCCGCCGGGCAAGCGGCCGATCCGCCGGAACGAGGCGGTAGCTGGCACCTCAGAGGGAGCTGGCCCGAAAGAAGGGGCACGAGCCAGCGTCAACCAACCAGCTACCTGATCTCGTCCAGGGGTATGCCATTATAATCGTGAGCTGTGAAGAACAGGATAACGCCGGCCACCGCGCTGATGGCCATCATGTAAAAAGCTGGCATGAGCCCGTTGCCTGTGGCGTCGATGAGCGCCGTGGCCACAAACGACGCCGTGCCGCCGAACACCACGTAGGCAATGTTCGAACCCAAAGCCGCACCGGTGTAGCGCACTTCCGTGGGGAACATCTCCGCTTGATAGCAAGCGATGTTCGCGTCGTTGAGCGACAGCGTCACGCACATGATCAGCTCGGCGACAATAACGATGGGCAGCGACGCCGTCCCCAACATGAGGAAACAGGGAATGGAAAGCACGATAAACGTCGCGCAGGCGCCCAGCAGCATGCGTCGCCGCCCCACCCTATCTGACAGGCGCCCGGCGCCGAAGATGATGAAGATGTACGTAACCAGCGCGATGTCGGTGGCCAGCTGGGCCTCGGAGGCACCCATGGTCGTATAGCTCGTCAGATACGTGGGCAGGTAGGTGAGCACCAGGTAGAAGCCGACAGAGTTGACCATGGTGGCGGCGATGGAAGACAGAAGGCGCCACCGGTACTTCTTGAACACGAGGCGACTGGGACGATCGACCTCCTTTTTCTCGTGCTCCATCTCATGGAACGCCGGCGAGTCCTCCAAACGCGTGCGGATGAAATGGGCGATGTACCCCAAAGGACCGGCCATGAGGAACGGAATGCGCCAGCCCCATTCGATGAGCGCAGCCTCGGGCAGGACGCTCTTCAGCACGAGGGCCACCGTCGAACCGACGAACAGGCCTGTAGCCGTGGAGGCCGGCACGAGCGAGCAGTAACGGCCCCGCTTATCGGCCGGCGCGTACTCGGCGAGAAACACCGCCGCGCCCGAGTACTCCCCCGCTGCCGAGAACCCCTGCACGCTACGAAGCACGAGCAGCAGAACGGGCGAAGCGATGCCGATGGCGGCGAAGGAGGGCAGGCACCCGATGAGGAATGCCGCACCGGACATGAGGAAGATGGAAATGGAAAGCGACCACTTGCGGCCCTTCTTGTCGCCCATGTTCCCCCAGAACACCGCGCCCAAAGGCCGGAAGATGAAGGACAGCGCGAAGACGGCGAACGCCATGAGCGTCGAATTCACCCCCGATTCCGGGAAGAACACGGCGCCGATAGTGATGGCGAAGTAGGTGTAGGTGGCGTAATCGAACCACTCGATAAAATTGCCGAGGAACGAGGAGAGAGCCACGCGTCCCAGGGCACCCTTCGAGGCGGCGCCGGCCGCAGGGGCGATCGGAACATCGGCATCCAGCGCCGGGGCGGCCGCAGAGCCCGAAGGGGCGATGTCGCTAGTTCTCATGGAAATCACCCGGACGGTAGAACTCGTTCTCGATGGCAGTGACCATGTTGCGCACGGCCACATCGCGCAGGATGACCCCCTTCTCGCGGGTGGACTCCCCGGGATGCGACAGGCAGCCGGAAGGAGGCGTGTAGCCGGGCACCACCGGCAGCACATCGTAGTTCGGCAGGACGGCGGGCAGGTCGCAGTAGACCCCCGCATCGATGCGATCCATGTCCACGAGATCGGGGTGGAACAGCAGCATGAGCGAGGTCTCCATCACGCCGGCATGCTCCAAATCCCAGCCGGTGAACCCATCGGGGTACAGCGCGTCGATGGTGGCATCGTCCACGAAATCCCAGTAGGACAGAAGCTGTATCTTCACATCGGAGATGCCATCGGTGCGGGCTTTCTCCAAAGCCAGCTGGGCCCCTTCGAAGATGAACTGGTAGTTCTCGTAGTGGCCGTTCATGAACACGATCTTGCGGGCGCCGTCCTCGATGAGGTTGTAGCAGATATCCCGCGCCAGCGAGATGAGCGTCGAGCCGGCCAGCGATGTGGTGCCCGACAGGTGGAAGCCGCCGCCGCTGCGCTGCTGGGAGCGATAGCCGAAATTGATCGGGGCGCACACCACGCCTTCCACCGCCCCCTCGGTGTCGGCCACCAGCGCCTCGGCCGTGGCGCCGGCCATGGCCTTGGTGAGCGCGGCGTCCACGCACATGGCCATGTGGCTGCCATGCTGCTCCAGGGCGCCGACGGGGATGAACATAACCGCTTCCTGGGCGAGCTTGTCCCGATAGGTGAACGCATCCATTTCTTCCATGTACACCGTGTTCTTCATGAGATCCTCCTAAGCGAAACCGTAAGGGGCCCCGCCCCGGGGGCGGGGCCCGCAAAAACCACTGGATGGGATGGGATGCTGTAGGCGCCGGATCAAAAGAGTCGCCAGCGCCGCGCGACCTGCCGTCGCGCTAGTCGCACGCCAGCTTCGCGTGCTCGCAGTCGTACCGGTGCGCCGCCGCGTCGGCACCGTCGGCCTTGGTCGCCATGCGCGGATCCATGCCGTCGGGCGTGGCGTCGATGAGGCCGGCTCCGCCAGCGCCCACCTGGGCGGCCAGGGACACTTCGCCGTTCACGGCCGCGTCCCCCTCTACCTCGTTGGCGGCCTTGGTGGTGAAGACGATCTGGCTCACGCCGCCGACGACGATGAGCGCGCCGCCGATAAGCTGGAAGGCGGTCATGGTCTCCCCGAACAGGCACAGGCCCAGAAGCGACGCCATGATGGTCTCCTGGTAGGAGATGGCGGCCAGCTCGCCGGCCTTAAGGCGTTTCGTGGCATGGGTGAGCAGGTAGAACGCGCCGAAGCCGGTGATGAGCGCTGCGGCGATGAGCACGACCCAGGACGAGCCGGGCATCGTGAACATGTTCCACGCGTGGGTGATGATCTGGCCCGAGGCGTCGAACTGCGTCACGCCGTTGACCTTCTCGGTGTAGGACAGCGGCTGCAGGAAGAAGTGGTGCCAGACGAGCAGCACGACGATGGACAGCGAGCCGAACAGGAAGTTCCACCAGGAGCGGACGTTGGAGTCGCAGTCCTCGCGGTAGCGCGAGAAGAACAGGTACAGGCCGTAGGCCACGCCGGAAGCGAAGGCGATGGCGTTGCCGAAGGTGTACTTCGGATCGAGGTCGAGGGTCAGACCCTCGGGCGTGACGATGCCGACGATGAACAGCATGCCGACGACCACGGCGGCGATGCACAGGACGCCCTTGATGTTGAGCTTTTCCTTCAGGAAGATCGCTGCCAGGATGGTTGAGTAGATGGGGCCGGTGTAGATGAGGAACGATGCGTTCGCCAGCGTGGTGTACTGCGTAGACAGGCAGTACAGGCCAGAGAGCAGGCCCAAGAACACGCCGGAGAGCAGCATCATGCCGGAGAAACGGGTTTCCTTGATCTTCTTCCAGCTTCCGCCGACGAAGCAGAAGATGAGGGAGAGGGCGATCAAGCCTGCGAAGTTGCGCCAGAACGACACGAAGTCGCCGGGTGCGTCGATGAAGCGGGTGAAGGCTCCGATACCGCCCATCAGCGACGATGATGCGAACATCATGATGAAGCCGATAAGCTTGTACTTTGCTTGTTGGTTCATGTATCCCTCCTTGGAGCGGAGTCGTGTCGACCGGGTCCTTGACGGGGACGCCTTGCCCGTTTGCGGGCGAAAGGGTAGGGGTACGACGAGGCACGCGGACGCTGCGGCGCCGCTTTCGACATGAATGTGATGATACGGGAGCAAATCGGCCGGCCTCTGGGAGACGCTTCGTGCAAGGAACGCCGTCGCATTGCACGAGACGGGATCCTCGGAGGCCGGAACTTCGGGATGAACCGGGGCTCGCTGCAAGGGAAGCGAGCCCCGGTATGGGCTACGCGACTAGTCGTTCCACATCTCCGGGCGAACCAGGGTCGGGTCGGCGACGCGGTTCGGGAAGTAGTCGAGGCACTCGCCCTCGCGGTAGACGTCGGCCGTGGAGCAGTGCAGGCCGCCGCCGAAGGCGTAGGCGCCGCGCAGGTCGACGGGGATGACGTTCATGCCGAGCTTGTCCATCTCCTCTTGCTGGTAGACCTCGGAGGCCTCCACGATGACCGTCTTCGGGTCGAGCACCAGGCAGTTCATGGACAGCCACACGGAGCTGTAGCAGAACTCGGGCGGCTCGGAGTGGGCCGGCTGGGCGGCGTCGACGATCTGCCAGTCGTTGGCCTCGAAGATCGCGCGCTGCTCCTCGGGCAGCTTGCGCTGCGGGTTGTTGATGATCAGGCCGGGGCGCAGCGGCACGAAGGTCGCGTCGATGT
>OGGQ01004310.1_pt1 | contig 11957 bp, 7 predicted proteins | sample 1571191 | NCBI WGS metagenome assembly OGGQ01 (sample SAMEA2582061, study PRJEB24529) | metagenome | biome: Human gut stool | place: China | collected 2011
GGAATTGGCAGACGCGCTGGATTTAGGTTCCAGTGGGCAACCGTGTGGGTTCGACCCCCACTACCCGTACCAAAAAGAACCTGCTTTTGACCAAAGTCAAAAGCAGGTTCTTTTTATGCTCCGAGGCCATTTCAGGCATGGTGAGAAGGTGCATCGGTTAGCCGGGCGGAGGCCCCACGGATCTGATCGTTCAAAATGGTGTCGGCAAAGTGGATCAGCTCTTCCGGTGTCCGGTCGATTTCTCCCAGCAGCCAGCTTTCCATCATGCCGGCCAGAGCGACCACATAAAAATGAGTCAGTGTTTCCACATCCACAAGGGAATCCAGATGGCGGCCCTGGCCGATTTCGTCAGCAAGCTGTTCAATGGTGAGATGGATGATGGCATAGATGTCCGATTCAAAAAAGCGTTTCATGTGATCGCGGCCCATGGAGCGCAGCGCACACAGGCATACGGCCCGATTTTCTTCCAGATAGTGAAACAGTTGAAGCAGCCCTTCTTTCCACAGAAGAGATCCTTCCTGTTGACGAAGCAGGGAGATGGCTTCCTTTTCGAACATCCAACGCAAAAGGTCATAGATGTCCTCAAAATGATAGTAGAAGCTCTGACGCCGGATGCTGCAGGCATTTGTCAGTTCGGAGATTGTAATTTTATCCAATGGCTTTTGTGTCATCGCCTCTTTCAGGGCGGCGGCCAGCTCCCGTTTGGTCTGTTCCGCAACAGAAACATTTTTTTGATTCATGATCAATGCGCCACCTCCTCAATTTACAGTATAGCATAGTCTCCCGGCTTCTTCTATCGGTCAGATGGCCCCAGATGTCAGAATTTTGACACCTGGGGTGTTTTTGTCCTTTGCATCCGTCGTAAAAGACGGATAGCATGAAAGCAAACGCCTGCAGAACAAAGGAGGAAGATGGGATGGAAGAGTACAGAGTCGTCTTGGAAAGTCAGCTCGGCCCCCGGGAAGGCACTCTTCAACTGGAAGGCGGAAAAGAAGGAGCGGTATCTGGTTGGATCACCCTGGTGGGTGAGAAAAACGCCGTGCAGGGCCGATGGATCGGAGCACATTTGCTGCAACTATTCCATCATCTGCGCACCCAGGTCAGCGATCTGGAATGTGTTTCGGTGCTGAAACTGGAGGGGGATACACTCTCGGGCACTTTGCAGAATGGGAAAAACACCATGCTGTGGCATGGAGAAAAAATAACCGCCGGGAAGGGAGGAGAGTAAACCAATGCCGGAGAATGAAAAAAAGATGGGAAACAGCTTTATGACAAAGCTTTCCACCTTCATTGTGGATAAAAGGAATCTGTTTTTCCTGCTTACCATCATTATGTTGATTTTCTCCGCTTTTTCCCGCAACTGGGTGGAGGTGGAGAGCGAACTGGCAGCCTATCTGCCGGAGGATTCGGAGACCCGCCAGGCCTTGGATATCATGGAGGATCAGTTCATCACTTACGGCAGTGCCCAGATTATGGTGGCGAATATTTCGCAGGACAAGGCCGAGGAACTGAAAGATCAGATCGCCGGGATCAAAGGGGTACAGGGGGTGGAGTATGACAACACCCAGGACCATTATAACAATGTGTCTGCACTGTATGCCGTTACCTTCGACTACGATGAGTCGGATGATGAATGCCTCACCAGTCTGGAGGCCATCAAATCCGCTCTTTCGCCGTATGATGTCTATGTCTCTACGGAGCTTGGCAACGCTCAGCAGGAGGCCATCGACAGCGAGGTTCGTGTGATCATGGTTTATGTGGCGGTGATCATCGTGCTGGTGCTGCTGTTCACATCCCAGACCTATGCCGAGGTGCCGGTGCTGATCCTCACCTTTGTGGTGGCCATGATCATGAATCTGGGCACCAATTTCCTGCTGGGCAAAATTTCCTTTGTGTCCGATTCGGTGACCAGCATTTTGCAGCTGGCGTTGTCACTGGATTATGCGGTGATTTTCTGCAACCGCTATAAGGAGGAGCATCAGACCCTTCCCATTCGGGAGGCCGTCATCGTTTCTCTGAGCAAAGCCATTCCAGAAATTGGAGCCAGCAGCCTGACAACGGTGGGTGGTTTGGTGGCCATGATGTTCATGCAGTTCCGCATTGGTTCGGATATGGCCATTTGCCTGGTCAAATCCATTTTGTTTGCGCTGCTGTCCGTGTTTGTTGTCATGCCGGGCCTTCTGATGCTGTTCGGGCCGCTGATGGACCGCACCGAACACCGCAATTTCGTGCCTAAAATCCCTTTTGTGGGCAAGTTTGCTTATAAGACCCGCTTTATTGTGCCGGTTCTGTTTGTGATCGCCATTGTGATCGCTTTTCCTCTCAGTCAGAAGTGTCCCTATGCCTACGGGGAAAGCTCGCTGGAAACGCCGGTGCAGAATGAGACGCAGATCGCCAAAAACATGATCCGCGACAATTTCTCTTCCACCAATATGCTGGCTCTCATGGTGCCCGCAGGGGATTATGAAAAGGAGGCCGCCATTCTCTCCGATCTGGGGCAGTACGATGAGGTGGACCATGCCATGGGCATTGCCAATGTGGAAGCCATGGGCGGCTATACCCTGGCCGATCAACTGACGCCCCGGGAATTTGCCGAACTGGCCGGGCTGGATTATGAGGTGGGCCAGTTGGTTTATGGAGCCTATGCCGCCGAGCAGGAAGAATACGGCCAGATTTTGGGCAATTTGGACGGTTACAAGGTGCCTTTGATTGATATGTTCCTCTTTGTCTGCGATCAGGTGGATTCCGGCATTGTGACGCTGGATGAAGAGCAGACCGAAATGCTGAACCAGGCCTACACCCAGATGACGGCGGCCAAAGACCAGCTGCAGGGCACCGATTATAGCCGGATGCTGGTGTATCTGACGCTGCCGGAGAGTGGTGAGAAAACCTATCAGTTTCTCGATACCATTGAGGAAGTGGCCCAGAAATATTACCCCGGCGAAGAAGTGTATGTGGCCGGCAATTCCACCACGGAATACGATTTCCAGAAGGCCTTTGCACGGGACAATCTGGTGGTCAGCGTGGTATCCATTCTGATCGTGCTGGTGGTGCTGCTGTTCACCTTCAAGTCTGCGGGGATGCCGGTGCTGCTCATTCTGGTGATTCAGGGCAGTATCTGGATCAATTTCTCCATGCCGTACATTCTGGATCAGCCCTTGTTCTTTATGAGTTATCTGGTGGTGAGTTCCATTCAGATGGGCGCCAATATTGACTATGCCATTGTGGTGGCCAACCGCTACCAGGAGCTGAAAGGGCAGATGCATCATCGGGATGCCATCATCGAGACCATGAATTTTGCGTTCCCCACCATCATTACATCGGGCACCATTTTGGCGGTGGCCGGTACTTTGATCGGTCTGATGACCTCCACCCCCTCCATCACCGGCATTGGCCAGAATCTGGGACGCGGCACCATCATTTCCATTTTGCTGGTTATGTTTGTGCTGCCTCAGATCCTGCTGGTGGGCGGCAAGATCGTGGATATGACCGCCTTTGAAATGCCCAATGTGGCCAAGAAGCACAGCGGCCGTGGGCGCATTCGGGTGGATGGTATGGTGCGGGGTGAGATTCGCGGCACGGTCAGCGGAATTGTGCACGCTGCTGTGGACGGCGAGGTGGACCTCAACCTGATCTCAGGTGCTGTATCGGAGGAGAACAAAGATGAAGCGGAATAACAAGAACAAGGGAGAAATGCGGAGGATGGCCGCTGTCCTGGCTGCAGCTCTGTGGGTGAGCCTTTTGTTCCCCGCGCTGACCTTCGCCGGTGAAGCCGAGGACGGCGCCATTCACATTCAATCGGAAGACGATTTGCGCGATCTGGCAGAGAATTGCCGTTTGGACACCTGGTCCCAGGGGAAAACCGTGGTTTTGGATCAGAATATCGCTTTGGATGAAGAAGCGGAGGATTTTCTGCCCATTCCCACCTTCGGTGGCACTTTTGAGGGCAATGATTATACCATCAGTGGGTTTTCTCTTACGGGGGAGGACTCCAACGCCGGACTTTTCGGCACATTGCAGAAAAGTGCCGTGGTGAATCGTCTGAAGGTAGTGGGACAGGTGACGCCCATCGGCACCAGCGATACCATCGGCGGCATCGCTGGCATCAACTACGGAAAGGTGGTGGACTGTTCCTTTGAAGGCGCCGTGAAGGGGGATGATCTGGTAGGCGGTCTTGTGGGGCTCAATGAGACCACCGGCCAGCTGATCGAGTGCCGGTTCCAGGGCACAGTGACCGGCAAGCACTATGTGGGCGGCCTGGCCGGGCAGAATACCGGAAGCCTGATCCAGTGCCGCAACGATGGGGAAATCAACACCACGGCTGTGGAAGTGTCGGCGGATCTGTCGGACTTTTCTTTGCTGGGCACCACAGAGAGTGTGCCCGCTGGTACCGATATCGGCGGTATTGCCGGTTTTTCCAGCGGCGTGATCCAAGGCTGCACCAATGGAGGCAATGTGGGATACGAGCACATGGGTTACAATGTGGGCGGTATCGTAGGGCGGCAGTCCGGCTATCAGGACGGCTGCCGCAACGATGGCATCGTCAAGGGCCGCAAAGATGTGGGCGGCATCGCCGGACAGCTGGAGCCTCAGATGACCTTGCGTTACACAGAGGATCTACTGGATAAATTGGGGGCGGAACTGGATACATTGCAAAGGCTGACCGATCAGGTGACGGCCCATACCCAAAGTAGCTCCCACACCATTTCCAGCAGCTTTGACAGTTTATCGAATAATGTGAGCGCTGCAAAAGATGCGGTGAGCGGTTTGAGCGGGGCTCTTACCCAGTGGGGTAATGAGAACATCGGGCAGATCAACGATGTTTCCGCTCGCCTTTCCTGGGTGATCAGCCAGACCGAACCGGTTTTGAACAATGTTTCGGAGTCCATTTCCTATCTGCAAAAGGCGTCGGACCTGTTGCAGCAAGCCATCGGCAAGGTGGATGTTGCCGATGCCCAGGGTGCTGCGGCTGCGGCAGAACTGGAGCAGGCCTCCCGGAATTTGCAGCAGGCTGCTGATTATGGGGAGAGCTGCATCAGACATTTGCAGGCGGCCCGGGAGACGGCGCAGAAGATACTGGGCAGCGATAAAATCGGTGAGACCATCAATAGCTTGCTGAACGAACTGAAGGCCGCCGGGGAGGATGGGCGAAAGGCAAAAGACATCCTGAGCAGCGCCCTCAGCCACGGCGACAAGGCCAGGGATTACCTGACCCAGATGGGAGCGACAGGTGTTGCGGCCATGGGAGACCTGGGGGATGCAAATATACAGCTGAACGATGGACTCAGCTCATTGAGCACCAGCGTGGATCAGTTGAATGGGATCATAACAACATTGGCGGACAAACCGGCCGTTTCCTTTGCTCCGGTGGACAGCAGCATCACCAGCCATGGGGATGCTTTGGATGCAGCACTTTCCCAGATGATCGGAAATGCCGACAGTTTGAACAGCAGTCTGACTTCTGCATCCGACACATTGCTGGGGGATATGCAGGCCATCAACAGCCAGATTGGCGTCATCACCGATCTGATGCAGCAGGAAATCACCAGCGCCAAGGAGAAAGAAGCCGGGGATTCCTTTGAGGATGTATCCGATGAAGACACCGGAGAACCGTCCGCAGGCAAGATTCACAATGGGATCAACTGCGGTGAAGTGCAGGGCGATGTGAATGTAGCCGGCATCGTAGGGTCCATGTCGGTGGAATATGATTTTGACCCGGAAGATGATCTGACCAAAGAGGGCAATCGTTCGCTGAATTTCCAGTACAAAACACTGGCTGTGGTGACGGGGTGCACCAATGAGGGAACCGTCTCGGCCAAGAAAGATGATACCGGCGGCATTGTGGGCCGGATGGACCTGGGGGCGGTGAAAGCCTGTGAGAGCTATGGTCAGGTAGAGAGCGCCGGTGGGGATTATGTGGGCGGTATTGCCGGTCTTTGCCGCTCTACCATTCGCAACTGCTTTGTGAAATGCACCTTGTCCGGCGGAGACTATATCGGCGGCGTCACCGGTTCCAGTGAGGATAACACAGTGGTTTCCGGGTGCTATACACTGGTGGAAATCGCAGATGGCGGCCGCTGTACCGGCGCCATCTGCGGGACAGAAACCGGGTCGTTTTCTAAAAATTATTATGTGTCCGATACACTGGCCGGGCTGGGACGCATCGGTTACACGGGCAAAGCCGAGCCCATGACTTTTGAGGAATTGAGCCAGGTGAGTGGACTGCCGGAGCAAATGACCCAGTTCACCCTCCGGTTTTTGGTGGAGGATGAGGAAATCAAGTCCTATGACTTTTCCTATGGGGATTCCTTTGGCTCGGAAGTCTTTCCGGAGATCCCGGTGAAAGATGGATATTATGCTTCCTGGGATACACAGGATCTGTCGGATCTGCATTTTGATAAGACGGTGACGGCCGAATATGTCCGCTATGTTCTGGCGCTTCCCTCCCAGGTTTCTCGTTCCAGTGGCCGCTCGGTATTTTTGATGGAGGGGGATTTTGACAACGAAGCCACCCTCACGGCCACCCAGGAGGAAAAGCCGGAACGGATCGGCGGCAAAACGGCGGTGGAACAGTGGCATCTTTTCTGTTCCGATTCTTCTCAGGAAAGCTATACCGTACGCTATTTGTCGCCGGAGGAGACCACCGAAGGGTATTCGGTGTTTGTGCAGGAAAATGGCAAATGGAAGAAGGCGGATTGCTCTACTTTCGGAAGTTATCTGGTTTTTTTGGTGCCGGATGCCGAGGCTGATGTGGCCGTGGTGACAGCCACCAATGTATGGCTGTGGTGCATCATCGGATGCGCAGCCCTGCTGGTGGTTCTGCTGATCGTAGCCATCAAAAAGCGCAGAGCGAAAAAGGTACCGACAACGGTACAGAACACCAATGAGGCAAAGAAGCATGACAAGGCGGAGAGAAAGCCCGGCAAAAAGAAAAAGTGGCTGATTGCGCTGCTGCTTTTCCTTTTGCTGATGGTAATTGCCTTGTGGGTGCTGGTGGGTGGAAAACTGGCCGCCGGGAAGGAGGCCTGCCAGCTGCTGCAGGAATTGGCCGGGCAAAGTGAAGGCGCCATGACCATGGATGTGAGCCTTCAGCTGGATGACGAGCTGATCAACACAGAAATGGATATCCTTCGGACGAAGGTGGATGGGCAGGAAATTACCTGCATTCAGAACAACGGCATTTCTCTTTATTACGCCGATGACGCCATTATTCTGGAAAACGGCAAGGCCTACAAGGTCAGTGATCTCCATCCGGATTATTCACAGCTGCCGGCACAGGCCGCAGAACTTTTTGAGGATGTTTCTTTCTCCACAAGCCGCAGCGGTGGAAAGGTGACCTGCCAGATGACGGCCGAGGGGGAAAATGCCAAAAAGCTGCTGAAAGTGCTGCTTCCCAGCCAGGCAGAAGATCTTTCCGATACTCAGAAGCTGACCATTGAACTGACAACTTCGGGAGACCAGATTCAGTCTTTGCGCTTTGTTTCCGAGGGAACACTGGCGGACAATGAGAAAACGGTATACTCTCTGGAGGCCCAGCTCAAACCCGAGACCATGGATGAAGCATTGGTCATACCGGATCCAGTGCGGGAGGCGATTTCTTCTGGAAAGATACAGGGCCAAGCGCCCATTTCAGAAGACTTGTTCCGTCTGTTCAGTGCATGGAAAGAACTGGGGCAGGAAGAGTCTTTTACGGCGGATGTGGATTTGGGCGTGGAATGTGGCCCTGTTTCCCTCAATGGGAAGATGAAGTACGGCCAGGTCCAGGTGGATGACAGCAAAATCGGCTGTGTGCGCAAGGACGATCTTTCCATTTATTTCTCGGAAGGAAGGTTCTGTGATCAGAACGGCGTGCTGCTGACAGCAGAAAACAACGAGCTGACCAATTACGCCCGCCTGCTGGAAGTGTTGAAGCAGATTTGCCTAAATGGGGAATTTGACTGCACCGATACGGGGAACAGCACCTGGCTCTATACACTGACGCTGGACGAAAGCGCCATGAAGGCGGTGGCCTATGCGGCGGCGCCGGAGCTGGAATCGCTGCCGGTAACCCTTTCCGCTGGAAGCGTGCAGGTCAGGGTCAGCGGAAATAGGATTCAGGAGATCAGCTGCACTTGCAGCGGTGGAGTGGACGGCCTGGAGAATGCGGCGCCGGGTACAGTGTCTGTGAAACTGGCATTTATCCATAACAGATCCTTTGATGTCCCACACGCAGTAAAAGAGCAGTTGGTTCCGAAAGAGGTGGAGGAAAGTGGAAAATAAAATCATCTGTATCGGCAGGGAATTTGGAAGCGGCGGTCATGAGATCGCCCTGCGCACAGGCTCCAGGCTGGGAATTCGGGTGTATGAGAAGGATTTGTTTCATTTGGCTTGCCGGTATGGGGAGCTCTCGGAAAAGATGATGGAGTCTGCGGACGAAAGAGCGACCAATCCGTTTTTATACCGGACGGTCCATGAGGGAAACTACCATGTCACCCGGGGACTGCCCACTTCTGAGGTGCTCTTTGAGCTGCAAAGCCATGAAATCCGGCAGATTGCCAAACGGGAAAACTGCATTTTCGTGGGCCGCTGTGCCGACTATGTCCTGCGGGAAGAAAAGGTGAAGCTGCTGCGGGTCTTTGTCCGAGCTCCTTTGGAAAAGCGGATTGAGCGGAAAATGGGGCAGGAGAATTTGACCAGGGAAAAGGCAGTACGCCTTGTACGGAAAATGGATAAACGGCGGCAAAAATACTATGAATCCTATACCGGTTTGGCCTGGGGATCGCCGGATGGGTATGATCTTTGTATCGATACCGGTATGACGGAGTTTGAGGCCGCAGTGGACCAGATCTGTCTGGCTTATCAGAGTTTATAAAAGTGCTGTATGAGTTTGATGGGAAAAGAAGGGCATCCGGGGAGAGGCCCTTCTTTGGAGGAATGGAAGAGGCATTTTTGGAAATTGGGCGGGCGAAAAGCATGAAAGGCAACGCATGGATCACCATGTTTCACAGAACCGGATTTTCAGCAACGGGACTTTCTATTGATGAAAAAGAGGGTTTGTGATATGCTGTATAAAATTTGTGTGTGGATATGGCGGAATTGGCAGACGCGCAGGATTCAGGTTCCTTTGGGCAATCGTATGAGTTCGCCCTCCACTACCCGTACAAAAAGACAATGCTATTAGTGAGGAGAAAAAGTGAGCTTTTTTTCAGCGGCCAGCGGAGCGGCCCTTTGGCGAGGCTATGAATATTGTCAGGATGCTCGGGTGCTGTCCTGGAAGCAGATCGATGCCAACACCTTGCAAGGAAAAGTGCAGGGCAGCAGCGAAAAAGTGTATACAGTGACGGTGAATCTGAAACATCCTCGGGCTTCGCAGTGTGATTGTCCTCATGCAGCTGGACGAAAGATTGTCTGTAAGCATATGGTTGCAGTGTACTTTACTGCCCTTCCTCAGGAGCTGGAAAGATACCTGGCTTTGGTGAAGGAAACAGAGCAAGAGGAGGGACGCCGCTGGGAAGAGCGGCGGCAAGAGGTCTGGCAGTATGTGAACAGCCTGACCAAACAGCAGTTGAAGGACGAACTGTATCAGGCGTTGCTGGAAAAGTGGGGGCAGTGGTAACAGCTCCCACCTGAATTTTTTTGGAAAACCCCAGGAATAGCTCTTGCATTTTGGGGGGCAGTGTGATAGAATAAACAAGCTAATTCAATCCATGCGGTCATGGCGGAACAGGCAGACGCGCACGTTTGAGGGGCGTGTGGGCAACCATACGGGTTCAAGTCCCGTTGACCGCACCAAAAAAAGAGACACGACAATCGGTCGTGTCTCTTTTTTCGTTTCTGCATCCTTGAAGCAAAACTGGTAATATTGAAGAATGTGAATTTTTTCTTGACAAGGGCGGAGGAAAAGCATAAAATAGACACATCGAAATATTTAAATTATTTTATCAAAGGTGGGAGCGAGATGAGTCTGTGGAATTTTGTGCAGGATCAGCTTCTGGGGATGGCCTGGCTCAATGATCTGATCGGCCGGGGATTGAGCAAAGTGGGAGTGGATACAACCAGTCCTATGGGGGGGAGTCTGCACTTTTTTCTCTATGATGTGATCAAAATCACGGTGCTGCTTTGTCTGTTGATCTTTTTGGTCTCCTATCTGCAAAGCTATTTTCCGCCGGAGAGAAGCCGGAAGATCCTGGGCCGGTTCCGGGGAATGGGGACCAATCTGGTGGCGGCCCTTTTGGGAACGGTGACGCCATTTTGCTCCTGCTCTTCCATTCCGCTGTTTATGGGATTTACCGGAGCAGGATTGCCGATTGGGGTGACCTTTTCCTTCCTCATTTCCTCTCCCATGGTGGATTTGGGCAGTCTGGTGCTGCTGATGGGGATTTTTGGAGCCAAAGTGGCGGTCATCTATGTGATTCTGGGACTTGTGGTGGCCATGGTGGGGGGAGCCCTCATCCAGCGGCTGCATCTGGAAGATCAGGTGGAGGAATTTATCCGCCAGGGAGTGGCCGTTCAGGCCGAGGGGCCGGTGCTGACTCAAAAGGATCGGGTGGTTTATGCCAAAGAGCAGATGCTTTCCACCTTCCGGAAGGTCTTTCCCTATATCCTCATCGGTGTGGGCATTGGAGCGCTGATCCACAACTGGATTCCCCAGAGCTGGGTGGAAACGGTGCTGGGCGGAAAAAATCCCTTGGGTGTGGTGTTGGCCACCATCATCGGCGTGCCGGTGTATGCCGATATCTTCGGCACCATCCCTGTGGCCCAGGCTTTGCTGGGTAAAGGGGCTATGCTGGGCACTGTGCTCTCCTTCATGATGGCGGTGACCACCTTGTCTCTGCCCTCCCTGATTATGCTGCGCCGCGCGGTAAAGCCCCGGCTGCTGGGAGTGTTTGTGGCCATCTGCACCGTGGGGATCATTCTGGTGGGATATCTGTTCAATGCCCTTCAGCCCTGGCTGGGAATGTGAGGACAAAATTCTTGCAATTTCCTGTGCCCGGTTTTATAATAAAAAACGACATCATATCGTGACCAGGGAGCTCGCAAACGGGCTGAGAGGAAGCTGTGCGCTTCGACCTGCTACCTGATTTGGGTAATACCAACGGAGGGAGTCCATTCGTTTGCGGTTTTCGCCGCGGGAGGCCTTCTCCGGAGGGCAAGCCCGCGGCGTTTTTTATTGAAAAAGGAGGAAGCAAAATGCTGGGTAATTGTTTGGACAATGTGCGGGAAAAATCCCCCCTGATCCACAATATCACCAATTATGTCACCGTCAACGATGTGGCCAATGTGCTGTTGGCCTGCGGGGGAAGCCCCATTATGGCCGATGACCTGGGAGAGGTAGAGGAGATCACTTCCATCTGCGGCGGCCTGAATATCAACATCGGCACACTGAACAGCCGTACCATTCCGGGGATGTTTGCCGCCGGGAAAAAGGCCAATGCCCTTTCCCATCCGGTGGTGCTGGACCCGGTAGGGGCCGGTGCCAGCACGCTGCGCACCAAAACGGCGTTGGATCTGCTGGAGCAGGTGCATTTTGCCGTCATCCGGGGCAATATCTCCGAAATCAAGACCCTGGCCCAGGGCAGCGGCAAGACCCGGGGTGTGGACGCCGATCTGTCCGATGCCGTTACAGAGGACAACCTGGATGCCGCCGTTGCCTTCGCCAAGGAAGTGGCCGCTCGTTTTGACAGCGTGGTGGCCATCACCGGCGCTATTGATCTGGTAGCCGACAAGGAGCGGTGCTTTGTCATTCGCAATGGCCGGCCGGAGATGGGGAAGATCACCGGCACCGGCTGCCAGCTGTCCGGGCTGACGGCGGCCTTTGTCACCGCAAACCCGGAGCATACGCTGGAAGCGGCAGCGGCAGCTGTGGTTACGATGGGCCTGGCTGGTGAGCTGGCATTTCAGCGTCTGGAAGAGGGCGAGGGCAACAGCTCTTACCGCAACCGGATCATCGATGCCATCTATCATATGGACGGCAAGCA
>OGGQ01004317.1_pt1 | contig 11932 bp, 9 predicted proteins | sample 1571191 | NCBI WGS metagenome assembly OGGQ01 (sample SAMEA2582061, study PRJEB24529) | metagenome | biome: Human gut stool | place: China | collected 2011
TTTTTTTTACATTTAATTTTTCTTCTCTTTCCCTGTCCAGCGTATGTTTCAGATTAGTCAGACTTTCTGACAATTCTGTTGCATTGACCGGTTTGAGCATATACTCCTTGATTTCCAGATGCACTGCTTCTTTCGCATATTCAAACTCATCAAATCCCGTACAGAGCATGATATAAATATTCGGATATTCCCGATTCAGCCTTCTGGATAACTCTAACCCGTCCATATAAGGCATCTTAATATCCGTCAGCACCACGTCCGGCTGGAGTTTTTCTACTAATTCCAGTGCTTTTACCCCATTTGTCGCACTTCCTGCCACCTCAAACCCCAGATCATTCCAATGAATTTTTTTCTCTATCATATCAATGACTTCTGCTTCATCATCTACGAGAATCACTTTATATCGTTCCATCTTTTTCCCCTTTTTCATGGCTGCTATATGTTTATTCCAGTATAACAAATTTACAGCTCTTATAGTATATCCAAACACAAAATCTGCCTTCAAAATTTTTTTACTCACAAATTCCTTTCGAACGCATCATGTTGAAAAAACCGTCCCTTTCATCTTTCCGATGAGCAGGACGGTCTACTTCTTTTTGTATAAACCTGTATAAACAGTCTTTTATTTATTATTTCTTCTGTACATATTTCAGACAGTCAAGTGTTACTGCTGCCAGAATAATGATACCTTCAAAAATAAACTGAAGGTTTGTATCAATACCAAGAACCGTCAGAGAATAGGTCAATGATGTAAAGATCAGTACACCTGTCACAACTCCCGATATCTTACCAATACCACCGGTAAAGGAAACTCCACCAACTACGCAGGCTGCAATGGCGTCCATATCCCATCCCTGTCCGTAAGCGGCACTACCGGATCCAACCATTCGTACACACTCCAGCCATGAACCGAATCCATAAAGGATACCTGCAAGGATAAATGCTCCCATCGTTACTTTAAATACCGAGATTCCTGATACAGCTGCCGCCTCTGGATTTCCACCAACTGCATATAAATTTTTTCCAAATGTTGTCTTATTCCAGATAAACCATACAACAGCAATCGCAACTACTGCCCATAAAATAATCATCGGAAAACGTCCTGCCTGTGGAATAAAAATATTTGGAATTGTCGGATCAATCGCACCAAAAGAAACTCCTTTTGTAGCATATGTAACAAGACCAAAGATGATCAACATATTTGCCATCGTTGAAATAAATGGATGCATCTTAAATCTTGCCATGAAAAATCCGGCTGTCATTGCAAATACAGTTGTGAAAAGTATACACACACATAATGCTAATATAGCTCTTGATGCCGGTGCCATACCCGAAAAATCAAAAACATGTCCAAACACAGTACCTGTGTTAATTCCGTTATGCATGATAATGGTTGCTGTAACCATACCCATACCAACCATACGTCCTACAGAAAGGTCTGTACCTGTCAGAAGGATCAGACCGGCAACTCCAAGTGCAAGGAACATTCGCGGTGAAGCCTGCTGCAAAATGTTAAGGATGTTTGTGGTTGTAAAAAGCTGTGTATTTTTCACGAATGGTGTAATAATACACAATGCGATAAAGATCATGATAATTACAATATACAGACCGTTCTTATACAAGAACTGTGTCATATTAAATGTGTACTTGTAATTTTCAAAATTCTGTGCCTGCTTCTGTGCAAATGTATATTTTGACATTCTGAGCAGATCGATCAGGTGGAACTTATGCATGTATGCATCATGTTTTCTATCCTTGATCTCCTGGATCCTGGATTCATGTGTCATCTGCGCATCATATAATTTATTCTTATATGTGTATTTTTCAGCTTTGATCTCTTCTGCATCTTTCAGGCTGCTGACTGCCTTCTTATGTTCTTCCTGCAGATCCGCTTTTAATTTTTCAAAATTACTGTTTTCCGCTTTTTTCTCTGCTTCGCAGCTCTTTGCAACAATGTTATAATACTCACTGTTGTAATGTTTGGAAAGAAAACTTTCAGCATCTGCGATCAGTTTTGCAATCTGCTGTTTATTTGCATCTTCTGTTGCTTTTGCCTTCTCCAGATTCTTCTTACATTCCCCGATAATCTTATTCTGTTCTTCTTTTGTTAAGTTCTTATTCTCTTTTGCTATTGCAATCTGATTTTTTAAACTGTTGACTTTGTCAGATCCTTCCACACGCAGTGCATCGATCTGCTCCTGTATTTTTCCAACATATTCGTCAATCGGTTTCAAAAGTATTGCTTCTTCTTCAGCCGAAATGATAATGCTTTTTTCTGCCATCTTCCATACCCCTCTCTGTTACAGATATTTTGCACTGAGTCTCAATAATTCTTCCTGGTTCGTCTCTTTTGTATTTACGATTCCGGCCAGTCGTCCGTTTGACATAACACCGATACGGTTCGTAATACCAAGAATCTCCGGCATCTCAGAAGATACAACAATAATTGTTTTCCCCTGCTTTGCCATATTGATGATCAGTTCGTAAATCTCATATTTCGCACCAACATCAATTCCTCGTGTCGGATCATCCATCATGAATACACTCGGTGAACGCTCCAGCCATTTTCCGAAGATTACCTTCTGCTGATTTCCTCCGGAAAGACTTGTGATCATATCATCCGGGCCCATACACTTTGTATGCATGATTTTAATCTCTTCCGCAGTTGCACGTACCATTCTGTCATGTGACAGCACTGCACCATTCTTATAATGGTTCATGTTAGCGATGGTCGTATTAAATGTAATATCGCCTTTTAAGAACAGACCATTGGCTTTTCTTTCTTCTGTGATCAGGGCAAATCCATGATCCATTGCATCTCTCGGCGATGAAAAGTTCATGATCTTTCCATCGTATATTACATTTCCTTCTGCTCTTGTGCGGATTCCGAAGATTGTTTCTAAAAGTTCCGTACGTCCGGCACCAACCAGACCGTAAAATCCAAATATTTCTCCTTTTCTGATATCAAAGGATACATTTTGAATCTTTGGTGCATATTTTGACGAAAGATTCTGTACAGAGAGAATCTTCTCTCCGGGCTCATTGTCAACAGGTGGAAATCTGTTATCCAGCGAGCGCCCAACCATTGCCGATATCAGTTCATTCATATCTGTATCTTTGCACTCTTTTGTCATAACCAGACTACCATCTCTGAGCACAGATATCTCATCACATATATTGAATATCTCATCCATCTTATGTGATATATAAATCAGCGAAATTCCCTGTGCTTTCAACTGACGCATCATCTTGAAAAGTTTCTCAACTTCCGGTGCTGTCAGGGATGAGGTTGGTTCATCCAGTACAATTACTTTGGAATGATAGGAAATAGCTTTTGCAATCTCACACATCTGCCGCTGGGACACAGACATTTTTTTCATTGGCTGTGTCAGATTTGCTGTGATTCCAAGCTGTCTGAAGAGATTTGCAGTTTCCTTTTTCATTCTTCCTTCATCGACAATTCCAAAAGAATTCTTTGGATATCGTCCAAGAAACATATTATCTACAACGCTTCTTTCAAGACATTGGTTCAATTCCTGGTGTACCATCGCTACTCCGTTTTCCAGTGCATCTTTTGGTCCCGAGAAATTTACTTCTCTGCCGTCTAATATAATTGTCCCCTCATCTTTCTGATAAGTACCAAAGAGACATTTCATCATTGTCGATTTTCCGGCACCGTTTTCACCCATAAGTCCCATAATGGTCCCAGGTTTGACATTCAGGTTTATATGTTTCAGAACTTTGTTTCTACCGAACGACTTACTCATGCCATTGATCGATAAGATGTATTTATTCTTATCTACTGTCATAACTCTGCTTCCTTTTCTTGATGAAAGAAGGGTATCATCTCTGACACCCCTCTGCGTTTCATTCATTTACCATTTAACCAGTCTCTTATTTTGAGAGAAGTGATGTGTATGCTGATGCATTGTCTGTCTTAACCATGTTAATTGCAAATGCATCATATTCGTTTGGATTTCCGAGACGGTTTGTGATGTTTGACTCTGTCTGTCCATCTCCACCGATGTAATCAACCTTCAGGTTAAGGAGATCATCATAGTTCTCAAGAAGTGGCTGGTATGTTGAGCTCAGGAAGTTATCTGATGCATTGTAAATATCAAGCCATACTTTCTTAGATGGACTCTTGCTTGAATCAAGCTGTTTTGACACTTTGTCATAAATCTTTGTTGAATCTGTAAAGTCTTTGTAATTATCAGCTGTTACTGCAACATTTAATGCGTAGTAAGATCTTTCTTCTTCGCTGTATCTGTAATCTTCACCTTCTGTCAGGCAGTTACCGGCATCATCTGCTGTACCAATACCTGTATCAACGTCTGCTCCGTCAAGTGCGTTACGGAGTACTCTTAATGTCAGATAAGCCTGAACATCTGCATGCTGAGAGATTGTTCCGCCGTATCCTTCAGCGATTGCTGCAACAGCGTCACTGTTTGCATCATATCCGAATGTAGGAACTTTGTTATCTTTTGCCCATGCATTAAACATTGACATTCCCATACCATCATTGTTAGAAACAACAATATCGATCTGATCTCCGAAAGAAGCTTCCCATGTTCCGATTGCATTACCTGCTGTAGCCGCATCCCATGTTGCCCCTGCTGAGTTCTTCATTTCCTGAGAAGCAAGCTCACGGACTGTAAATTCTTTTCCGTTTACATCAATCTTAGCATCCTGGACAACTTTTGCTTTTCCGTCTACGTTTGTTCCTGCCGGCTTGGAAGCAACTTCGTCACCATCCTTAACTCCTGTTCCAAGTGCCGCACGAACACCACGTGTACGTGCGATAGAATCATTGTGTCCGATGTCACCGATTGCAAGTACGTATCCGATAACTCCATCACCATTTCTGTCAATCTTATCAGCATTTGCTTTGATATAATCAACAACCATCTCTCCCTGAAGTTCTGCTCCCTGATTAGCATCAAATCCTACATAATAAGTATCTTTGTTGAAATTCAACGCTTCTTTGTCCAATTCCCCTGTTGAACTATTAGAAGGCTGACGGTTAAACCAGCAAAGCGGTTTGTCCTTATTGGCTACAGAACTGCTGTCTGAAGATCCTGATGATTTTGAATCACCTGACGAAGATCCTCCGCAGCCTGCCAGTGATAATGCAAGTGTTGCTGCCATCATGAGTGCAAATACTTTTTTCTTTTTCATTTTCTTTCCTCCTGTTTTGTGCGTTTTGTTTTTAATCGCGTCTAACTCATTGACTAATCTCATTATAATTACAACACTATTTTTTTGACATAGAATATTTTTGGATTAATTATCAATATTTTTATATTGATCTATGTTTTTTTATATATTTTATCCAATTGTGCAGAATCTGTCTCTACTATATATAATATAAAACAAAAAAACTGCAATAATAACCTTCACGCTATTACCACAGTTTCTCTTATATGTTCTTATTACGAATAAAATAATGATTAAGCTGTTACTTTCTTATCATCTGTTTTTTCAAGAAGTTTCTTTACACCCTGGATTGCAACCAACACACCAAGGATCAGAAGCAATACGGCAAAAATCAGCTGTAATGTATTTCCAAGATCCAGCCCTGTTGTCAGGAATGCTTTTGTCAGTTTCACGATCGTCATACCAAGTGCTGTAAATGTAACAGCCATCATGAATAACATTGGTCCCCAGAGCATGAATCCCTGGCGTTTCGTCTTCTTAAGGAATACCGCACAGGCTACCAGTGCCAGTACGGATAACAGCTGGTTGGCCGAACCGAATAATGGCCAAATCTCTGCATAACCGACTTTTGTCAGGAAATATGCAAGTACCAGTGTAATAACTGTTGCAAAGTATTTATTCGTTACAACTTTTAAGAATGGACTCATGTTATCCTGATCTACATCATCATCGAGGAAAAATTCCTGGAATGACAGACGGCCTACTCTGGCTACGGAATCCAGAGAAGTCAGTGCAAATGCGGATACTGCCAGGTTAATCAGTGTAAATACAAGTGAATGTGGCAGACCAATAACTGACAGGAAGTTCGCAATCGCTCCGGCGAAAATCTGAGGCTGTGTTGTCAGTCCCTGTGCTGCTGCTTCACCTTTAGCAAAAGATGCAACTGCGATCAGTGCAATAACTGCAAGCATACTTTCCATTAACATTGCTCCGAATGATACAGGAAGCATGTTCTTCTCATTCTTAATCTGTTTGGATGCTGTACCGGAAGATACCAGTGAATGGAAGCCGGAAACCGCACCACAAGCGATCGTTACAAATAAGATTGGGAACATATACTGTCCATCTACGTTAAAGCTTGTGAATGCCTGAAGGTTACAAGATGGATTTGCTACAAATACACCAATAACCGCACCAACGATCATAAAAATCAAAAGGTAACTATTCAGATAGTCACGAGGCTGAAGAAGCGCCCATACAGGAGCGACACTGGCAATCAGGATGTAAACGAAGATGATGAGATGCCATGCATCCAGTCCTACATACATTGGGAAGTGAAGTCCCAGTGCGATTGCTGCTACCAATAATACGATTGCAACTGCTGTATTAATCCACTTATTAAATTTCGTATACTTCAAAAACATTCCAAGTCCGACTGCTTCTAAGATAAATATCATAGAAGTAGTTGCGACTGCACCGTTAGCTGCAATTTTTGTTACTTTTCCGGCTTCACTTACTGAGAATCCATTAAAGGTTCCGGCTACAACATCAGCAAAAGCTGCAACGACCAGAATACAAAACAGCCAGCAGAATAACAGGAATAATTTCTTACCTAATTTTCCGATATATTCTTCGATGATATATCCGATTGTACGTCCTTTATTCTTTACAGATGCATACATAGATGCGAAATCCTGAACGGCTCCAAAGAATACTCCTCCGATTAAGATCCACAAAAGTACCGGAAGCCATCCGAAGATTGCTGCCTGGATCGGTCCGTTAATCGGACCTGCACCTGCGATTGATGCAAACTGATGACCGAATACGACGTTCGTATCGGCCGGTACATAGTCAACCCCGTCTTCCATCTCATATGCCGGAGTTTTGGCATTTGGGTCAATGCCCCATTTGTTCTGGAGATAACGACCATAAAGAAGATATGCTCCACCAAGCACAACAATGGCAATGATCATCATTAATATTCCACTCATAAAACAATCCCTCTTCTTTCTCTTTAAAGTAAATATATAAAAAAACGCCTTCGCTATCCTTTCGGATAACAAAGGCGGAATATTCTTCCAACCTGTATATTTCAGCGGGATGCTCCTGGGTGATATCATAAAATACTTTCTGCCGTTTCACACCATCCAACGGCTCTCTGAATTCCAGTTAACTTTTATGACGTATCCCTTTCATTGCATTTCTTATTTACTTTTTTAGCTTACTTAATGTTTTACACTTTTTTCTTGTAAAGTGCAAGAGTGGAATTAAACATAATTTACAAAAATACAGTTCTATTTTTGTGCATTTTTTCACATTATATAATTCCGGTTATCTCTTCTACAGATTTCACAAAATAATCTGCTCCATCCAGTTCTCCCTTCTCACCATAGCCATACAGGCATCCGATAAACGGACTTTTACAGGATCTGGCACATTCCAAATCCTGTCTTCTGTCTCCAATCACCAGATAAGGTCCCGGATAGTCCCGGATAACTTCCTGCACGATCTCCGTCTTAGGGCAGAAACCATACGATTCACAGTCATAAAACTGTTCAAACCATCTTTCCATTCGGAATTCTTCCCAATGTGCTTTGCGGTATGCCACTTTACAGTTGCTTAAGATCACAAGATGATATCCTCTGTTCTTCAAAGCTGTAAGCATCTCTTCCGCTCCCGGATACCACACTGCCCGGTGCTTCCTGATCTGCCTGACCATGGAATCTCCCACGATCGCACTCGCCTGATCTTTGTATCTCTGATCTAATTCCGGCAGAAATGTATCCCACATTTCTTTGCTGTTTAAGCCCAGCCAGCCTGCGATCTGCGCCGTCTCTATCTTCTGTTCCTCTACAACATTCTGTTCTGACAACCACTGATAAGCTTCCCTGAACGCCGGCTCATAGATTCCAAGAGTATTATGTATCGTTCCATCATAATCAAAAATGATTGTTTTCACCATCGGCTGCACCTGATTAAAGCTGCTTCATTAGATTTACCATCTCAATTGCGGACAATGCACAGTCATATCCTTTATTTCCTGCTTTACTTCCTGCACGTGCGATAGCCTGTTCGATATTCTCTGTTGTGATCACTCCGAATAATACCGGAATTCCTGTTGCAAGTTCAACCTGCGCGATTCCTTTGGCCGATTCATTACACACCAGATCATAATGGGAAGTATCCCCGCGGATAACTGCTCCCACGCAGATGACTGCATCATACTTTCCGGACTGTGCCATCTTCTGTGCAGTCAGCGGAATCTCAAATGCTCCCGGTACCCATGCAGCCGTAATGTTCTCTTCTTCCACCCCATGTCTTACCAGCCCGTCGACGGCTCCGCCCAATAACTTATTCACAATGATCTCATTGAATCTGGCCGCCACGATTCCGACTTTCATTCCCTCAGGTGCTACTACTTTTCCTTCTACTAAATTGATCTGTCTCATGATTTCTTCCTCCTGTTATTCATTAAATCTTTTTATAATTCTATTTCTTTGAAAATGTGTCCCATCTTTTCCTGTTTTGTCTTCATATATTTCAGATCATACTTCTGCGGTGGGATCTCCAGCGGTACTCTTTCATTGATCTTCAGTCCAAACCCACCAAGTCCATAGACTTTGTCCGGATTATTGGTCAGAAGTCTCAATGACTTCACTCCGAGATCCGATAATATCTGCGCTCCGATCCAGTACTCTCTGAGATCCGGTGCAAATCCCAACTTTACATTGGCCTCTACCGTATCATATCCCTGCTCCTGCAGTGCATATGCCTTGATCTTATTGAGCAGCCCGATTCCTCTGCCTTCCTGCCTCATGTAAAGAATGATCCCTCTGCCTTCTGCTTCTACCTGACGCATCGCTGTCTGAAGCTGCAGACCACAGTCACATCTGAGTGAACCAAATGCATCACCTGTCAGACACTCCGAATGTACCCTGCAAAGTACATCTTCACCGTCTCCGATATCACCTTTTACCAGTGCAAGATGGTGTTCTCCTGTAATATCATTGATATATCCGTGAAGTCTGAAATCTCCATACTGCGTCGGAAGGTCTGCAACCGCCTCTTCTTTTACATGTTTTTCATGGATTCTCATGTAATCCTGAAGATCACGGATCGTAATAAATGTAAGATTATGCTCTTTTGCAAGTTCCCACAACTGTGGTGTACGCATCATTGTGCCATCTTCTTTCATGATCTCACAGCACACGCCGCATTCTTTCAATCCAGCCAGTCTCATCAGATCGGTCGTTGCCTCTGTGTGTCCGTTCCGCACCAGGACTCCGCCTTTTCTGGCAATGAGTGGAAATACATGTCCCGGTCTTCTGAAATCTTCCGGCTTCGCATCTTCATCCACACATTTCATAATTGTATAGGAACGTTCTGCTGCCGAAATACCTGTCGTTGTATCAACATGATCCACCGCAACGGTAAATGCTGTGCTGTGATTATCGGTATTCTCCGCAACCATCGGAGGCAAGTTAAGCCTTTCTGCAATTTCCGCACTCATCGGTGTACAGATAAGCCCTTTCGCATAAGTCGCCATAAAATTAATATTCTCCTGTGTTGCAAACTCTGCCGCACATACCAGATCCCCTTCGTTCTCTCTGTCCGGATCATCTGTAACCAGAATAATCTTTCCTTCCCTCAGGTCTCTCAGTGCCTCCTCGATTGTATTGTACTGATTGTTTTGTGACATTTTTATTTATCCTCCTGTTCTAAAATCCGAATTCCTGCAAAAATTCCATCGTAATTCCGGATTCTTTTTTCTCTTCTTCACTCTTTTTGATGCCTAACAGCCTTTCTACATATTTTCCGATCACATCATTCTCCAGATTCACCGGATCGCCCGGCACCTTTTCCAAAAGCGTCGTTTCTTCTCCCGTATGCGGGATAACCGATACCTGAAATCCCTCTTCATCTACTTTTGCCACTGTCAGACTGATGCCGTCTATACAGATGGATCCTTTTTCCACGATCAGATGTAATATCTGCGGCGATGTTCCGATGGATACCCAGATGGCATTCTCCTCCCTGATCAGAGACCGGATCACACCGGTTCCGTCAATATGACCGCTTACGATATGTCCTCCGAATCTTCCATCTGCAGCCATTGCCCGTTCCAGGTTCACCTGACTTCCGGCTTTGCAGCTTCCCAGACTGCTTCTCCTGACAGTCTCTGCCATCACATCTGCAGTAAACCCATCCGGCTGGAGTGAAGTAACGGTCAGACACACTCCATTGACTGCGATACTGTCACCGATCTTCGTTCTTTCCAATACCTTCTTCGCCCTGACTGCCAGAACTCCCGACTCTCCGGTCAGCTGCATATAGCGGACCGTTCCTTTCTCTTCTACGATTCCTGTAAACATGGTCCCTCCTGTTCTTTTTCACATACCTGACAGATTATCCTGATATCTTCACCGATCCGGCAGATATCCGTACATTTCAGTTTCAATGCTTCCGAGGGAAGTCCGATGCCGATTCCTTCCACCGGTGTCTTACTGTTCTTTCCGCCAAATAACTTTGGTGCGATAAAACAGTGTACCTCTTTTACAATTCCTGCCCGCAGTGCACTGTCATTCAGCGTGCCTCCGCCTTCCAGCAGAATGCTGTCAATGCCCTCTTTTCCAAGATATGTCATCAGCTTTTTAAGGTCTATCTGACCTTTTTCATCCGGACAGCAGACAGTATCCACGCCTTTCGCATGTAACCGTTCTATTTTTTCTGTTATTTCTTCGTTCTCTTCCCGTCCTGCATAAGCCACGATTGTCCGGTACTCTTTTGCACTTCTTACGATCTGGCTGTCAAGCGGTATCCTAAGACTGCTGTCGCATACTATTCTGACCGGACTTTTCCATCCTTCTACCCGGACATTCAACATCGGATCATCCGCAAGTACAGTCCCGATACCGGCCATAATACCCATATACCGGTGCCGCATATGCTGCACTTCCTGTCGGGCCGGTTCTCCTGTGATCCACTTCGATGCACCCGTCTTTGTCGCAATTTTCCCATCCAGTGTCATGGCATATTTCATCACTACATACGGTGTCTTCGTCGTAATATAATGGAAAAACACCGGGTTCAGACGGTCACATTCTTCCCGCATAAAATCCTGAACTACTGTAATTCCCGATTCACGCAATATCTGTGCACCTTTTCCTGCCACCTTTGGATTCGGATCCCTGGAACCAATCACCACTTTTTTAATCTTCTGTTCTATAATCGCTTCCGTACACGGCGGTGTCTTGCCATAATGACAGCATGGTTCCAGCGTAACATAGATTGTCGCACCCTCTGCCGATTCTGTAAGCGATGCGATTGCATTGCGCTCTGCATGAAGTTCTCCGCATTTTTTATGATAACCTTCTCCGATGATCCGGCCATCTTTTACGATCACCGCACCTACCATCGGATTCGGATTCGTCCATCCTTCTCCCTTTTTTGCAAGCTGGATTGCCCGGAGCATGTATTCCTGATCCGTCATTTTTCTTCCTTCTTTCTTAGTTATACAAAAACCCCTTCAGGATACCTACAGGGGAAATGATCTGTTACATATAACTGACAAATGATCTGTTAATCAAAAAAGCTCTGAAATGGATCACCATCTCAGAGCTCTGACACTACATTCATCTATTAAAATAACTGTACCATCATCTTCTTTCATCCAGACTATACTGTCGGCTCCGGAATCACACCGGATCATGCCTCTCGGCCCGCGGGCTTTACCGCCGGTAGGGAATCACACCCTGCCCTGAAGATTTCGTTTTTT
>OGGQ01004319.1_pt1 | contig 11924 bp, 10 predicted proteins | sample 1571191 | NCBI WGS metagenome assembly OGGQ01 (sample SAMEA2582061, study PRJEB24529) | metagenome | biome: Human gut stool | place: China | collected 2011
CAAAGTACTGAACAGTACCCTTCCGCTCACAATGGATTAGTTTTTTGACAGTCTGTCCCTGCCGTTTCCGGCAGGGATTGATTATTGTTTAAAGTTGTCGCTTTTATGCCTGTCAAGCCTCGTTGGCTACGATCTTCGTAACTTTGCCGCTGGAGTTTCTTGTAAGAGTAACTTTGTATGTCTTGCCAGTATATCTGTTGATAAAGCTGTCAAGTTCCATCTCGTCGCCGTCAACTATGACTGTAACGCTTCCGGCAAGATAGTAGTTGTTACCGATGTTCTGTGACGAAGGCTTCTTTTCTCCGATATTGATCTTGTCCTCGTCAAGATTATAGAGATATCCGCTCTTGCTATCCTTTGCGGATGACGCCTTGATCTTTGATACGTCATCGCTGCTGTTGAATGTAAGTTCTACCTCAAAATCATCGCCGTCGTCAAGTTTATCGGCAAGTTTTGATACGCTTGAGCTCTTGCCGTCGATTGTTACCGTGCATTTGCTTGCCAGATCATATCTCTTTGTGTCGCCGTTTGAAAGCTCAATCTTGATCTTTGAGCTGGTGAGGTCAAGGAGAGTTCCCTCGTCCTCGTCAACCTTGCTGTTTCCTGTCTCAATCTTTACTTTTGTAGCTCTGTCCGCGCCGTTGACCGTAACATAAGCCTTTACGGAGCTGCTCGCGCCGTCGCCGTATTTGCTGACCGCCGTGCTTACGCTGGCAAATTTGCCATCGATGGTAAAATCACAGCCTGCTGAAGCGAAGAGATATGTCTTATACTTTCCGTCCGTCGTCCTTATTCTTATTTCGCTTCTTGTGATTCTTTCGATGCGGCCGGTATGGTCGTCTCCGTCCTCGTCAAGGGAAGCGGCGATCTTTGTTACCTTTCCGTTGGTAAGCGTAAGTTTTACCTTGTATTCCTTTCCGTCCTCGAACCTGTCCTCAAGTCTTGAAAGGCTTGATGAAGATCCGTCGATGGTAACAGTTGCTCCGGATTTGATGTCATAGCTTTTCTTTCCTCCGGATGAGGTCTCTATCTTTATGCTCTTGCTGGAAATGCTGTAGAGTTTTCCGCTGGCGCTTGTGCTGGAGGCGCTTTCCGTCTCAGCCTCTATCTTTGTTACCTCTTCGTTGTGGTCAAGGGTAAGTTTTACCGTAATATCCTCGTCATCTTTATACAGATCTCTAAGTTTGTCAAAATCTGATGATTTTCCGTCAAGCGTTACTTTGATGTCGTCCGTATCGTCGATAAGATAATATGAATAGCTCTTGTTTCCGCTCTTGATAGTTATCTTGAGGCTGCTGAGCGACTCAAGGCTTCCCTCAAGGCCCTCTTCCATTGACTCGGCCGTAATGCTTGTTACTTCTCTGTCTTTATTGAGCACGAGTGTCGCGTTAAACTCTTCGTCATCGTCATATCTGTCCTTGAGCTTGTCATAATCAGATGTTTTTCCATCGATTTTTACTTTTATATCGTCGGTATCGTCAAGAAGGTTATATGAATATGTCTTTGAGCCGTTTTTGATCGTTATTTTGGATTTGTTAAGCGTCTCGATCGTTCCCTTAAGGCTTTCATCGGACGTTTCCGCAACGATCTTTGTCACATATCCGTCTTTGTCTGCGGTTATCGTGGCATTGATAGTCTCTCCGTCCTCCACAAGGTCGATAAGGTCGTCGATGTCCTTTGACGAGCTTCCGTCAAGGGTGAGCTTCACGTCGTTATAGTCCTTGTCAAATTTGTATGAAGCCGTTTTTCCGTCGGCCTTAATGGATATCCTTGTCTTGGAGATGGATGAGATTTCTCCCTTTCTGAGGGACGATGAGCTCTGTCCGGAAGGGTAAGCCGTAATAAACGTAACTTTGGAATCGTTTACCACTACAACTACATTGTCTCCGAAGTTGATGTCTGATACCTTTCCGCTCTCTCCGCCATACATAACGCTTACGGATGAAGCGAGACTGACTTTTCTGTCTCCCGATGACGTTTCAACCGTTATGCTCTTGTCGTCGATGTCGGCCACCGTTCCGACAATCTGCTCGTTCGTGCTGGGGTTAACGGGATTAGTGGGTTTTGTCTGGCTTGTGCCAGCGAGCTCGTTTCTCGTCTTTGTGGCTAAAACGGCCATTTCAGCCCTGTTGATATTCTTCTTGGGATTGAAATTGTTATAATCGTCGCCGACCATAAGGTTGAGCCTGTTGAGCAGCTCGATGTAAGGCACGGATGAAGCCGTAATCTCGGCCTTGTCCGCATAGTTGACCGTCGCGTTGTTATTTACCTGGTATACTTTTGAGAGCGCCTTTCCGAAAATAACGGCGACGTCCTCTCTTCTGGCGCTGTTCTGGGTAGTGGCGTTGGCCATGAATATTTTAAGGTCGTTGGCCGAAAGAACTCCGTTTTCAAGGCCGTAGGCAACACATTCATAGGCCCATGAAGGAATGCTGTTCGCCTGCATGGTGCTTGTCCATTTTGAAATTACCGAAGCCGATGTTTTATTCGCGCTGTTGTATGTGCTCATAATGGCGTAGATCAGCTGAACGGCCTCGTTATATGTGACGTTGTTTCTCGCCTTAAACAGCTTCTTTCCGTTTTCCTCATAGCCGGCCATAAGTCCCATGGACTCTGCCTGGTCGATATACTGAGCGGCTCCGGGCCAGGGTACGTCGTTTATATCCGCGAACACTGAGGCGAATGCGGTATTTACGCTTCCCGCCATGCACATAGCCGCAGTGGCAAGGGCAATAAATTTCTTTTTCATAACAGTTCCTCCTCAAAATGATATTTTTATTATTCGGGCGCTTAAGCGTATCATAATTTTATTATATATTGCCAAGTCGCAAAAAAGCAACCTTTCGACGGCCTTCTTAATATTATTGTAAGTTTTGGAAACGGAGCGCGTCCCCGCCCTGAAAAACATTTATACATATTTTTCAGTCTGTCCGAAAACGATCTTTTCATGTTCCGCCGTTTCTGCGGCATACTCGGTTTTTTCGACTGAAACTTTTTTCACTTAAGAGTCCTTATATTTCATTATTTTAACATGTTTTTGACAAAAGTTAAGACCATAAATTTTTCCATTTTTCCCGTTTTATCAATGGTACTACAAATACAAAAGCATTGGATGTTAAATCTATGTTAATTATCTCAATAAACAAAAAAACCTGTTGCTTTTTTATTTGTATTGTATATAATAAATGGCGAATGGAAAATTAAATAAAACGAGGGTATCAGAAATGATAAAAAAACTTAAAAATCTATCTCAGGCACAAACCATTGCACTGGGCTTTTTTATTGTAATCATGACCGGAACTCTGCTTCTGATGCTGCCCATTTCCTCAAGGGACGGACAGTGCGTCGGGTTCATTCCGGCAATGTTTACGGCGACCAGTGCTACCTGCGTAACAGGACTTGTGGTTGTAGACACCTACACCCACTGGACGCTTTTCGGACAGATAGTGGTAATCTCGCTTATACAGATAGGCGGCCTTGGATTCGTCACTATGGGCGTGCTTTTTGCCATGGCTCTTAACCGTAAGGTCAGCCTTAAGCAGAGAGCGCTTATAAAGGAGAGCGTCAACTCACTCCAGCTTGGGGGCGTTGTGAGACTAGTAAGAAAAATTTTTATTGGAACGCTCATATTTGAGCTTACCGGGGCATTTCTGCTTTCATTGTTTTTTGTTCCGAGGCTTGGCCTTGGCAGGGGCATTTATTACAGCATATTCCATTCAATTTCCGCCTTCTGCAACGCCGGCTTCGACCTGATGGGATTCAGAGGTGAGTATAGCTCGTTTACCGGGGAGTATGACAGCATAATCATCAACATGACCATCATGTCCCTTATCGTTATCGGCGGTATCGGATTCATCGTGTGGGACGACATATCAAAGCATGGCCTTCACTTCCGAAAATACATGCTTCATACGAAGATCGTTCTCACAACGACCTGCGTCCTCATTTTCGGAGGAGCGTTTCTCTTCTACATATTCGAGAGAAACAACCTTATGTCCGGCATGAGCGCTAAGGGAGCGATACTTTCATCTCTTTTCAGCTCTGTCACAGCCAGGACCGCCGGTTTCAACACCATTGACACGGCAGCCCTTACGCCCAGCAGCAAACTTCTGACGTCCATATTGATGTTCATAGGAGGAAGCCCGGGCTCCACCGCCGGAGGAATAAAGACGACTACGGCGGCGACAATCATCTTTTATGTGGGAAACAACCTGCGTGGAAGAAGCGAGTGCAACGTCTTTAAAAGACGCATCGACGACGACACGGTCAAAAAAGCCGGCGTCATCATCTGCATCTATCTTATTCTTGCCCTTTCGGGAACATTGGCTATCTGCCATATCCAGGGTGGCGCTCCCATAAGCGACGTTCTCTTTGAGGTATGCTCGGCTATAGGCACCGTAGGAATGTCCACCGGCATAACAAGGGATCTCACGGACGTATCAAGAATAATCATCGCTCTTCTTATGTACTGCGGACGAGTCGGAGCAATGACATTCGCCCTCGCGTTCACGGAGAAGAAAACGGCGGCTCATGTATTGCTGCCCGGCGAAAGCATAACAGTTGGATAATATATATTATATAGATAAATTAACGGAGGAATTATGAAATCTGTATTATTGATCGGAATGGGCCGTTTCGGCCACCATTTATGCAAAAACCTTGTTGAGTTAGGCAACGATGTAATGATAATAGACAGCGATGAAAAATCCGTCGAGGATCTTACTCCCATAGTTACAAGCGTCCTCATCGGCGACTGCACGAATCCCGAGGTGCTTAAGAGCATCGGCGTAGGCAACTATGACATCTGCTTTGTCTGCATAGGCTCAAACTTCCAGAGCAGCCTTGAGATAACAAGCCTTCTTAAGGATCTCGGCGCAAAATATGTCGTAAGCAAGGCAAGCCGCGACATCCATAAGAAGTTCCTTCTCAGGAACGGAGCCGACGAAGTTATTTATCCCGACAGGGATATCGCCGAGAAAACGGCAAGAAGATTCTCCACCGACAACGTATTCGATTATATTGAGCTTACCCATGACTACTCGGTATATGAAATCCCCCCTCTTGACAAATGGGTCGGAAAAACTATCAGCGAGTCCAACATCAGGGCAAACTGCAACATCAGCATCCTCGGAATCAAGCATCCCGCAGGCGACGACATTATGCTTCCCCCCGCGAGCTACAAAATCGAGGAAGGCGACCATCTTATGGTCCTCGGAAACAATGTCGATGTTGAGAAGCTCTTGAAAACTCTTTAAAAAAGCCTAATTTTTTAAAATCCTGTTGCCCCGCGAAACTTTTTGTGTTAGAATAGCGTAAGGAATATCAGGGAGGTTTTTGAGATGTTATCAACAGTTTTATCTGTTATATTGGCTATCATCGGCGTAATATTATGTATTGCCGTCCTTCTTCAGTCAAACCGTTCAGCGGGTCTCGGCGCTGTCAGCGCTGCCAGCTCGGATTCTTACTGGAGCAAAAATAAAGGCAACTCCATGGAGGGAAGCCTTGCGAGGATCACAAAGATCCTTGGAGCGGCATTTATGATAATCGCCCTTGTTATAAGTTTTATTTAATAAGCCTGAAAAAGTTTTGCACAGCTTTTTACAAGCAACGGCCGGTGTTTTCACCGGCCTTATTTTTTTTCTTCGGAAAATTTTAGTTCCTTCCCCAAAGCAAAATGAGTTATAATATATAGAAAAGCAAACCGCAAACAGGAGGTGTTTTTTTGGAAAATATAAACGATTTGATAACGGAGCGCAAAAAGCGCATTACAGAATATATAAACAGCCCAGCCTATGTCCCGCTGAAGGTTCACGAACTGGCCGTGGTCATAGACGTGCCGGCTGAGGACAGGCCGCTTTTCGAGGAAGTCATAGACTCCCTGTCGGCCGAAGGCGTAATTGTTATAACAAAAAAGGGAAAAATAATGCCGGCTGCAAAAATGAATATCTATCCCGGCATTTTTACCGGGAACGCCCGCGGCTTTGGATTTGTCAGGATCGAAGGCCGCGAAAGCGATATTTTTATACCGCCGGATCGGGTCGGCGGAGCGATGAATAAAGACAAAGTGCTTATTAAAATAACGGGCGAGTCAAGGGACGGCAAAAGAGCCGAGGGCGAGGTGCTGAGAATAATCGAAAAGGGCTCCACGAATATAGTCGGAACCTTTGAGGCGATAAAAGGCTACGGTTTCGTCACCCCCGACGACAGGAAGGAAGGCCGCGACATATTTATTCCCGAGGGCAAAACAAAGGGAGCGGTCACGGGACACAAGGTCGTTGTAAAGGTAACAAAGCGTTCCGATGGCAAAAGCAGTGCCGAAGGTATTGTCACCGAAATACTCGGTCACGCCGACGACCCAGGAGTTGACATACTTTCCGTGGCTCTGCAGTTTGACCTGCCGACTGAGTTCCCCGACTCGGTGCTGAGACAGATTAAAAAAATAGATCCGGATAAAATAGACGAAAGCATTATCTGCGGGCGTGAGGATATGCGGGATATTCTTACCGTCACCATCGACGGCGATGATTCAAAGGACTTTGACGACGCCGTTTCCATAAAGAAAAACGATGACGGCACATTCACCCTCGGAGTCCATATCGCCGACGTTACGGAATATGTTAAGGAGGGATCTCCCCTGGACAGGGAAGCTCTTAAAAGGGGCACGAGCGTTTATCTTGTGGACAGAGTCATCCCCATGCTTCCGCACAAACTTTCCAACGGCATATGCTCTCTCAATCCCAACGCGGACAGGCTTGCTCTGAGCTGCGTTATGGACATAGACCGTTCCGGAAACGTAACGAACCACAGGATAGCAAAAAGCGTCATCCGCTCCGACAGGAGAATGACCTATAACATAGTAAACGAGATAATCGAGGGCGAGAGGGCGAAATATGAAGACGAATACGGATCGCTTTTCGGAATGTTCGACCTTATGGCCGAGCTCAGGGGCATACTTCTTGAAAAAAGGAGAAAGCACGGCTCCATAAACTTTGACCTGCCCGAGTGCGAAATAAAACTGGACAAAAACGGACGACCCGTTGACATACGCCCCCGTGACAGAAACACGGCCATGAGCGTCATAGAGGAATTTATGCTTATATGCAACGAGACCATAGCCGAAGATTTCTTCTGGAGAGACATCCCCTTTGTCTACAGGAACCACGAGACTCCCGACAGCGAAAAAATAAAGGAGCTTTCCGGTTTTATATACGGCTTTGGGTACCGTCTGAAAGGCAGTTTCAAGGAAGAGATACATCCGGGAGCCATTGCCGATCTGCTGGAAAGCGTTAAGGGCAAACCGGAGGAAAGGATAATAAGCCGGGCAGCTCTGAGGAGCATGAAGCAGGCGAAATACATGCCGCAGAATCTTGGCCACTTCGGCCTGGCGGCAAAATATTACTGTCATTTCACTTCGCCCATAAGGCGTTATCCGGATTTGCAGATACACAGGATTATCAAGGAAACATTGGACGGAGAAATGGACGAGAAAAGAATGGGACATTACGCCTCCATACTTCCCGAAGTCTGCGAGCACAGCTCAAAGACCGAAAGGAACGCCGAGGACGCCGAGCGTGAGGCTGACAGGCTCAAACAGGTGCAGTATATGACAGAGCATATCGGCGAGACATTTTCCGGCATTGTTTCCGGCGTAACCTCCTTTGGTGTATTTGTTGAGCTTCCCAATACAGTGGAAGGACTTATTTCAATGGAAAGTCTGACGGACGATTTCTACCGCTACGACGAAAAAGGCATGTGCCTTGAGGGCGTACACACCGGCAGAAAGATATATCCGGGAACAAAAATGACCGTCACGGTCAAAAACGCGGATATTATGACAAGAACCATAGATTTTGAGGAAACATATATATAACAAAAAGACAGGCTCCGTTTATTATTCGGAGTCTGTCTTTTTTATATCTGTTATTCGTTTGTTTCCTCGTTCTCCTCTGTCTTTACGATGGCAATACCAAGCTCATCAAGCTGTTTGTCGTCCACCGTTCCGGGAGCGTCCGTCAGAGGGCAGGAAGCGTCCTTTACTTTGGGGAAGGCGATAACGTCCCTTATGCTTGACGAACCAGTCATAAGCATTATTATACGGTCAAAGCCGAATGCCAGTCCTCCGTGGGGAGGTACTCCGTATTTGAACGCGTCAAGAAGGAAACCGAATCTCTCCTGTGCGTCCTCGTCGGAGAATCCAAGAAGGGAAAATATTTTCTGCTGGATGTCCCTTCTGTGTATCCTTATACTTCCTCCGCCAAGCTCAAAGCCGTTGAGAACCATATCGTAGGCCTTTGCTCTTACCTTTGAGGGATCGGTGTCAAGAAGAGGAAGATCCTCGTCCATGGGGCATGTGAACGGATGATGTTCTGCGACATATCTGTTTTCCTCGTCGTCCCACTCGAACATGGGGAACTCCGTTACCCACAGGAATCTGAAGTCGTCGGGTCTTGTGAGCTCCTGCCTTCTGGCTATCTCGCACCTTAACGCTCCGAGGGAGTCAAATACAATCCTGTCCGCGTCGGCGCATATAAGTATGAGATCTCCGGGCTTACCCTCAAGGGCGTCCACGATCTCCTGAAGTTTTTCCGGAGTAAAGAATTTGGCTATCTGGGATTTGAGGCTTCCGTCGTCGTTGACAACGATCCAAGCCAATCCCTTTGCCTTATATGTCTTAACAAATTCCACAAGGGAATCTATCTGCTTTCTGGGATAGTGTCCGCAGCCGTTCGCGTTGATAGCTCTGACGCTTCCGCCGGCCTCTATGGCGTTTTTGAATACGACAAATTCCGTTCCTCTCACTATATCCGTGATATTGTGAAGCTCCATACCAAAACGCACATCGGGCTTGTCCGAGCCGTAACGCTCCATGGCGTCTTTGTATTTCATTCTCTGCATAGGGATGGGCACGTCCACGTCAAGTATTTCCTTGAACACCTTTTTGATAAGTCTCTCGTTTACGTCGATTATATCGTCAACGTCAACAAAAGAAAGCTCCATATCCACCTGGGTAAACTCAGGCTGACGGTCAGCCCTTAAGTCCTCGTCGCGGAAACACTTCGCTATCTGATAATATCTGTCCATTCCGGAAACCATAAGAAGCTGCTTATAAAGCTGGGGCGACTGAGGAAGTCCGTAGAAACTGCCGGGATGCACACGGCTGGGAACAAGATAGTCCCTCGCGCCCTCCGGAGTGCTCTTGCCGAGCACGGGAGTTTCTATCTCAAGGAAGCCCTCGTCCGAAAGGAAATTCCTTATGACCTGAGCGGTCTTATGTCTGAGTATCATATTTTTGAGCTGGCAGGGACGTCTGAGGTCGATGTATCTGTATTTGAGTCTGAGATCATCCTTTACCGTTATCTCGTCCTCCACCTGGAAAGGCGTTGTCTCGCTCTCGGAAAGTATCCTGAGTTCCTCGGCGATAATCTCGATGGCTCCTGTCTTCATATTTTTGTTTACGTTTCCCTCTGTTCTGGGCGCAACCTTTCCCCTGATGGCAAGAACATATTCGCTTCTTACGCTTTCGGCCTTTTTAAAAAGTTCAGGGGCTGAATTGTTGCCGTCAACGACTGCCTGAACAAGTCCGGTCCTGTCCCTGAGGGCTATGAAAATGAGCTGTCCAAGGTCCCTTCTTCTCTGGACCCAGCCCATAACGGTTACTTCACTGCCGATAAGCTCCTCGCTCACGTCGCAGCACATATGGCTTCTTTTTAAGCCTGTCATCGCTTCTCCCATTGTATTCTATCTCCTTAAAACAATAAATTTGACATTATTCCAAAATTTAATCATACCACCATTTTAAAAAAATTCAAGGCGCAACGCGTCTTTTCGGAAATATGCCGAATTTTTAAACCCCGGAGCCGCCTATCAACACTCCTTGGCGTCTCCCCAAACCCTTTCAAGGGCATAGAAGTTTCTCTGCTCCTTGTCGAAAATATGCACGATAAGGCTGCCGTAATCAAGCAGTATCCACATTCCTCCGGAATATCCCTCGGAATGGTGGAGCTTATAGCCTTCCTTAAACAGCTTTTCATTTACGCTGTCAGCCATTGCCCTTATCTGATTGGGGTTATTTCCGCTTCCGATAACAAAAAAGTCCGCTATATTGCTCAGTCCGTTAAGGTCAAGCACCTTTATATCCTCGCCCTTTTTGTCCTCAAGGGCTTCTTTTGCGATTTTTGCCATTTTTTCAGCTTCCTGATGGATTGAGTCGTTCATATTTTTCCTCCTGTTATTTTTAAGCCTTTTTGCTATAGTATTCTAACGCTTTTATCGAATAGGGATGAAGGTTTCTGCTTCTCTCCTTCACATATTCGATGGTACTCTCGAGTATATATTTCATGGCCTTGTCAAGATCCTCATAGGCCAGCTTTCTCGCCGTTTCAAGGCCGTCGAATTTTTTCCTGTTGGGCTCGATATAATCGGCGATGAAAATTATTTTATCCAGTACGGTCATATCCGGCTTGCCCGTAGTGTGCCACCTGATAGCCTCGAGTATTTCCTCGTCCTCCACGCCGTACTCCCTCTTAGCTACCTCCGCTCCCAAAAACGGGTGGGTAAGGTCGATCTGTTTTTTCATTATATCATCGACCGGTATATGGTACTCCTTGCAGAAACGGCGTTTCATATCCGCCGGATAGTCCTTGGCGCAGTCGTGCAGAAGCCCAGCGTACTCGGCCTTTTTTACAAGCTCGCCGTCGCCGTATACGGCGGCCAGCTTTTTGGCTTCCTCCGCCACTCCCAGAGTATGGATATATCTTTCGATGGAAAGCGACGACTGTAGCTTTTCCTTTATTTTTTCCGTATCAAGCATAAATTTTACCCTTCTTTGTATAGATCGTGTCTGATTATATATTCTTCCGCTTCCTTCGGTATGAGATATTTTACCGACCTGCCTTCCCTTATTCTTTTTCTCAGATCGGACGAGGAGATGTCCAGCGACGGCACCTCAAGGAAGCTTGCCTCTCCGCCGTATCTTTCTTTTATCTCGGCCGTCTTTTTTATGAGCGATGCGGTGTCATATCCCGGACGGCTTACGGCGATGACCCGGCAAAGGGAAAACAGGCTTTCCGGCTCCCTCCATGTGTCTATTGCCTTAAACTCGTCCGCTCCCATGACAAAATAAATATCCATATCCGGATTGATGTCCTTTATCTGTCTAAGCGTATCCACGGTGTATGTCTTTCCGCCCCGGCGTATTTCCATATCGGAAACGGCAAGGGCCGGATTATCTCTGACAGCCTCCCTCACCATTTCATATCTCTCCGCCGCCGACGTTGAGCTAAGGCTTTTGTGAGGAGCGTCTCCAAGGGGCATAAGCACTACCCTGTCCACGTCAAAGCTCTCATACACCGTCTGAGCCGCGGCCAGATGCCCAAAATGCACCGGGTCAAAGGCTCCGCCCACCAGCGCGATCCTTCCGCAGCTTTTAAAATCAAAACCGTCCATCCATATCATTCCTTTTTAGCCTTCGGAAGCTCTATAACAGGCTTTTTCGCCGGCCTGTATAAAACAAACCTGCTTCCGATGACCTGAACCACATCGGCATGAGTCCTCTCGGCCAGTATCTGAGCGGCGTCCCTTGTATCCATAAGACAGTTGTCAAGAATATTGGCCTTTATTATTTCCCTTGCCTCAAGGGCGTCATCCACAGCCTTTGTAAGCTCCGGCGTCACACCGGCCTTTCCGACGTGAAAAATTGGTTCAAGCCCGTTTGCCATGCTTCTTAAAAAAGCTCTTTGTTTGCTTGTTAACATAGTATTCTCCTTTTATTCCGTAATATATTAAGTATAAATAATTGTCGGCTATTTTGCAATAAAAACCGAGGTTTTCTTTGCTCCGCGCAGAAAAAATAGGCTCCCGTTATCCGGGAGCCCCAGACTGTCAAAAAACTAATCCATTGTGAGCGGAAGGGTTCGGGAAACGAA
>OGGQ01004322.1_pt1 | contig 11923 bp, 9 predicted proteins | sample 1571191 | NCBI WGS metagenome assembly OGGQ01 (sample SAMEA2582061, study PRJEB24529) | metagenome | biome: Human gut stool | place: China | collected 2011
CGGAAAAGATCCGTCTGCCTGAAAGCAAACGGTCATACATGACCATTGAAGAGGTTCGGGCGCTGATTGCTACCCCAATGAAGAATGAGGCCGTAAAACAGGCTTATTTATTTTCTTGCTTCTGTGGGTTGCGAATAAGCGACATTATCGGTTTGAGATGGAAAGATGTTTTTGTGGACAGAGGACAATACCGCCTTGCTGTGTCCATGCAAAAAACCAAAGAGCCGATTTATTTGCCGCTTTCACCAGAAGCGCTAAAGTGGATGCCGGAGCGAGGAGACAAGATGGCGGAAGACCACGTCTTCGACTTACCGAGTCTAACGATGATAAACGTGCTGCTCAAACCCTGGGCTAAAGCAGCCGGCATAGACAAACGTTTCTCATTTCACACCGCCCGTCACACGTTTGCGACGATGATGCTAACGCTTGGCGCTGACCTCTATACAACCTCGAAGTTGCTCGGTCATGCCGACGTGAAGATGACACAGGTATACGCCAAAATCGTCAATCAGAAAAAGGACAATGCGGTCAATTTGGTAAACGGATTATTCGACTGAAACATGAATAGTCCTTTGTACCGGAGCGGCCATATATATTTTAGTTTACTTTAGTATCTATATATAAGGGAGAAAAACTAAACTAAACCATTTTCAAGTAAACAATTGAAAGGAAATCGGTGGCGAAAGTTTGATCCAAATAAGGGCTTTTACCGCCTTATATAAAAGGAACAAGTCGTCTATAGGATTGACCTTCCGCCAATGAAAAATATCTCTGAATAGGCTGCTGGAATATGCTGCCCAACTCGGATAACGGTTCCCGTTTCTTCTTTCTGTTCCCCTTATATTGCTTGATAGACGTGCGTGATGCCGGAGGAACTCAGATGGTAATTCTGCGTCGGAATATACCAACCTGTTTGCCACTTTATAATCAGTCCAATATTGGACAACGAGACTGCCCCTGCTTGCAGATTGTGTGGCAGCCCTCCCGCCGCCGAACGGTGGTAGGGGTATTAGGCTACCCCAAAAGAAATTTCGTGGCAGACGGGCAAGCCCGTTGAAGAATGGTTGTGGCAAGAACATAACACAATTATTGAAGCGAATTATCGCTAAACTTCCACTTGATTATTCAGGATTTCAACTACCCCTTATCCAAAAAATACAAAAAAATACAGCCGAATGGCACTGTATTTTTTAGCCAAAAAAGGTAATTTAATTTAGCCACATATGGAAATTCTAAAATATAGTATTATCTTTGCCTTATAATCAGTATATAGATATGAAGACATATAAACCGAGAATTGCGGATAAGGAGTTACAACGAAAGCTGGCAGGTATCGGTGCCGTTTTGATTGAAGGACCTAAATGGTGCGGTAAAACTACAACTGCGGAGCAACAGGCGTCCACAATCATCTACATGGACGATCCTTTGTACAAAGAACAGAATCTCCGTATGGCTGATATAAATCCGAAAGCGTTGTTGGTCGGAGAATGTCCCATATTGGTAGATGAATGGCAACTTGCTCCCAAATTATGGGATACAATCCGCTTTGAAGTCGATCACAGAGAAGGCGAAGGTCTTTTTATTTTAACTGGTTCGGCTGTTCCTGCAAAAACAGAAGAAATTCATCATTCAGGAGCAGGTAGATTTGCATGGCTAACTATGCGTCCCATGAGTTTATACGAGTCGGGGGAATCTTCTGGAGAAGTGAGTTTGGAGGGAATGTTTGAAACCCCAGATAATATAATGGGAATCAACAAATTGTCGCTTGATGATATTGCTTTTTTAATTTGTCGAGGTGGGTGGCCTCGTGCATCATTGCAAACAGGAGATATTGCGCTGGATCAAGTGAAATACTATTATGACGCTGTGACGCGTTCGGATATTTCTCGAGTAGATGGCGTTCGACGCAATCAAGAACGGGCAAAACGATTGATGCGTTCATATGCTCGACATCAAGGTTCTCAGGCTCCAATCAGTACTATTGTAGAAGATATGCGAGTGAATGATGAGGAATCAACGGATGTAAAAACAGTTACTTCTTATATTGACGCTCTGAAAAAAATTTTTGTCATAGAAGATTCTGTTGCATGGAATCCTAATCTGCGCTCAAAGACAGCTATTCGGACATCTGATACCAGGTACTTTGTTGATCCGTCAATTGCTGTTGCTGCTTTGGGTCTTGGCCCCAAGGACCTGATTAATGATCTGAATACAATGGGGTTGTTGTTTGAGACGCTTTGCATCCGGGATTTACGCGTATTTGCGAGCGCTTTAGATGGACAAGTTTATCATTTTCGAGACAAGTACGGCCTCGAATGTGACGCAGTTGTTCATCTGCGCAATGGTAAATTTGGCCTTATTGAAATAAAACTTGGCGGAGACCAACTTATAGAGCAAGGCGCAACTACCTTAAAAACATTGGCTGCAAAGATAGATACGGATAAAATGAAAGCCCCGTCTTTCTTAATGGTATTGACGGCTACAGGAAAATTTGCCTATCGACGTGCAGACGGAGTTTATGTGGTTCCTATTGGATGCTTAAAAGACTAATAAACGATATGACACAGATACAACATAACCAACTGGTCTCATTTATATGGAATATTGCTAACGATGTTCTTGTAAACGTATATAACAAGGGGGATTACCGTAAAGTGATTCTCCCGATGATTGTATTGAGACGCTTCGATGCCGTTTTAGAGGATACGAAAAAAGAGGTTTTAGCGATGAAAGAACGCTTAACCGCAGCCAATATCATTCAACAAGACGAAGCATTGTGTGCTGTTGCTGGACAAGCATTCTGCAACAGTTCTCCATTTACGCTCAAAGATTTGAAATCAAGGACCAATTCCCAACAATTAAAATTGGATTTCATTGCTTATTTGGATGACTTTAGTGCCAATGTTCAGGACATTATTACAAAATTCAAATTTCGCAATGAGATAGATACACTGGTCGAAGGCGGCGTATTGGGGTTGCTCATCGAAAAATTTGTCGACAATAGAATCAATTTAAGTAATCGTCCCGTCTTATTTGATGATGGCTCTGTGCGTTTGCCAGCTCTTGACAATCATTCTATCGGTACCGTCTTTGAGGAGTTGTTACGTCGATTCAACGAAGAAAACAATGTAACCGAAGCAGGAGAGCACTTTACGCCTCGTGATATTGTCACATTGATGGCCGAAATTGCATTTGTTCCCATCATGGATAAAATTACTGACAGTTCTTATTTGATTTATGACGGGGCTTGTGGTACCGGAGGTATTCTATCCGTAAGCGAAGAGCGCCTTCAGCAACTTGCCGAAGCTTGCGGCAAACGCATCAATACGCATATTTTTGGTCAAGAATTACAGCCGGAGACATATGCGACATGCAAATCAGACCTCCTTATAAAAGGAGACGGAGAAGAAGCAAATAATATCTCGTTTGGTTCGACCATTTCCGAAGACGGTAAAGCTGGTATGAAGTTCGATTTCTGTATTTCCAATCCACCATTCGGGACTCCTTGGAAACGAGATTTGGAGAATTGGGGATTGAAAGATAAAAAGGATATTACCGATGGCAGATTCCTGATAGCATACGATGGAAATCCGGCCTATTCATTGGTTCCTAATATTGGTGATCCCCAAATGTTATTTTTGGCGAACAATATTAGTCGAATGAAGGATACCACCGAGTTGGGAACTCGTATTGTTGAAGTCCATAATGGTTCGTCGCTTTTTACTGGTAATGCAGGAGGCGGTGAAAGTAACTTACGGAGATATATTATTGAAAATGATCTTTTGGAGGCCATTATTGCTGTCCCCGAGAAGATGTTCTACAATACAGGCATCGGGACTTTCATTTGGATTGTCACGAACCGTAAGGAATCCCGAAGGAAAGGGAAAATTCAGTTGATTGATGCTACCGGTTTGAAATCGCCTCTTCGTAAGAATCTTGGTGAGAAAAATTGCGAATTTACGCCGGAAATCAATGAACAGATACTTCGGGCTTATATGGATTTTGAGGAGACGCCTATCAGCAAGATTTTCGACAATTCCGAATTCGGGTACTGGGAAATCACGGTTGACCGCCCCAAACGCGACGAGCAAGGCATTCTCGTCAAGAACAAACGGGGTAAAATCGAAATCGACAAGACGTTGCGTGATAAGGAACAAGTTCCACTGACCTATGAAGGAGGTATCGAAGCTTTTGTCCGGAACGAGATTCTTCCATATTCGCCCGATGCCATTGTCGATACGGACGATTATGTAATTGGTTATGAACTGAGCTTCACCAAATATTTCTATAAGCCCAAGCGGTTGCGAACGCTCGATGAGATTCGGGCCGACATTCGGGCCATAGAGGAATCGACAAAAGGATTGTTGGATAACATATTAAATGAATAAAGCAATGGCAAACAAGACTTTCAATATATATTGCGACGAGAGCACCCACATGATACATGACGGGCATCCGTTTATGATTCTTGCGTATGTAAGCATTGCATATCCGCAGATCAAAATGGCCAAAGAACAAATAAAGTCGATTAAGGCGAAATATCATTATGATGGCGAATTAAAATGGACGAATGTCCATGAAGCTACCTATCCGATGTATAAAGAAATAGTTGAATATTTTTTTATGACGGACATGAAGTTTCGTGCTGTAATCATAGACAAGTCACAAATAGACGAAAACCGTCCGGACTATACATTCAATGATTTTTATTTCAGAATGTATTACCAACTTTTGCATCAGGGCAGTGACTTGGAGAATAACTACAATGTCTATTTTGACATTAAAGATACTTGCAGTCATCTTAAATTGCATAAATTGCAGGAAATCCTGCATTGGAATACCGCGATAAGGCATTTCCAATTTATGCGATCTCATGAAAGTTGTTTCATGCAGCTTGCCGATATTCTAATGGGAGCAATCAACTACAATCTACGCATGGAGCAAGGGGATATTGAAGGTAAGGTTCTGGCTAAAAAGAAAATTGTAGACAGGCTGAAGGAGCATACCAATATTTCAAGAACATCCCCGCTGTCTAACAAAAAGTTCAATCTGTTTTTTATCAGTCTGCAATAATATGCCTTTTAATTTACTCAAGCGTTATCCCGACCTTCTTGAAATAGGCCATATGTCTCCCTTTGAACGGACACAATCGCTCAGAGGGGTATATCAACGCGACATTGAAAATAATGATAGATTTTATTTTCTGGGGAAGAGAATATATCCGATTAAGAGTGAAGGGCAGGTTGATATGGACCGACAATTTATCCATCTGACATGTGAAGAAATAAATGAAGAGGATGAGAATGGCCATGTCGTACCGCGTCGTGTTTTCGACAAATATCGTTCCGAACGATTGCATTGGATAAAAACCCATACGGATGAAGCGACAAATGAAAATGGTATCGTGATATTCAGTCTTGTAGAACGAGACCGCCGGAAGCGCATGGATGTGGTTCGCACATATATTTACAATAAAAAACAGAAGTATGTTATTGTTTTTGAACCTCAAAAGCGGAATGGAGCATCATACTATCTGCTAACGGCATATTATCTGAACAAAGAATATGGAGTCAAACAAATAGAGAATAAGTTGAAGAAGAGACTGAACGTGGTATTATAAAACGCAAGGCTCAGATTTACATCGTGGTAAACCGAGCCTCGAAACTCTTTCTATTTGTAGATGAGCGTTGCAAAGATACAACAAAGAACGTTCCAAAACAAGAGAATACGGGTTTTTATTATAGAAAATCACAATATATGTTAAACGTATATCCAACATATAAGGACAGCGGTATCGAATGGCTTGGTCAAATTCCAACTCATTGGGAATTGACAAGGATTTCATCAGTATTAACCGAGGTCAAGGATTTGAATACTTCATTACGTTTTTCACATCCATCCCAATTCAAGTTTGGAGACATAATTCTAAAGCCAGATGTTAATATTGAAGATGTAAGCAGTCTATCAAAATGTATAATATTTAGAAAAGATGACATCCTAATTAATGGGCTAAATCTCAACTATGACTTTGTTACCCAACGCATAGCAAGAGCTAATTATACAGGAATTATTACTTCGGCATATATTGCTGTTAGAGTTAGGAATAATCTATCATCAAAGTATGTAACTTATTTATTCAAAGCACTTGATAGTAGAAAAGTTTTCAACGGTTTAGGAACAGGAATCCGTTTGACATTAACCTATAAAGAATTAAAAAAATATTATATTTTATTACCTCCTCAAGAGGAACAACGGCAAATTGTTGCCTATCTGGATTATAAGTCAAACAAGATAGATGAACGTATATGTCAGAGAGAGAGAGAGAGTTACAAACTCTATCTGAATTAAAGCAGGCGGAAATTGCCGCCGTTGTTACCCGTGGCCTCGATCCCAATGTCCCGATGAAAGAGAGCGGAATCGAATGGCTGGGTAAAATTCCGGCTCATTGGGAAGTTCGTAAAATAAAGAATTGTTTACAAGAAAGAAGTGAAAAGGGGTATCCTAATGAACCAATTTTATGTGCTACACAGTCAAGAGGGGTAATACCTCAAGATATGTACGATAACAGAGTTGTAGTCGTAAACAAAGATTTTGATAAACTCAAATTGGTGAAGTGTGGTGATTTTGTGATTAGCCTTCGTTCGTTTCAAGGAGGTATAGAGTACGCATACTATCAAGGAATAATTAGTGCCGCATATACAATATTGACCCCAAAGGATAAACGTAATAGTGAATATTTCAAGCATTTATTTAAATCGCATGATTTTATTCAGTTGTTACAAACGTGTGTTACAGGTATTCGAGAAGGACAGAATATCAATTATGCAATGTTAGCAAAGCATTTTATTCCTATTCCTCCTATTGAAGAACAGCAAAAGATTGTCCTGTATATTAAAAATCGACTATATGTTATAGACGAATATCTCTCAAAGCTTAAGGCCGAAATCAATTACCTGCAAGAGTATAAGCAACGCCTAATTTCTGATGTCGTAACAGGGAAAGTCGATGTCAGAGGAGTAGAAATACCAAACGAAGAATAAAAAGGAGAAATATTATGGCAACAGATATCAGCGAAGCCGGTTTGGAGAAGATAATATCCGACTATCTGGTCGATGTGAATGGTTACGAGCTCGGCAAGGCTGCCGAGTTCAATAAGGAGTATGCGCTCGATGAAGGGCGGGTATTACGGTTCCTGCAAGCCACACAGCCCGAAAAGGTGAAAGCCGCACATATTCTGGATAGTGAATATGAGCGGAACAAATTTTTTGTCAGTCTGCGCAAGAAATTGGGCGAGGCTGGGATTATCGACATCCTTCGCAACGGTTTCAGATATCTGGCTTATAAATTCGACCTTTACTATTCTACACCCTCGGAACAAAATCCGATGGCGAAAGCATTGTATGCCCGGAACATTTTCAGTGTCACGAGGCAGGTGACCTATTCCAAGGAATTTCCCCGATTGGCTTTGGATTTGGCAATCTTTATAAACGGCTTGCCAATCGCTACATTCGAACTGAAGAACAGACTGACCAAACAAAATGTCGATGATGCGGTCAATCAATACATGAACGACCGCGACCCGAAGGAGTTGATCTTTAACTTCAAGCGATGTGCAGTACATTTTGCGGTCGATGACAACGAGGTGAAAATGTGTACACGGTTGTGCGGTAAGGCGTCCTGGTTTCTGCCGTTCAACAAGGGGAACAATGACGGTGCAGGCAATCCGCCCAATCCGGATGGCATCAAGACCGATTATCTCTGGAAAGAGATTCTGACCAAGGAATCGTTGTCGAATATTTTGGAGAATTATTCGCAGGTGGTCGAGAAAATCGATCGAAAGACGAACAAGGTTATCGGCGAAACCATGATTTTCCCACGTTATCATCAATTGACGGTGGTTCGCAAACTGTTGGCCGATACCCTTCGGAATGAAGTGGGGAAACGCTATTTGATTCAACACAGCGCAGGGAGCGGCAAATCGAATTCGATTGCATGGCTGGCATATCAGTTGGTCAAACTGGAGAAAAGCGGAAAAAACTTTTTCGATTCAATTATCGTGGTTACAGACCGTGTGAATCTTGACCGGCAGATTCGGGACACAATAAGACAATTCATGCAGGAGCGGAGCGTTGTTGGCTGGGCCGACGACTCTTCCACACTCGGTTCGCTGCTTAATGCGGGGAAGAAGATAATTATTACAACCATTCACAAATTCCCGTTCATTTTGTCGAGTATAGGCACGGAAAATAAGGACAAACAGTTTGCCATCATTATTGACGAGGCCCATTCGAGCCAGACGGGAAGCCTGTTTGCCAAGATGAATATGGCCGTTTCGGGAAATGTATGCGACGACGAGGAAGATATCGAAGATAAAATCAACAAACTCATAGAAGGGCATCGGATGGTCCGAAATGCCAATTATTACGCATTCACCGCAACACCTAAAAACAAGACTTTGGAGATGTTTGGAGATGCGATACCACAGCCTGACGGGCAAGTACGACATGTGGCTTTTCATACCTATTCAATGCGTCAAGCGATTCAGGAACGATTTATTCTGGATGTGCTGGAACATTATACCCCGGTATCAAGTTTCTATAAACTTGTGAAAAAATCGGAAGATGACCCATTATTCGACAATGAAAAGGCACAAGCCAAACTCCGTGCCTATGTTGAAGGCGATCGAACTACAATCCACCACAAAGCGGCTATTATGGTTGAGCACTTCCATACGAATGTCATCAGCAAAGGGAAAATAGGAGGACAAGCTCGTGCAATGGTCGTGACCAGCAGTATCGAACGAGCTATAGATTACTATTTTGAATTTTGCCGATTGCTGGAAGAACGAGGAAGCCAGTATAAAGCCATAATAGCATTCTCCGGAGAAAAGGAGTTGCCAAATAAATACAAGGAGTACGGAAAGATGACCGAAGCCTCGTTGAATGGATTTCCGAGTGCTGAGATTGAAGATCGCTTCAAGAAAGACCCCTATCGTTTTCTTATTGTTGCCAATAAGTTCCAGACGGGCTATGATGAGCCGCTGCTTCATACGATGTATGTAGATAAGATTCTGACGGATATCAAAGCCGTACAAACTTTGTCTCGACTCAATCGGGCCCATCCCAAAAAACGAGACACATTTGTTCTTGATTTTGCCAATGATCCGGAAGACATTAAAAAATCGTTCCAGCGTTATTACAAAACGACTGAATTAGCCTCGGAAACCGATCCAAATAAGCTCAATGACCTTATTACTGAGTTGGAAAAACATCAAGTATATACGGCCGAAGATGTTGAACGTTTAGTGGGATTATTTCTTGGCGCATCGGATCGTGAAATGATTGATTCGATTTTGGACACATGTGCCGAGAATTACAAGACTCTGAATACCGATTCACAGGTAAAGTTCAAGAGCAGTGCCAAAAGTTTTATCAGAACCTATGCCTTCTTGGCTGCCATATTGCCTTTTGGGAGTGCAGAGTGGGAAAAGTTGAGTATTTTTCTCAATTTGCTTATTCACAAGTTGCCGACTCCGGAAGGAGATGATTATACAGAAGGGTTACTTGATGCTGTGGATTTCAATAGCTACAAAAATACGATTCAGGAAGAACAACGTATTATTTTGGACAATGAAAAAGCGGAAGTCCAAGCCATTCCCGTAGGACGGAGCGGAGGCATTACATCCCCGAATCTTCAGTCGCTGACAACGATTTTGGAAGAGTTCAACACTCGATTCGGTAATATTCCTTGGACGGATTCAGATCGTATCCGGCAACAAATCGCTGCTATTCCTAAAGAAGTTGCTAAAAATGAAGCTTATCAGAATGCAATTCGCAATTCTGATAGAGAGGTTGCGAGAATTGAAAGTGACAAAGCATTGATGTCGATTATCCTTAGGTCCATGACGTCTGGATTGGAGCTCTACAAAGAATACCAAGATAATCCATCATTTCAACGGTGGCTACAGGAGTTTGTTTTTGAAAGGACATATAATCAGAATCGTTAATATTGAGTAGAGACTATGTAAGTATAATACAGCGAAAAAAGAAAAAGACGAGCTTTACTTTATTCCCATCTTATATATATTCATTAAAGTAAAGTCAAACAAAGGGAAAAAGATGGCTGCGCCAAAACTGATTGGTTACAGCCATTTTTCTTTTGGCTGCATTGTTGAACAAGCTGAAAAAATTCAGTTTACTTTAGTCTATTAGCTCTATATATAAGCTAAACCAAAGTAAACTATATTTAGATAGGCATATTTGCTTGTCAGTATGCCTATGGCTATTACGGTAAAAGCGGTTTTGGTTGCCAATAAAAGGGAAGCAGAGGCTGAAGAGAGATCGGGAGTTTTTCTTTTTTGGCTGCAAGTATGTTTATCAATAAATATCCCTTGGAGCAGAGAGAATAACTGCTCACAGTAAAGCTCGGACTCCTTGTGCAAACAAGTGAAAGGAATGAAACCTAATGAAAATAGAAAAGGTTTGAATTTGCTTTAATTAATGGTTTTGTTTCTGTGTTGTTCCTTGACCAAAGAAGCGAAAATAATATAATGTTGATTATTAGTAAATTATATATGCAGAAACCTTATTAATTGCAAATTTTCCAGATTCCACCGTGAGAATAAACTTACACTTCCCGTGTTTAAAATGACGCCCAAATATAAATATTATATTCGAACCGTGCAAGTATTATCTTCTAATTTGAAGCTGTTGCCGGTGTATATTTCGATAAAAAGTTTGTAAAAACCAATATTTACCATTAAATATGTAATCTCTAAACTGGAATTACTTGCTTTTTTGTAACTTGTTCCGAACCTTATTTTTGTGAACTGTTTTTCGCTTTTTCCGGCTGACAGGCATCCGAGCCTGCGATTTTGCTTCCGGGGGAGCGAAGGGCGGAAGGAAGATCGGAAGCCCGACAGTTGCGCCCGAACATCGCAATAAAAAGTAACTTTTTCGACGTTAAAAAGCTCCGATTGTAACAAACGAAAAGAAAAAACGGGAAAAAGCGGCATGATTGTCGCGAATTTGTATTACTTTTGAATAAAGTATATAATCCGAACCAAATACGATGAAAAACCGCTGGATCGTTGCGGCCTGCGCCGCCGTTTGCTGGACGGCCTCCGCGCAGACGACTGCGCCCTATGCCCCGGCGCCTGAAAACCTGCAAGCCCGGACGGCGTTTCAGGACGCCAAATTCGGCATTTTCCTCCACTGGGGACTTTACTCCATGCTCGGCTCGGGCGAATGGACGATGACCAACCGGGACATCAACTACCGGGAGTACGCCAAGCTGGCCAACGCGTTCTATCCACACGATTTCGACGCGGCGGAGTGGGTCTCGGCCATCAAATCCTCGGGGGCAGGGTACGTCTGCTTCACGACGCGCCACCACGACGGCTTTTCGATGTGGGACACCGCGCAGACGGATTACGACATCGTGGACGCCACGCCGTATAAACAGGATATTGTAAAGGCGCTCTCCGACGAGTGCGCCCGCCAGGACATCCGGCTGCACCTCTATTATTCGCTGATCGACTGGTACCGCGACGACTGCCCGCGCGGCAGGACCGGACTGGGAACGGGCCGTCCCGGCACGGCGATCAGCTACGAGCGTTACTACGACTTTATGAAACGCCAGCTCACGGAGCTGCTGACGGGCTACGGCCCGGTCGGCGCCATCTGGTTCGACGGGGTGTGGGACCAGGACCGGAACCCGGATTTCGACTGGAAACTCCGCGGGCTGTACGACCATATCCATGCCATCCGGCCGGCCTGTCTGGTGGGTAACAACCACCACCTCGTTCCGTTCGAAGGCGAGGACATCCAGATTTTCGAGCGCGACCTTCCGGGCGAGAACACCGCCGGGCTTTCGGGGCAGGAGATCGGCCGCCTGCCGCTCGAAACGTGCCAGACGATGAACG
>OGGQ01004329.1_pt1 | contig 11894 bp, 9 predicted proteins | sample 1571191 | NCBI WGS metagenome assembly OGGQ01 (sample SAMEA2582061, study PRJEB24529) | metagenome | biome: Human gut stool | place: China | collected 2011
TCAGCTTGGCCCCGCCCCTTTGATAGGCCCATGTAGCAAACAAAATGGGGACCGCTCCGTTTGCCCGGATCTGCCGGCAAAGCTGCTCTACGCTGGAAAAGAAGCTCTTGGGGGCGGTGATGGGACCGTGGCTCATCTCCTGGAGCACCACGTAGTCCCACTTTTTATTCCGGAGCGCCGCCTGGGTCTGACTGCCCAGCCTGGTGCTGGGGTTCAGTTGTTCCGACAGCCGCGTCCCGCCCCGGGTGTGGTGGACCACCTCCGCCCCGGTCAGGTCAGCCAGCATCTGAGGCATATTGTTGGTGAATGTAAAGCTGTTGCCCAGCATGAGGATCCGCATGGCGCTGCTCCTTACTCGTTTATTTCACTGCTTTTAACTGTCATTATACACGGCTCCGCTGAGAGGAACAAGGCCGGGAAAGTGCAGTTAAGCCTATCAGATTTTGCGACGCAAGATTCAAAGATAAGATTGCGACCGTGCGCGGTAGTCGAAAAGGGGTAGTCATGACGCCATATTTGAAAAATTGTGCAGTTTACCTTTGCCTCTTTTCGTAACGAATCGTGGCGGAGACGGGCCAAAAAATATGTCTACAACGAAAATTCAAAACAAATCCCCAAAAGTGAGTTGACCACATTTGCGGCCTTATTTATGCAGAACGCTAAACAAATTATTGCCGAAAAAGTTATAAAAACCGCCTCAAAACATCAGTTTTGAGGCGGTTTTTGGTCCGAGTGTAATTATAGGACTTGGAAAAGTTCAGGAATATCAATGGTTTGCAAGCCGTTGGCAAGAGGTTTTATCCTACTCTCGCATTTACAGGAGCCAGGAATTAAATTTAGGAAGACAACGTATGTATTTTTAAATTTTTAGCCGAAATTCTTGTATTTTGTCAATGATAAGTCGGCACGGATCACCACCGGCCTGTTTGGTTAACAACATTTGTTCCACATCGCTATCGTTTAAAACAATAATCATTTTATCTTCGTTTATCCATATATCCTGTAAATGCTTTTCCGCACTTTCGGCCATACCACATCTGGAAAAAATAAGAGCAAACAGTCCTGGACCTTTTTTCTTCAGATAGTGCGCAACTTGTAGAATGTCATCTTTCTCAATTTCTTTCGCTGAATTTTTGGCATCAATAACGAGAAACTCCGCCCTGTATATTTGCCGGAGTCGTGGCCAATAACCACAATCAGCATAGTTTGGAATCACAAAATCCCGGCGATTTGCGTGGTTAGCATCTGAATTCTGCTCAGAAATAGAATCAAGAGGTGGACAGAAAAGTACAGATAGAATTTCCCCAACTAATTTTTGATAGACTTGCCAATTGCTATATCCTGGCTGGCAATTATAAAGTTTACCAATTAATTCAGCATATATATATCCTTCTCAAGGGTCATCGGTATTTCCTTATCTGGTATGCCCGTACGGAATATCTCACTATCCCAAAGTGTAAAACCTGAATTGTATACACATGATCGATATTCTTCGGCAATAGGAGTAGAAACCGCAAGAATAAAATGCAAGTTTGGTAGGACACTCTGGTAATATTTTAACTGTCGAATTGCCGACTCAATTCCTTGCCTAGTGGTTGCTAATGAACTTTTTGCCTCAATGATATATGATTCTTCCCGGCCATGAACTGTTCTTGAAAAGATAATATCGGCAGTGATTTTCTGGCCATCTGTTGTTTCTACTTGCTTATCTACACAAACATTATGAAAGCGAGCATCAGACAACAATAATTTCTGTAAGTATTGTTGGAATTCAGATTCCTTTTGGGAGAAACGATTGGCTGAAAGGTTGTTACACGCTTTGCAAACTACTCTCAAGTTTTCTATATGACCTGAACCTCCATATTTGACAGGAAAAATATGATCGATAACAGCATCTTTTTTGCGGAGTTCTTTCCCACAACGCATGCATTTCCCGCCGCTTTTTACCAATAGTTCTGTAAGTATCTTATCCCTATCCATTTTAACCAACCTCATTTTATAAGGTTATTATGTGACTACATTTTACCATAGTCAAAAAGAAAAGTCGACAAGTTTAAAACCTGTCGACTTTGTCATGTGTTGATAAAAAAGATGCACCCCTCAAAGCCTTGCGGCGCAACGGTTTCCCGCCACGTCATTTCTTGCTTCCTTCTTTTTTTCAAAAATTACGCCAAGCAACGCGAACCCCTTGTCTTGTCAGTGCCCCATTTATTTCTGATGCTTTCTCTCCAGGAAATCGAGTGGCCGCTACTTCCCATCCTGTGCCATAGTTATACTCCAAGGTAAGTTTTTCGCTCGGATAACCCTGGAGGGCAGATCAAATTCACGTGCTCCTCGTGTTACCATGTCCCTCGAGGAGGTAACCCCATGAAATTCACAAAGGTAGAGAAGGTGGCCTTCGTCAAATGCTACCAGGATGCTGTCTCTTCAGCTTAAGTTTATTTCAATGTGGTAGGGGATACCAGAATTATCAAAAGCAGTTACAAATCCAGATGTCAGCACTAAATCTTTGGGGCAAGATTCTTTTTGTGCGAAATCTTTTATGCGTTTTTTTGCCTCATTTATTAGATTATTAAAACTGCTTGAATAATAATATATGGCACTTAAAACATCTCCTGACTCCAACGCTACAGAATGCAATAGATGGACGCCATCGGCCAGAGTGTACCGGATATTGCAGCCATTTGCCCTTGTCTTATAAAACTGAACAACAACTGCTTCACCGATTGAAGGTGGTGGGATGTGTAATGTATCTGCCGAAATGTTCATAGCTTCAGGAGAATGCGTTATTTGGTCATATGGAAATATGATAGAAAATGCGATGGCAGACTCCCCATGATTCAGGGATAACTTCCACTCCACATTACATCGTTGTTCGGGAGTCAAAGAAAATCTCGGACTCGTTTCTCTAGTGACCGCTGAATAGCAAATTCCTGATGCGTGTAAAGATATTTTATGTTCCTTTCCTCTGTGATCCATAATATATACGTCGTTCTTTCGGATCTTTACAGCCCAGACCTGTGAGCATTTAGAAAAAGCCCCGTCCACGACGAACTTAAAATCTTTGTCTTTCTTTCCCATAGATCTTATTTGAAAAATTATAATTAGAGTTGAAGTTTATGTGGCTGTTTTGATTATATCATTTTCATGATATTTTGTATAGTGGATGCTTCATCTGTGACGTCTTTGCACGATAATCAAGACATACTATAGATTGAAATAAAGAGAAAGGGAGGATATTGGGGGTTCGCTCCCCCGACCTCTACTTTAGCCGTATGATCTGCCGGTACAGCAGCACAAACTGTTTCTGTATGATGCCGTCACCATGGTAATGCCCGAAGAAGTGATATTGGAACCGGCATCGCCGCCGCACCTCCTCCAGGAAGTCCGTGAGCGCATCCGGTTTAGACCTTTCCCGGAGCAGCTCATTCTGGATGCTGGTGGGCGCACAATGGGTGATGATGTAGTCCACCTCCCAGCCTGCCTTGTCTAGGTTTCTTCGCGCTTCCAGATACTCTTCTGGGCTGGGCAGTTCCTCCTTCCACCAGGATCGGTGGTTGACCCGAAAAGGTGTTCCTTTGGCTTCCAGCGTGTGGAATTTCAGGAGGAACAAAGGATCGTCCGGTTCCAGGATGCCACCCTGGATATCGTGGCTGCTGGCCCCTCCCATGGTGAAAATCCGTTTCCCATTAAGTTCAAACACCTGCCCACGCTCCAGCAGGAGTACAGAGTTGCGGATGCGGCGAATTTTTCCGCCGTGCCAATCCTCCAGCGGATAGGTCCGCAAGGTGTCATAGTTTTCGTGGTTCCCTGCCACGAACAGCGTGGTAAAGGACCGGCTCTCCAGGAAGTCCAGTCCCTCATCATCCCGGCAGTCTCCATACCACACGCCATCCATGTCTCCGCAAATTAAGACGAGGTCCTCCTTGGCCAGCCTTTCTTGTTCATAGAAGCTCTCAGGCAGAAATCTTCTGAAATCTCCATGCGTATCGCCTGTTAGAAATAATGCCATGGTTCCGTGTTCTCCTCTCAGCTCAGCTTCTTGTCCATTTCCAACCCCGGATACCGAAACTTGATGTGGATGGTCTCCGCGTCCACTACCGTGATCCGCTCCACCGCCATACGCACCTGCTCGTCGTTGTATTCCGTGTTAACCTCCAGCTTGGCCATCCATTCCCGCAGCTCCGCCATGCGGGACATCCGATTCTCGCTTTGAGCGGCCTCTTGCTCCATGGCCTGGATCTGCTCCTGCACCGCCTGCTTTTCGTCCATCAAGGCCTTGAGCTGGGCGTTGAGGTCCGGGTCGTCCATATTCTCCAGCACCCTGTCCAGCAAAAGCGCCCGCTCCGCTGTGATGTCCCCCAGACGCTGTTTCAGGGAGATCAAACTGGTGCTATCCGCCTCCTGTCCCGCCCAAACCAGCCGGGTAAAGTTCAGCACATCCTCCTTGACCTCACTGTCCGCCTGGGCAAACTCATTCAGGGCTTCCAGGATCGCCTGATGCAGTTTTTCCTCATCCAAGTTCGGAGATCCATGGCAGTATTTCGTTCCGAATTCCAGGCGAGAGACGCACCGCCACACAATTCTCTTTTTCCCATTTCTGGCCCAGGTACACCGTTTATAGGGCGTACCGCACTCCCCGCATACCAGGAGTTCGGAGAGGGCGTATTTGCCGGAATATTTCCCCTGCTCCGTCTTGCCGTGCCGCTGCATCACCTTCCGTTTGCTGGCCCTGCGAGTCATCTCCTCTTGGACCCGGTAAAACATTTCCCTGGGAATGATCGCAGGGTGATTATTCTCCACATAACTCTGCAGCCGTTCCCCGGTATTCTGTTTTACCTGTCTGTTAATACAGCCAGTCGAGAATGTCTTTCCCAGCATGGCATCCCCGATATACCGCTCATTGGTCAGGATATTGTGGATCACCTGATAGGACCATCGCCGGACGGCTTGGGCAGTAGGAACGCGATCTGCCTCCGGTTCTTGCTTGATCTGGGACAAGCTGCACCCGTCCAGATAGCGGCGATAAATCCGAAGCACCGTCTTTGCTTCATCTGGGTCGACCTCTGGCTTCTCATCCTCACCTTTTCGATACCCCAGCAGCTTTTTGTACTGAAAGGGCACATTTCCCGCCGCTCTGCTCTTTTCTTTGCCCCAAGTCACATTTTTGCTGAGGGACTCGATCTCAGCTTGAGCAAAGCCGCTAAACAAGGTGATGAGAAACTCACTGGATTCCGTAAGGGTATTGATGTTTTTCTTCTCAAAGATGACGCCGATCCCGCGGGCCCGCAGCATTCGAACCGTCTCTAGACAATCCACCGTATTCCGGGCAAATCGGGAAAGCGATTTTGTGAGAATGGTGTCGATCCGGCCTCGCTTGCAGGCAGCAATCATCTTATTGAAATTGTCCCGTTTCTTCATGCTGGCACCGGAAAGCCCTTTGTCGGCAAAGATGCCGGCCAACTCCCAATCCGGGTTTTCCTCGATTTTCTGGGTGTAGTAGGCTTTCTGTGCCTCATAGCTGTTGATCTGTTCCTTATTGTTGGTACTTACCCGGCAGTAGGCCGCTACTCGCTGTTTGCCATGATGTGAGGATTTGGGATCGGTAGACTTCTTGGTTGCCGGGATAATATGTACACGACGTTCCAATGCCTGTTCCATGTATTTTCCTTGGGAAAGCTATTACCAACACCAACAAGGATTGGCGAACAGACGCAGCATAAGCACCAAGCCCTGCGGAAAGGAAAAAGCCCCCAAAGTCTACCATCGAGGCTGGCAAACTATGGAGGTCTGGGAGAACCGGAGAGTTCGAAACACTTCTGTGCGGAAATTACTGTATTTGTATCTCTCTGGAGCGTAATTTTGGAAAAATGGGGCGGCCTTTCGATTATTTGACTTTTTCCTGCCATTTAGTTAGCTATTATAGGAGGATAATAGATATGCCCTATGTGCCAAGTTTTTCTTCGTTTGCACCTGGTATTATCTAAGAATTACGGCAGCACTTCGGATGGTCAGGTACTCCAGGCTCCGAAAGTGCGTACCCAGGAAATTCTTGATTGAAAATTGGACCCTTCTTTTGCTTACAATCTCTACTTTTAGACCATATGAGATCCAGCCCCCAGAGCAAAAACTCCGGGGGCTGGCATTCTTTTGGCGGTATCTCAAGAGCCGCCGGTCTCAGTACATCTCTGTGATCTTCTGATAGGTCTCTACCCGGCGGTCCTGCAGATATGGCACATCCGTTGCTCGATGATATGCCACGTCGTCCAGATCCACTGTATGCACCAGCAGATGCTCTTCATCCATGGGAGCTTCTGCCAGAAGATGACCCCGGAAGTCGTAGATCTTGTTGTCGCCGAACATATGGCAGTCATCTTCTGTCCCCCCCCGGTTGATTCCCGCCACGAAGCAGCAGTTCTCTAGGGAGCGGGAGGCGAAATAGATGTCCCACATATCCTTGTCCCGGATAGGGAAGGCACTGGGGCAGAGGATCAGCTCCGCACCGGACAGGGCCAGGATCCGGGAGACCTCCGGGAAACCGCCATCATAGCAGATCATGAGACCCACCCTGCCGAAGTCCATGTCGAATACCGGATACCGGTCGCCTGCCCGGAACCAGAACCGCTCACCGGCCCACAGATGAGTCTTGTTGTAGGTGCCCATCAATTTGCCGTCCCGGGAGATGACGATGAGCCCGTTGTAGAGGATCCCGGGGATCTTGCTGTTGAGTACGATCGGCGCCACGATGTACATCCGATGCTCCCGGGCCAGTGCAGCCAGGCGGGTGAAGGTGGGGCCGTCCGGGTCCTCCGCCACCTCGATGTACTTCGGCCCGATGATGGAGGGGCTGTAGCCGGTGGAGAACATCTCCGGGAAGCAGATGATGTCCACATGCCGCTCCGCCGCCTGGCGGATAAATGCCTCAGCCTTCCGCAGGTTGGCCTCCTTGTCCAGCATCACGCAGTCCATCTGCACCAGACCGATCGTCACATTTCTGCTCATAACAGTCTCCTTTCTGATTCTCTCAGGGGCCGGACCGCGCCGCCGCAGGAGCGCCGCCCCCTTTCCCGCGCGCCCTTTTCCGGGCTCTAACGGATCGTGTAAGTCTCCTCCCCTGTCTCGCACAGCGAGGATGCGAACAGCGTCCTGGCCAGTGCCGTCAGATCCGCCGTATCCCCGCAGCCACAGGTCTCATAGGGTGCGTGCATAGCCAGCTGGGCGATACCCACATCTGCGGACCGGACGGCCACGTGCCGGACAGAGATATTTCCCAGGGTAGTTCCGCCTGGGATATCCGAGTGATTTGCGAAGGTCTGCAGCCGAATCCCTGCCTTTTCCGCCAGGACCCGGGCGATCGCCCCGGAGGCCCCGTCGGTGGTGTACTTCTGGCTGCCGCTGTATTTCAGGACCACGCCGCCGCCCAGACGGGGGCGGTTCACCGGGTCGCACTTGTCCGGATAGTTGGGGTGCATGGCGTGGGCGTTGTCCGCAGAGAGCAGGAAGCTCTGGGACAGCTTTTCCAGATAGGTCCTCTCATCCAGCCCCAGTCCCGCCGTGATCCGGCGGAGGGTGTCCGCCAGCAGCGTGGAGTCCGCGCCCTGCCGGGTGGAGGAGCCGATCTCCTCGTTGTCAAACACCACATGGACTGGAAGGCTCTCACCGCCTTCGCTCTCCAGGAAGCCGGTCAGGGAGGCGAACGCGCACTGGGTGTCATCCAGCCGAGGGCAGGAGAGGAATTCCCGCTCCGCCCCCCAGATGCTGGGGGCCTGCCGGTCATAGACAAAGAGGTCATGGTCCAGCACATCCGCCGGGTCCGCGCCGGCCTCCTGCGCCAGCAAGGTCACCAGATCCCGGGCCTCCGGCCCTCCGTAAAGCGGCAGCAGGTCCCGCTGGACCCGGTACTCATACCCGGCATTGACCTCCCGATTCATGTGGATAGCCAAGCTCGGGATTAGAACCAGATCCCGTCCCGCATCTACCAGGCAGGGCCGCACACCCTCCGCGGTCCGCAGGAACAGCCGGCCCGCCACGGACAGGGGGCGGTCGAACCATGGTGCCAGGAGCGCGCCGCCGTACAGCTCCACGTTCAGCTTTCTGTACGTTCCCTCCACGGTGATCTCCGGGTGTTCCTTGACCTTCAGCGCCGGAGAATCGCTGTGGCTGGTCATGATCATAAAGCCCCGGAAGGGGCCCTCCGGCACCCGGAATGCCACGATGGCGGAGCCGTTTCGGGTGAGGAAGTATTTCCCGCCCGGACGGAGTTTCCATGTCTCGCTCTCCAGCAGCTGGGTGTATCCGGCTGCCAGGAGCCGCTGTTTCTGCCCGGCAATCATGTGATACACACTGGGGCTGTTTTGGATAAAGTCCAGAAGTTCCTTATCGTATTCTCGTTCCATAGTCCCATGCTCCTTTGTTCCGGGCCGACATCCCTGCGCCGGTCCATAGTATGGCGGGGTCCGCCGGAGCGTCGGTCAGACGATCTCCGACAGGACCCGGGCCGCGATGGTCCTGGATAGGATCACCGGCCTGGAGATCGCCTCCGCAGCAAAGTCCCGCATCTTTTTACTATACCCGAAACAGTCCATCACTGCAAGGTCTACCCGGGCCTCCCGCAACCGGTCCGCCGCCACTTGGGAACGCTCCTCATGGTATGGGTTCCAGAGTACCGGCACCACCTCGGGGACAATCCGCTCCCATTTCCGCCGGATGTCCCCAACCTGATCCGCCTCCGGGGTGATGACCCCCAGGCGGGTCACATTGTCCAGTCCGGCCACTAAGCCGCAGATCACCTTACTAGGATAGATCAGGGGGACGGAGGCGTGGAACCCCTCCGGGAACTCCCCCGTACACATCAGCAAAATGGCGCGAACTCCCTGCCCCTCCAATTCCAGGATCCGCTGCTGCAGGAGGGGAAGGATCTTCTGCTCCTGTAGGATGACGCCGGTGCCGTCCCGGAGGCGGCTCACCAGGGTGTTCCCGGTCCCGTCGGGGCGCAGTGCCTCGATCTCAGCCGCCGTGAGGCCATCCAGTGCGCCGGCCTGCACCAGTGTCAGCTCTTTCCCCAGAATGTCCCCGATATCCTCCATAACGTCCGTCCTCGGCGCCTGGCCGATAGTGATCGCGCCGACCCGCTTCATACCGCATCCGCCCCCAGCGTCATCAGGCAGTCCATCCTGCCGTATCTGGCCTGCAACCGGCGGAACTCCTCTTCATCGTAGAAGCAGCACGTCCCGGTGCCGAAAGCCTTTGCCACCTCCAGGGCAAATCTGGCCGTCTCCTCCACATCCACAAAGTGGGTGGCCCCAGTAGCACAGCCGGCCACCATCTGCTCCGTAGTCACCGCCACGCCGATCACCGGTGCACGTGTTGCCGTGGCCGGCTGGAGGATGCTGTTGAGGTGATAGACCCCATTTCCGTAAGGAGTAATATCCTGCATGGAGACGCCGAATGTGTGAGGCGCCTTTCCTGTGGTCCGCCGCATCACATCCAGCACATCCTCGCTGTACCGGAGGATATACCCCTCCTTCACTGTCTGGGAGATCGCAAACCCGTTGACATTGATGATGCCGTTGCCCTTTGTGGTGTCGATGGACAGCACCGCATCCATGGCAGGGTCCACTTCCTCCCGATTCATGGTGGCCATATCCACGGGAGATCCCATGAAGGGTACCGGCTCATGGGGCTGGGTGGGCGCATGGGGACAAATCTGGGTGCAGAGGATCACGTCTCCTTCCAGGCTGTCCCCCCGGGCCTTCATGTCCAGCAGTTTGGCAGCCACGGCCAGCGCGCACAGCGCGCCGTCTCCGTCGGAGACGAAGCCCGTCACCTCCGGCCGGGCGCCGATACCACCCAGACGGCCCACGATGCCCAGGGTGGGCGCCGTCCCGCCGGCAAGCTTTCCAGCCCGGCCGGCCACGGCGACCCGGATGAAATCCGTGGAATTGTCCCCGTCCCGGATGGTCCGCACGGTGATCTCCGCCGGCCCTCTGCGCTCCAGCTCCCGGGCGACCTCACCGCCGGATGCGGCCGGACTGTCCAGCAGTTCGAACATCTCCATCACTTGCTTGATCAGCATATCTATCTCCTATTTCTTTCTGTTATAACGCATTTTTCACGGTGACGTAATAGGCAAACAGCCCCTCTGCCGTCACCGGGTCCACCACCGGGATCCCGCAGGCCCTGCGCAGGTCCTCGGCGATCCGGATCGTGCTCATGCCGGTGCACGCCAGCGCCAGGCAGTCCGCTCCGTGCGCCTTGAGTTCAAGGGCTTTCCGGATCACCGCCTCCCGCCCTGCGCCGGTCATCAGATCCAGCGTACAGGTGACGTGCTCCGGCCGGCCCAGGTGGATCAGGGACTCCCCCAGCATCTCCCGGTAGGGTCTGGGGACCTCCTCCATGATGCCCAGAACGCCCGGATGTCTGCCGAGCACCCTGGCCACCGCGCAGACCGCGGCGCCGGCGCCGATCACAGGGATATCCAGCTCCCGGCGGAGCTCCTCCACCGCCGGATCCCCGCAGCAGCTGACCACCAGCGCATCCACGCCCCGGAGCTTCCGGGCAATCTCCAGGATCTTGGGCACCGCGGCGGCCTCTGTCTCCGGGCTGCATACGCCCCTGGGCTGGTCCGGGATGCACACCGACACGGTGTGCAGTCCCGGAAATGCCGCCTCCATCAGCTCCCCGTGGAGCCGGAGAAGTCCGGGGTCCTCCAGGGTCACCACCCGGATCACGGCAGCTGTCCGCTCCCTCATGCGGCCCGCCCCGTCTTCCGGCCCATCAGCCTGTTGACGATGAGGACCACCACCACGGAGCAGGCCATGGCCACCAGGGCCGTGGGCACCACCGTGGAGAACTGTACCATGAAGGGCACGCCGAAGCCGACAGGCGGCTCGTTCATGCAGAAGCCCACAAGGCAGCCGGCGATCGCGCCGATACTGGTGTCCGCCCTGGCCTTGGGGATCTTGTCCATCAGCTCGAATCTGTAGTTGTCCGCGTTTTTCAGCAGATAGAAGTCCGCCAGCATGGCCCCCGCGATGGGAGAGACCACAACGCTCAGGATGTTCAGGAAGGGCACCAGCCAGTCGATCATGCCGATAGCGCCCAGGATCGTGGCGATGATGCCGCAGATGGCCGTGGTGATCCAGCGGGGCAGCTTTACGATGCCGTGGCAGGCGTTGGTGAGTCCCAGCACGGACTGATAGAGGTTGTTGTCATTGGTGGTCCAGGTGGCCACCACAATGATGAACGCCGCCACATAGCCGAAGCCCAGCACATTGATGAGCACGTCCGTGAGGTCGTTGGTCTGGAAGGCGCAGGTAAAGATCGCCCCGCAGATCACGACCGCGGGATAACCGATGGTGAACCCCAGGATGATGCCCACGGTGGAGTCCTTTGCGGTTTTGGAGTAACGCGTGAAGTCCTGCACGATGGATACGCCCACAATGAAGCTTCCCACCATCAGGGAGATCGCCGAGGCAAACGAAATCGGGGCCACCGGAGGCGCGGAAAACACCTCGCCGGGCGACACGATCGTAAAGGTCTTGACCACGCCGAAGATGATCAGCAGAAACAGCAGCGGCACACCGAACTTGGAGAGCGTCTGGATACCCTTATAGCCGATGATGGCCGTGATCATCATCAGCAGGCCGCCCACCACAATGCACACCGTCATATTCACTTCGATTCCAGCCGCCAGCCGGAACATACTGGTGACGCTGCTGCCGAAAAACGTGCACTGATAGCCAAACCAGCCGAAGTTGCAGAAAGCGTTGATTAAGCCGAAGATGATCGCTCCGTAGGTGCCGAATGTGAACCGGGAGGACACTGTGGAGGAAAGACCGCTTCGGACACCGATCACGCCCACGAAACAGCCCACCACCGTCAAGATCACGCCG
>OGGQ01004335.1_pt1 | contig 11870 bp, 8 predicted proteins | sample 1571191 | NCBI WGS metagenome assembly OGGQ01 (sample SAMEA2582061, study PRJEB24529) | metagenome | biome: Human gut stool | place: China | collected 2011
CTCTGAAAAGGATTGAAGACACTAAATATATGGATCATTTTTTAGAGAAAATAGACACACACACTTTATCACTCCTACAACAAGGTGACGAAAAGGCTTTCGACACTATTTTCTGGAAATATAATCCCCGTGTATTTCATTTTATTCATTCCCTTCTATATGATAAAATACTAGCAGAGGACCTCACTCAAAATGTATTTCTGAAGATCTGGGAAAGACATCAGGATATCAAACCGGAAGAAGGCTTTGAAGCGTATCTTTTCACAATAGCACGCAACATGGTATATAAGGAAACAGAAAAACGGCTACTTTCGGAACGTTTTCTGGATTCAATCAAACAAACTGATGCCGACAAGCACTTTGAAATAGATGTTGACACCGACTCCCTACAAGAATATATAGACGAGCTGGTAGAACAGCTACCCTCTTCCCGGAAGAAAATCTACCTCATGAGCAAGAAACAACATCTGACAAATAAAGAAATAGCCGCCCAACTATCTTTGTCAGAAAAAACAGTTGAAACGCAATTATATCGTGCCCTTCATTTCTTACGTTCTAAATTAGCCAATGAAATTGTAGCTTTGGCTCTATTTTTTCTTTCTTCTAATTTTAAATAGTGTTAAATACAGAGTAAAATCTTTGCACCCTGTAAGGATTCTTGGCTCCATGGAGATATACATAATAAAAGCCCATGGAGAAGAATACGAATATATTATTATTAGAATGTTTTATGCGGGGAGAAACCTCTCCGGATGAAGAACAAATACTATCTGACTGGCTCCACAGTCAGGAAGCAAAAGAGCAGTTATCCAACTATTATCAGGAAACCTGGAAAGGCTCTAATAACAAGCTCATTGCCGAAGTACAAGGACGTATGTTTGAACGGGTCAAAAGTCAAATGCATAATGCCGTACAAGAGTTGAATAGACGAAAGCAGAAACGGACAATGCGAATCAGGCGTTTATTTCAGTATGCAGCAGTCATTCTTTTAATCATAACAGCAGGAATAGGAGGTCATTTATATACAGTTTCTCAAACAGAACCCACAGTAACGGATAAGAGCTATCTTGTCCAAACAGGAAAAGGACAACGGGCAAATATTACCTTACCGGACGGTACAGTCGTTTGGCTAAATTCATATACTCAACTGCATTACAATGCGAATTACGGAGCCACTCAACGAGTGGTGTCATTGATAGGCGAAGCATATTTCGAAGTAGCTAAGGATAAGGAGAAACCATTTATTGTAGAAACGGCAGGAATGAATGTAGAAGCTTTGGGAACTACTTTTAATGTAAAAGCCTACCGGGAAGATTCTCAAATCATCGCAACACTTTTCTCCGGTTCGGTCCGTGTTTCTTCCGATAGAGATAATGTTATTCTTTCTCCTGACGAAAATGCCACATTCGAACGAAGATCGGGCAAACTGGCAATACATAAACCGGACAATTCATCGTATGCCAAAATGTGGCGAAATAACGATCTTGTATTTAATGGAGAAACACTGGAAGAAATTGCCGTACTGCTTAACAGAATGTATAATGTGCAAATAGCATTTAAATCCGAACGTATCAAGCAATATTGCTTCTCGGGAGTGATCTGCAACAATAGCCTTGATAATGTAATCGAACTGATTAGCCTAACCTCTCCCATCACTTATGAAACTCGTGGAGATACCATAATACTAGGCAATAGGTAACCCAATATATTCCTAATTATTAACCTTTAAAATTCAATGCGTATGAAATAGTTCCAGTAGAACATAAAAAAGATAGCCTGACAAGGTCAGGACTATCTCCTTTAAGCTTAAATCGGACCTTGGAAACTCACTCTGATACTGACAACTGGCGGAAGGCAGTGTCAGAGGGTATATACACCCGATTTTCAGCTTGTAAAGTTACATCTTTTTTATTGTTTAATGATTAATTTCCTATAAAATGAGTAACATCAAGCATCTCTTTTCTCGAATATTATATATTATTATATTTCTATCAAGTAGTCTAAGTGTCATGGGGCAGATCACTCTCACCATGAAAGACAAACCTCTGAAGAAGGTGATAAAACAGATAGAAAAAGTAAGTGAATATCGTTTCTTCTATAATGAAGAGTTGGCTAATCTCAATAAGCCAGTCTCTCTCGAAGCACAGAATAGCAGTATAGAAAAGGTTTTAAAGGACCTTTCTTCGCAGGCTCCATTCAGTTATCTGATTAAGCCTAATTTCCAGATTGTATTATCTGACGACCTGCCTTCACAACAGACAAAATTACAGAGCATAACAGGGCGTGTAGTAGACACTGCGGACAATCCTATAATTGGTGCAAACGTGTTAGTGAAAGGAACTACCAATGGGGTCATCACTGATATTGACGGTAACTTCTCCTTAGAAAAAGTTCCGGTACAATCACAACTGCAAGTATCTTATATCGGATATGAGACTAAGGAACTGGCCGTAGTTTCCGGAAAGACAAATGTCAAAATCATAATGGCAGAAAACACTAAATTATTAAATGAAGTCGTAGTGACTGGCTTTGGCCTTGCTCAAAAGAAGGCTACCCTGACAGGAGCTATTGCCTCCGTAGGAGCTGATGATATAAGCAGATCTTCAGCGGTAAACACTTCCGGAGCACTGGTCGGAAAGGTAGCCGGATTGAACTACAGATCTGCAGACAGTCGCCCGGGAAATGCCACTACCCTGCAAATCCGTAATATGGGAACACCTTTATTTGTGATTGACGGCGTGCAGTCCGATGAAGGTCAGTTCAACAACATTGATTTTAATGACATCGAATCCATTTCTATTTTGAAAGATGCCTCTGCTTCCATTTATGGTGTACGGGCTGCAAACGGGGTCATTGTTGTAACAACCAAGAAAGGAAAGAAAAACACCAAGAGCACTGTGACGTTAAATACTTATTATGGCTGGCAACATGTATCACGCTTACCGGAACCGGCAGACGCCGTAACGTATGTAGAGAATTACATACAGTCTGAAACAATTCAGGGAAAAACGTCCCGTTTATATAGTAAAGAAGATCTGGAGAAATGGCGTCAAGGTACAGAAAAAGGCTATGTGTCATTTAACTGGTATGATTACATCTGGGTGACTTCTCCGCAATATTATGTCAATGCCAATGTTTCCGGAGGTTCGGACAAGATCAATTATTATTTCAGTGTCGGACACATGAATCAGGAATCTGCCATTCGCAATTATGGCGGTATGAAACGATACAACGTACAAATGAATGTCGAAGCACAGGTCACTGATAAATTCAAAATCGGCATGAACATGAACGGACGTATCAAACAGCTGAAAAATCCGGGTGTACCGGGAACTGACGACTATTCAAACCCGACAGCAGCTACCTACCGCAATCTACCGACTGTCCGTCCGTTTGCCAATGACAATCCTAACTATCCGGCATCAGTAGGCTCTGACAATGGCTTAAACTTCGGATTATTGAATTTTGAGAAAAGCGGAACCTTTGAAGACACTTGGCGAATGGCCCAATTAAACCTGAACGCAGAGTATGAAATTATCAAAGGACTTAAAGCCAAAGCTTTGTTCGGATATTATTTTGCAAGCGAATTACTTAACAATCAAGAATATACCTATCGTGTCTATAGATATGACGAAGCAACGGACGAATATGTAGATGTAGGTGGGCGTGCCAGTGCCTGGAGGGAAAGGACGAATGCTTATGTGGAAGAGTTGACTTCAAACATTCAACTGGCTTATGAAAAAGCATTCGGAGCACATTCCATCAATGCGGTAATTGGTTTCGAAGCAATAAAAAGAGACACTCCAAAGTCTTGGCTCCATGCCATCCCGGCTTCCAACTCATTGCATCTGATCTATTATGATACGATTGACAAATACGAAGATACTGGCAACAATACGGAAGCACGTTTAGGCTGGCTGGGACGTTTCAACTACAACTACGCCAACAAATATCTGATAGACTTCTCTGCACGCTATGACGGTTCATGGAAATTCCCGCCCAATCATCGCTGGGGGTTCTTCCCTTCCGCCTCATTAGGCTGGAGAATATCAGAAGAAAACTTCTGGAAGGAATCAAAAATAGCTTCTATTTTCAGCGATTTAAAGATACGGGGATCTTATGGATTGGTAGGAGATGACAACGTTGACGGCTACAGTGCTTTCGACTACATGACAGGTTACGATTACAAACAGGGAGGAGGAGTAATCGACGGTTCCTATATCATTGGTACTACCCCGCGAAACCTGCCTGTTACCACGCTCTCATGGGCAAAGGCTAAAATTCTGGACATTGGTCTCGACGTTGCTTTCCTGAATAACCGTTTATCAGGAAGCGTAGATTTCTTCAGACGTATCAAAACCGGTATTCCGGCTTCCCGTGACGACGTATTACTTCCGGAAGAAGTGGGCTTTGAGCGTCCCAAGGAAAATCTCAATTCCAATGTTCATACCGGATATAATTTGCTTGCACGTTGGAGTGATAAGGTCAATGACTTTCACTATTCTATCAGTGCCAATTTCACCTATTCCCGTTTCTACAACTGGGAGCAGTATAATCCTAAGTTCAGTAATTCATGGGATGAATATCGTAATTCTACATGGCACCGTTTCGGGAATGTCAACTGGGCATACGAGGCAGATGGCCAGTTCCAAAGTTGGGAAGAGATTGCGTCGTGGCCGATTGACAATGACCAGAAAGGAAATACGACATTACGCCCGGGTGATATCAAGTACGTCGACCAAAATGGGGATGGCATAATCAACGATATGGACAAACGCCCCATCGGATACAAAGAAGACTCCACACCCGTTCTGAACTTCGGTTTTAACCTTGCATTCGCATGGAAAGGCTTCGATTTAGCATTGGATTTCTCCGGTGCGGGAATGTCTACCTGGAATCCGTCATTAATCCAAAAGATTCCATTTAACAATAATGGAAACAACCCGGCTTACTACATGGAAGATACATGGAGACTATCTGATATCTTTGATGCAAACAGTGAAATGATTCCTGGCAAATACCCGACATTATTAATCGGAAACAATGCCAATAACCATAGTAATTATTGGGATAGCTCTTTCTGGAAGTACAATGTCCGTTATTTAAAACTGCGTAATCTGGAATTTGGTTACACCTTCCCCAAAGAGTGGCTGCAAAAATGCAGAATTAACAGTCTAAGGTTATATCTTGCCGGACAGAACCTGTTTACACTCACCAATGTACCTATCGATCCGGAAGTTTCAGCCGGTAACGGAACAGCTTACCCGAGTATGCGAATTATCAATCTGGGTTTAACACTTAAATTCTAAAAGCAATGAAATATATAAAAGGATACCTGTTATTGGGTTTAACTTTGATATTAGGATCTTGTTCTGATTTTTTAGATCGTGATCCCGATCAGATATTGACAAATGACCAGATCTTCAGCGATGCTAAAATGATAAACTCCGTATTGGCCGGTTTTTATGGAGATACAGAGAATTGGGGACAAAGTTTTGCCACTCCCGCCAGCTTTACTAAAGTGGACGACGGTTGCGTGACTGATGGTGCCCGTGATAACATGCAGGAATACAGTGACAATCAATGGCGAGTTTATCCATATAAATATATTCGTAATTTAAATCAGTTCCTGGCGGGATTAAGAGCTACAACCGTACTTGAATCTACAGAGAAATTGCGATATGAAGGCGAAATTCGCTTCTTACGCGCCTGGGCATATTTTAGTATGTGCAGAGGTTTAGGCGGTGTACCTATTGTGAATGATAACGTATACGAATATGAGGCAGGGATGGATGTTTCAGGTTTGGCTGTTCCCCGTTCCAAAGAATCAGAAGTCTACGATTATATCATCAATGAATGTGCCACTATCGCAGATTACCTGCCTACAAAGCCCACCACCAATGCCGCCCGTGCCACACGTTGGGCTGCCCTGATGTTAAAGGCACGTGCTGCCGTTTATGCAGGATCATTGGCCAACTACAATAACAAGATGGTTGCTCCTATACGCACAGAAGGAAATGAAGTCGGTATTCCGGCGGAAATGGCTACCCCATATTACGAAACAGCATTGGAAGCAGCCAAAGAAGTGATAACTCAAGCTTCTGCCTATTATAACCTGGACATAACGGTTCGTAATGATCTGGGACAGAATTTTTATAATGCAGTCTGTGTCAAAGAGAATAATCATGAAGTGATCTGGGCCAAAGATTATGCATATCCAGGAGCCACCCATGGATTCACACAAAAGAATATTCCCGCTTCTCTAGCAGAAGATCAGGAACGTTGTTATTCCGGCGCAGTATTAAATCTGGTAGAAGCATTTGAATACAAAGACAACCGCGACGGCACAATCAAAGTTAAGGATGAATCCGGAAATTACATCATGTACAGTCGGCCGGAAGATGCCTTTGCCAATAAAGATGCCCGGTTGTGGGGAACCGTACTTTATCCGGGAGCCAAATTCAGAGGTAGTGAAGTAGTGTTGCAAGCCGGTCAGAAAGTGCCCGACGGAAACGGAAATTGGAAAGAAATCATAGGTAAAGCCGATTCTTACGATGACAATAACCGCCTGATAACTTCTATCAACGGACCAATGGAATCAAATGAAATCCGTATAAACAAAACAGGTTTCTTCTTCCGCAAATTCCTGGACGAAACCATCGGTGCTTCTACCAATTCGAAGATGAGTACCATGTGGTATCCTCGTTTCCGTATTTCAGAAGCATATATGATAGCTTGTGAGGCTGCTTATGAGCTCAATAAAACCGGAGAAGATGATCCGTTGAACTACATCAATCCTGTTCGTGCACGCGCCGGCATCAGCGAACTGGAATCAATCACATTTGAAGATATTGTCCGCGAATATCGGGTGGAATTTGCATTGGAAGATCATCGTTACTGGGATCTGAAACGTTGGCGCCTGGCTCACGAAATCTGGGATGGTAATTCGGAAAATCCGGATGCGCAGCTCTACGAACTATTCCCTTATCAGGTTAATGATCCGGGCAGCGCCAATGACAAGATGTGGGTATTCGACAAAAAGAAAGCCTACATGGTTCCTTACCCCCGCTATTTCCAGATGAAGAACTATTATAACTTCTTCGATAACAGCTGGCTCAACAAGAACCCGTTATTAGTGAAAAATCCGTATCAGTAAAACATAAAACTGTAAAACAATGAAAAAAATAGGAACTATATTTTCTTTGCTTTCACTTTCCCTGCTTGCCGTAAGTTGCGGTTTAGACAATTACGACGAACCCGAATCATTTCTGGAAGGGAAAATCACGTATGAGGGAAAACAACTCGGTTTGAAAGGTACAAACGGAGGTATTCAACTACAATTGTATCAGGATGGTTATGCCAACCATGATCCTATCACCGTGTATGCCACACAGGACGGAACTTTCTCTGCAGTACTTTTCGATGGTCCGTACAAACTGGTAACTAAAGACAAAAACGGTCCCTGGGTGAATAACCGCGATACCATATATGTGGAAGTAAAAGGAAAAACACAATGTGAAGTAAAAGTCACCCCTTATTTTACAATATCAGACGAAAATATCACATTAGATAACAACATCGTATCCGGCACGTGCAATATACAGCAAATAGTACAGGATGCCAAGATAAGCCAGGCAATGCTACTCGTCAGCAAAACAACTTTTGTTGACGAGAACACGAATATAGCCCGGCAAAATTTATCCAATATAAATCCCGGAGTAACAAATATTTCGCTGGATATTACGAGTAACCAGAATGTACAGTCAGCCAAAGCCCTATTCGCCCGCATCGGTGTAAAAGCGAACGGAGCGGACCAAGCTGTCTATTCAGAAATTTTCAGACTGAAATAATTCATCTAAGAAATAATTTGTCAGTATATTTATTAAATAAATATACTGACAAAAAAAATAAAACAAAATTATATGACAAACAAAAACATGTTATTAATGGGAACTGCATCCTTACTGTCCCTACATGCAGCAGCCCAGAATGACCCAAAGCCCAACATTGTTTTAATCATGGTGGACGATATGGGATATTCCGATCTAGGGTGCTACGGAGGAGAAATTCCCTACACGACGCTCTTCCGATCTCGGAGGAGAAATTCCTACGCCCAATCTAGATAATCTGGCAAAAAAAGGAGTACGCTTTACCCATTTCTGCAACACAGGACGCTCCTGCCCTTCCCGTGCCAGTCTACTGACCGGACTTTATCCCCAACAGGCAGGTATCGGAATGATGTCCGAAGATCCTCATTCTGCCGAAGATCATGGAGTGCACGGATACATGGGATACTTGAACCGTAATTCGGTCACCATAGCAGAAGTGCTGAAAGAAGCCGGTTATCACACCTATATGTCGGGGAAATGGCATGTAGGCATGCACGGACAGGAAAAATGGCCGTTGCAACGTGGCTTTGATCATTTTTATGGTATCTTGTCAGGAGCTTGCAGTTATCTGCAACCTCATGGAGATCGCAATCTGACTTTAGACAATCAACAGTTGCCTCCACCGGAACAACCTTATTACACTACTGACGCATTTACTGATTATGCGATTAAATTTGTCGACGAACGCCCCAAAGATGACAATCCGTTCTTCCTTTACCTGGCATACAACGCTCCCCATTGGCCGTTACATGCTAAACAGGAGGATATAGACAAGTTTGTAGGCAAGTACCGGAAAGGTTGGCAGAAAGTACGTGAAGCCCGTTTGAAACGTATGATTAAAATGGGATTGGTGGACAAAAATTGGGATCTTGCTCAATGGGAGGGTCGCCAATGGTCCGAACTGACCGAAGATGAACAAATAGAACTGGATAGAAGAATGTCAGTATATGCGGCACAAGTTCATTGTATGGATTATAATGTGGGACGGTTAATAAAGTATCTGGAAGAAAAAGGGGAACTGAATAACACCTTACTTATTTTCTTGTCGGATAATGGTGCATGTGCCGAGCCTCATCGTGAGAAAGGTTTCGGAACCATCGATATGATTAATAATCCGGATGAATGGGTCAACCCGTCTTATGGTCTGCCATGGGCACAGGTTAGCAATACTCCATACCGTAAGTATAAAGTAAGAGCGTATGAAGGCGGGACCTCCACTCCATTGATTATTTCCTGGCCCGACAAGTATGCAAAATACAATGGCGAGATAAGACACAACAGAGCTTTCCTGCCCGACATTATGGCAACCTTCATCGATGCAGCGGAAACGACCTATCCGAAGACTTATCACGGAGGAAATGAGATCATTCCTTTGGAAGGCGCAAGCATGCTACCGATACTAACCAATACAGACACCGAATTGCACGAATATATTTTTGGTGAACACTTTGACAACTGTGTAGTATGGTGGAAAAACTGGAAAGCCGTTAAAGACCAGAACTCTAAAGTATGGGAACTTTTCAACTTGGAGAAAGACCGTACAGAACGTGTTGATTTATCCAGAGAAAATCCCAAGATTCTAAAACAACTGGTAGACGAATGGAACAAATGGGCAAATACACATTATGTATATCCCAAAGGAAAATAGCCACAGAAAGGTCACATAAAGACATGCTAAATGTCTAAAAACCATATCTTAAAGCACTTGCCCCTGCTACAAATCTTTTTGTAACAGGGGCAAGTTTCATTATAGGGACTCTCCGTCCCTCATATTCTTATTCATCAAGGAATCATTCCTTCTCTCACAATATCCACCAGAATCGGCTTCAATCCGCTAACGAAACATTCCACTGCAATCACCATCAAAATCAGTCCCATAAGACGCATCATCACATTATTACCCGTTTCACCCAAGACTTTTACCAATTTCGTGGAAGCACGAAGAATAAAGAAAGTCAGCAGATAAATCAGGGCGATAGTACCGATCAATATCCCCTTCATTTCATAAGAATGCGCATCCTGCATCAAAACGATTGCATTGGCAATCGCTCCGGGACCGCATAACATAGGAATACCGAGAGGAGTAATAGAGATATCATCCGCATACGTTTTGATTTCTTCGTCCTTCAACTTCATCGGTGTATAGCGGGCTTGAAGCATATCAAAGCCTATCTTGAAGATAATCACCCCGCCGGCAATACGGAAACCATTGGTAGAGATACCGAAGAACTTGAAAAGAAACTGCCCGGCAAAGACAAATACCATCAATGTAATAAACGACACAATAGTAGCACGACGTACGATAGACTGACGTTCTTTATCCGTCATACCATGAGTCATGGTAAGAAAGACAGGCATCGTTCCCAACGGGTTGGTCAACGTGAAGAATGAAGTGAAACAAAGTAAGGCGAAAGGCAGAAGCGTACTATCCATGATTATATCGTATTTTATGCAAAACTAAAACGCAACAAAAATACGACTTAATCCAGAAAACCTATAATAAATCCATTAATTCTTTCAAGGAATGGATGTGATAAGTAGGGAGGAAAGGGAAAGCTGTCCGTTCTGTCACATTGTAGAAAACCTGATGCATCCCTACTCCGTGCGCTCCGGTTATATCCGCTTCCCAACTATCACCAATCATTAAGGATTCGCGCAACTCGGATTGAGTAGCAGACAAAGCAAAATTGAATATCTCCGGCCAAGGCTTCAGCACTCCGAGATCTTCCGAGAGAATCACCTTTCTGAAATACCCGTCCACTCCTGCCGAACGCATCTTACGTGATTGCAATTCACGAAACCCATTGGAAAGGATATAGAGGTTATATTTGGGAGCAAGATATTCCAATACCTCCTTTGCATGAGGCATTAAAACACTTTTAGTAGGGATAATAGCGAAAAAATCTCTCGAAAACTGTTCAGCGATCGCTTCATCTTTCACTCCCACGGCCTGTAAAGGATAAAAGAAACGTTGGCTGTTCAATTCATCCTTCGTTATCTTTCCTTCACCGTACTCAACCCAGAGTTCGGTATTTCTTTGTTGATAAAGAGTATAATAATGATTAAATGAATCAAAATAGCGGTCGAACGAATATTTCTGATATACTTCCTCAAAGGTGTTACGGGCATTTTGAGAAAAAGCCCAGATGGTATCATCAAGATCAAAAAAAAGATTTTTATATTTCATCAGTAGTTATGCGTATAATAAGAAACAAAAAAGCCAATGTGCTAATTTCTTTAATCCAGGAATCAGCACATTGGCAATTCAAAAGGGATATCTACCTTATTTTACCTGGATAACCAAGTATCTGGATACACTCCAGAATTCAGTAGGATTAGTAATCTTCAATGTCAACTGGCCTTTATCATCTTTTACCAATTCATAAGAACCGGTCGGATGAGTAGTCAGTAATTCAGCACGTTTAGAGTACAACTTGATTTCTTTGGTTGTACGGATATCGATCTGCGTGAAATAATCCTTGTTGAAATCAGCGCTCTTCAACACGTCTCCGCTCTGAAGAATCTTTTGAGCTTTCAACTCAGATTTAGTACCAAATACGAACCAGGCAGCATTCAGGCTCTTTTCCTGTTCAGCAACGGTTTTAGCTTTCGCTTCGTTTTCTGCGGCCAGAGTTTCTTTTGCTACAGACAGATCGCTAACAGCAGCATCCAATTCCTGAATACGGATATTCTTGGAAGCCAGTTCTGTTTGAAGCTCTTCGATACGTTGTTGTTTAGCGTTCAATTCAGCAGTCAAAGCGGCAACAGCTTTTTTCATCTGTGCAGAATTGTAATTACTGTTCTTCAACTGTGCCTGCAACTTTGCAATCTGCGCTTTGTTTTCTTCCATTTGTTTGGAGATGAATTCGATGTCAGAAGCAATCTGTTGCTTGGCGCTGGCAGAGTTTTCAGTGATGGTTCCACGTTGCAAGTCAACACGGCTTTCGGCAGCATTGATCTTACGGAAACCTTCCTGAACTT
>OGGQ01004338.1_pt1 | contig 11864 bp, 11 predicted proteins | sample 1571191 | NCBI WGS metagenome assembly OGGQ01 (sample SAMEA2582061, study PRJEB24529) | metagenome | biome: Human gut stool | place: China | collected 2011
TTATTGCCTTAGTTTAAACTCGAAAAAGTCCCGAAGGACTTTTTCGACACGCTGGGGCGCCTGAATCAAAATCAGGCGCCCTCTTAATTTCAGTTCTCTTTTATTTTCCTCGTCTCAGTTATATAAACTAATTTTTCTCCGTCGCTCGACAAATATCCGGTTTCCACAAGTCTGCCCTTTTCCCAGTCATAATTCTCTTCAGCCTCTTCCAGCAGGTCGGTAAAAGATAAACCGATGGTCAGCCCTCTATCTTTCATTATCTCGAGCAATTTTTCGTATTCGGCCTTTTCCAGCGTATTTTTCCTTCCCTTCGCCGGTTCGCTTATCCATTTCTTTAACATGCCGTCTATATTTTTGAGAAGATCGGACAATTTCCATATTCCGGCTCCACGAAACGAAAATCCGTCCCGGGCAGGCTTAAGCGGTCTTCCGTCATCGCTCCATATTCCATGGGCGCCGTTAAAGGCACATGCCGCAAGTACAGGTTTCAGCGCATTTATGTCGTCCTTAGTCCATTCTCCCGTGAGCTCCATACTGCCAAAGCCGTCAAGACAATATCCCCAGCCGCCAGCTTCTTCCCGGAACGATATCCATCTTTTCATATCCGGCAGGAAATTTTTATAAAAATCCTGGAATATGTCCTGCGGCAAAGGATCATCTAAACCGGTCAAATTTACGCATACAAGCTCGATCCTGCGCAGTCGTTTTGCCGAAACGAACTTATCCGTCGGCTCTATGGTTTTTTCCACCCATTCTTCCAGAGTGTTTTTGTCCGGTTCGCTTATCATCGCGGAGAAAAAGTCAACGGCCGAATCAAAGGATTTTTCCCCTTTTCTCCACTCCCGGGGCTTTCCCCTTTTGTAGACAAGCTTATCAGGCATACGCTTTCCCCTATTCCGTATCAAAGTATTTTTAATATTGCCTGTTTCAATTATAAAGCAAAATCATTTCCTGTTTTATTCTCATTTTAATGAATCTCCGCCGTATATTCTGTAATATTTAACCAACTCAAAAAGCCCTTAGTCAGACATATGCTAAGGGCTTGCTGGGTTTAATTTTTAATCAAACTTTTTTAATCAATCTTTTTTAATCAATCTTTATCAGTCAAATCTTTCTATATTTACATTGGCGATCACCGTCTTTTTCGGTTCTCCGGTAATGACGTTCTGCGGGCCGGGAGCAAGCAGCATGAAGCCGTCTTTGCCGTACCGTTTTTCATAGCCCTTTGTGTATTCCTCGTCAATGGTTATCCTTTGCACCTCTCCGGTGACCATAGCCGTTATTCCCGCTCCGCTGAGATCAGATATGTCCCTCAAGACACATTCCATACTTAAAAACGCCTCTTTTATAAGCGGAACATCGACCGTCTTTGCCTCTTCGGCCGTAAATCCTCCGGCCTTAAACTCATCGGTGTCATCCCCGTTATTGTTTATTGTCTCAATAAGTCTGTCGTAAAAACTTACCGGCAAAAAATTTATTCCGAAGCATTTATCTCTTTTTATGTTGGCAAACGTATGGGTATGCTGATACAGCCCACCCATTACGGCGAAAAAAGCCGTCTTATCGCCGTGGAAACAGCTCCACGAGTGGAAGCATATATTCGGCTTTCCGTTTTCTTTCCAAGTAGTCACGGCAAACAGCGCCTGAGGTATGGCGCTTACAAGCTCAAGATGGGAAAAGAGTTCAAATTCTTCCGGATAAAGCGGCTTGAAATTATCCGGCCTTTTGCGTCCTACCTCAAGTTTCATAGGCTTTCCTCCCTTTGTCTTCCGTCATCTTTATAAACTCCTCCTCTGTAATTATGGGGATGTTCAGTTCTTTGGCCTTTTTGTTCTTTGATGAGGAGGAATTTACGTCGTTGTTTATGAGATAATTGGTTTTTGACGTTACGCTTCCCGTTACTTTTCCTCCGAGAGACTCGATGAGCGCCTTGACCTCGTTCCTGTTTTTAAAGCGCTCCACGTCCCCGGTTATTACAAAGTTAAGACCCGCCAGCCTGTCGCCCGCTTCCTCGCGCTTGACAAAATCAAGTATGCTTACGGCTTTATTAAAAAGCTCAAGATTGCCGGCGTTTTCAAAATAGGCATGTATGCTGTGGGCTATGACCTCTCCAAAGCCTTCTATCTCGCTCAGCTCCGCCGGGTCTGCGTTGACAATGGCGTCTATATTGTCGTTGTAGTGCCTGCAAAGGAGCTTCGCGTTGGCAAGTCCAACATGGTTTATGCCAAGGGCGTTTATGAAATTCTCAAGCGGGACGTTTTTTGACCTTTCTATCGCCTCGCAAAGATTGTCAAAGCTCTTTTGTCCAAAGCCGTCCATTTCCATTATTTCGGTATGCTCATGGATGTCATATATATCCGTATAATTATTCAAAATGCCAATGTCAGCGAATTTTTTGATCGTTTCCTCGGAAAGGCCCTCAATATTCATGGCGTCCCTGGAAACATAGTGGACAAGAGCCTTTATCTTCTGAGCCGCGCAGTTGGGATTTGTGCAGTAGAGTTCCGCGCCCTCCCTGAGCGATCTTATTTCCGTCTCTCCGCCGCATACTGGACAGACCTTCGGTATTTCCGCCGTGGCCGAGCAGGTGAGATTCTCGGCGATCTGAGGTATTATCATATTGGCCTTATATACCTTTATCCTGTCGCCGATGCCCAGTTTAAGGCTCTCCAGCACGCTTACGTTGTGGACGCTGGCTCTGTTTACGGTAGAGCCTTCTATATCCACGGGCTCAAACACAGCCACGGGGTTTATCCTGCCCGTCCTTGAGGTGTTCCATTCAATGTCCGTCAGCGTTGTTTCCGCCAGCTCATCGCTCCATTTAAAGGCCATGGAATCCCTCGGGAATTTTGACGTCGTTCCAAGAGACCTGCTGTACGGAATACTGTCAAACGTAAGCACAAGTCCGTCGGAGGCGAAATCATTATCCTTTATCTTGTCAGCGAAAAATTTGATCCTGTTCTTTATGTCTCCTGCCTTAACGATATAGTGCTCCACAACGTCAAATCCAAGATCTGCAAGAAAAGCGAGCTGTTCGCTCTTTTTCTCAAATTCCTTTCCCTCGGCTCTTACGAGGGTAAAGGCGTAAAACATCACGTTCCTGTCGGCGGCGACCCTGCTGTTGAGCTGACGCACCGTTCCGCTGCAAAGGTTTCTTGGATTCTTGTACACCTCGTCGTCAAGGGAGGCGTTTATCCTGTTGAACTCCGTAAATGTAATGATTCCCTCGCCGCGAAGATTGAGCTCACCATTAAAATTTATCTTTCCGGGGAGGTTCTTAAAATATTTGGCGTTGTGAGTGATATCCTCGCCTATCTCTCCGTTTCCCCTTGTGACGGCTCTTTCCAGCACGCCGTTGTTGTATGTCAGAACAATGGTCAGGCCGTCCAGCTTCCAGCTCATTACGCCCTCCATATCTCCCAGCCAGCTTACGAGCCTTTCCGGATCCTTTGTCTTATCCAGCGAAAGGATCGGGCTGTCGTGCCTGACCTTTTGCAGGGAGCTCAAAACCGTATATCCGACTCTCTGGGTCGGGCTTCCTCCATAGACGATGCCGCTTTCGTTTTCCAGCTTCACAAGCTCGTCATAGAGGGCGTCGTACTCGTGGTCGCTCATTATCTGCCTGTCTTCCTGATAGTACGCCTTGGCTGCCTCGTTAAGTATGTCAATAAGCTCTTTCATCCTGTCCATAGCTATTACTCCGTTTCAACTTTTATCAATTTTGAAAGTCCGGCCATAAATTTTTTATTGCCCTTTCCGGTAAATGCCACCGTTACCTCATAGTCGGCTCCGGCGCTTTTTATGTCCTTTACTACTCCTATGCCGTATTTGGGCGCTCTTACGCTGTCTCCGATTCCGAAGCTCAGTAACACCTTATCGGGTTTGGGAAGTTCCGTCCTGTATGGATTTACGGGGCTAACCGCCTGTCTGCTTACTGTCCTGCCCTCATTAAAGCTCCAATGGGTCTGTCTTACGGGCTCCCTCTGCTTGAATCTGTTATCCAAAAGCTCCTGGGGCAGCTCCGCGAGAAATCTTGACGGAGCATTGTACTGTATAAGGCCATGCTGCATCCTGTGTGTTGCGTAGGTCATAAAAAGCTCCTTCTTAGCCCTGGTTATGCCAACATAGCAAAGTCTTCTCTCTTCCTCGATCTGTTTCTCGTCTCCGGACATTATGGCTCTGCTTCCGGGAAAAAGTCCTTCTTCCATTCCTATCATAAACACATAGGGGAATTCAAGTCCTTTGGCGCTGTGAAGAGTCATCAGAACGACTGCGTCATCGTCCTCATTATAGCTGTCGATGTCGGCAACCAGCGCCACATCCTCCAAAAAGGCCGAAAGCGTGGCGTCTTCAGTTGTTTTCTCAAATTCCACGGCTTTGGATGCCAATTCGTCTATATTTTCTATACGCATCTCAGCGTCGTCGCTTCCGTCGGCCTCAAGCTCGCCTTTGTAGCCCGTTTCCTCAGCCACGGCGTTTATAAGCTCGCTTACGGTCATATTTTCTGACCGCTTTTTGACGCCGCATATAAAATCATAAAAATCTACGAGCTTTTTAGCTCTGCTTTTCAGTTCAGGATACTCCGCGGCTCTGCCGAGGGCAGAAAACAGCGGTATATTCCTCTCCGCGGCAATTTCTTCCGCCGCCTCTATGCTTTTGTCGCCTATTCCTCTTTTAGGCACGTTTATTATCCTTTTGAGCGCCACGGTATCAGACGGGTTGTCCAGCAGTTTCAAATACGCAAGAATATCCTTTATTTCTTTTCTCTCGTAAAAGCGCACTCCTCCAAAAAGTTTATATGGTATGCCCTTTTTGACGAACCTGTCCTCTATGGCTCTGGACTGAGCGTTGGTACGGTATAAAACGGCAAAATCGTTATAGTCCGCCTTCCCGTTCAAAGCGTTTTTATCAATGGTCTCGGAAACGAATACCGCCTCCTCCACCTCGTTTTCGGCTCTGAAAATGTGTATAACGCTTCCTGTATTATTCTCAGTCCAAAGGGTTTTATCCTTCCTTGCCTTATTGTTTTTTATGACATAGTTGGCCGCCGTGAGTATATTTTTCGTGGAACGATAGTTCTGTTCCAGCTTTATGACTCTGGCGTTGGGAAAATCCTTCTCAAAGTCAAGGATATTTCTTATGTTTGCCCCTCGCCATCCATATATGCTCTGGTCATCGTCGCCCACAACGCAAAGATTTCCGTATTTTGAGGCCAAAAGCCTGATAAGCTCATACTGGGACGTGTTTGTGTCCTGATACTCGTCCACCATTATATATTTGAACCGTTCCTGATATTTTTCCAGAACGTCCGGCCTTGTCCTGAAAAGGTATACCGTTTTGTATATAAGGTCGTCAAAGTCAAGGGCGTTGTTTTTGAAAAGCCTTGTCTGATACGCCTCGTACACTTTGGCTGTTTTCCACGCTCTGATGTCGGCTTTATCCACTTCCTTAAGATAGTCTTCCCATGAAATCATTTCTTCTTTCATTCTTCCGATGGCGCTGACGGCGTATTTTACCGTGTACCGTTTATCGGTTATGCTCATATTCTGTTCCTTGAACACTTCCTTCATAACCTTTTCCTGATCGTCGGCGTCATATATGGAAAAGTCCTTTGAATATCCTATCTTGTCTATCTCGCGTCTCAAAAGCCTTACGCATGTTGAATGGAAAGTGCTTATCCACACGTCCTGTGCCGCCGCTCCGGCCAGCTTGTCAACTCTTTCCCGCATTTCTCTGGCGGCCTTATTGGTGAAGGTAATGGCGAGGATACTATAGGGACTGATGCCTTTTTCAAGCATATCGGCTATTCTAACCGTCAGCGCTCCGGTTTTTCCGGAACCCGCTCCGGCCAGTATGAGGACGGCCCCGTCCTTCTGCTTTACCGCCTCCTGCTGCATAGGATTCAACTGTTCAAAACCAATCATATTTATTTCTCCCATTATTTCAAAAACGGGACGCTAAGCTGTCTTAACTTCCCGTTTTTAAAGTCGTTACTGTTTTTGTCTGTTTTAAATCTTCTCAGGCCTTTTCGCCGCTGGTCACATATTTCTCATTGTAGAGATAATCCCAGTCATGCTGTATCGGGAGTATCTCTCTGCCGTTGAAATCGTATACGCCGTAAACGTCTCCGGCCTCGGCGATTATATATTTATCCGACGTTGTGCCAGTCACAAGTCCGGGTATGGTAAAAAGCTTCCTGCCGTTTTCAATGTCATATATGTCCGTATATCCATCGGCCGCCGCGAAAGCCAGCACCTTTTCGCCGTTGGAATAAAAATTGACGTCCGTATACTGAGAAGCCGGAAGTTTGAATATTACCCTGCCCTTGTCGTCCTCCACCCATCTGAAATAGGCGTTTGACATATAATATTTTGTATTATCTATCTTTTCTTTAGATTCCTCATCCGGGAAATTATTTAGGAATCTTACCATTGTGCTTATGGCCTGTTCTTTGGTGTAATTTCCGCCGGGATCAAAAACTCCGTCTCCTACGCCGCTCATGATATTCATTCCGCATACGTTGTCCACGCTTTCCTTCGCCCAGGATGATATGCTGTTCCTATCCTTAAAGCCGTTATTGTTGACAAATTTCGTAAGCTCAAAATAATCGGCCATATTGTTGAGTATGACGGCGGCCTCTTCCCTTGTCAGAAGGCTTTCCGGCTCGAATTTTGTGCTCGTCCTTCCGGTTATAACGCCCATGCGCTTAAGGGCGGTCACGGCTTTGTTGTCCGTATCCGTAAAGTTCGTCTCCCTCGCCAGATATGTAATAACAACGCTGTTCAGGTCCGCTGCCTGTTCTATGGTAAGATAGGCAAGCTCGCAGAACTCCTCCCTTGTTATGTTTTCCGTAAGATCATCGTTAAGCATAAAATCAGGCAGGATGCCTATCTGTTCAGCCTCTGCCACAAAGCTGTCGGCCCACGGCGAGTTAAGCGGCGCGGCCTGAGCCGAAAAGCACATTCCCGCCGCAAGGCATAATGATGTCAGAGTCAAAGAAATTTTCTTTTTCATAAATATTTCTTTCATAATCATCTCTCCATAATAAATTTACCCACCTGAAAACAGATGGGTAGAAGTTACGATCACCGGTCGTTATTTTCTTCCGCTTCTTTCTGGGCGCGCAGTCTGTCAATGGCGAGCTTATACCCATCCATTCCATAGGTAAGTGCTCTGTTCACACGGCTGATCGTCGCGGTCGAAGCGCCTGTTTTCTCCGCTATTTCTATATATGTGCATTTTCTGTCAAGCATTTCAGCCACCTGCATGCGCTGGGCGATAGCCTGTATCTCATGTACTGTGCAAAGATCCTCGAACAATCTGTAGCATTCGTCAAGATTTTTCATGGTGAGGATACATTTGAAAAGGTTATCCGTAGCCTCGTTTTTTATCTTACTGTTCATTTATCTTTTCCACCCTTTTCTGTAGTTTGCTTTTATCCAATACTGTTATTTTAACATACTAAAGTTTTAAAGTAAACCATCAGTTAGGATTTTCAGCTCAATTTTAAAAAATTTTTAAACAGCTCCTTGGAGCGGTTGATTATAAGCTCCTCCGGAAAGCCTGCTTCGTTTATAAGTCTTAAGGCGTTGTCAAATTTGCCTATATGGGTGGCAAAGTGGGCGTCCGAGGCCAAAATCACCGGAAAGTTCTTCTTTTGACACAGCTTAAGTATCTCTCCGATGTATACTTCGCTTCCCTTGCGAAAGCCGTTTGGTATGAGGGACGCATCGTTGATCTCGATAAGAGTTTCCGTTTCCACGGCCTTATCCACTATGGCCTTGCAGTCAATGGGATACCTCGGGTCGCCGGGATGTCCCAGTATTTTTACATACGGATTTTCCATGGCTTTAAGCACGGCATTTGTATTTTCCTCCATCGTTCCGAAGGGTATGCAGGGAGGATGCAGGCTGGCTATGGCATAGTCCATCCTTTGCAGATAAAACTCGTCAAGGTCTATGTTTCCGTCATAGTCCATTATGTTCAGCTCTGCGCCCATATATATCTCTACCCCGCTGATCTCCCTCGGTATGGTGCTGAAATTCAAAAAATATGAAGGCTGAGTTCCTCCGGCCATCGCCGGAGCGTGATCGGTTATGCCCAAAAGCTCAAGTCCCGCTTCCGCGGCGTAGGCCGCGTTTTCCATAATAGTGCTGTAGGCGTGTCCGCTGGCTATCGTATGCGTATGAGCGTCCAATACATATTTCATACTGTCACCTTCTTATAAGTGAAAAGTTTATTTTTCTTCCCATCTGGCCTCAAGCCTGTATATGGGCTGTCCAAGTCCCGAAAATCTTTCCTCGTACTCGGTCATTATGTTTCCCTCATATCCGCTGTTGTGCAAATCAAGAGAAATGTTTGACAGTCTCCACCCCGTGTCGCAGAATTCGTTGAGTGATGATTCAAAGAAAACAGTGTTATCTGTTTTTAAAAATATTTCCCTGTCTCCGGAAAGAAGTTCTTTATACATATCCAGAAAATGTCTGTGGGTAAGTCTGCGCTTCGCCCATCTCTTTTTAGGCCAGGGATCGCTGAAATTGAGATATATCCTTGAAAGCTCGCAGGGAGCGAAAATATCTCTCAGAGTCTCGGCGTCCCCTCTTATGAGGGCGATGTTATTCATCTCCGGGGATGTCTTTCTTGCGGCTATGGCCATAATTGTAGTCTGTCTTTCTATGCCGATAAAATTGATGTCAGGATGGAGAGCCGCGTTCTCAGATATAAACTTGCCCTTTCCGCATCCGATCTCGGCGTATATAGGATTGTCATTGCCGAAATATTCTTTCCATTTCCCTTTGTATTCCTCGGCATTATGCACTATATGCCCGTTGGTGGAAAGCTCTTTTTCTTCCCATGATTTTTTTCTTATTCTCATTGCCCCGCTCCTATTTTGATTCGTAATAGTCTATTTTATCGTTGTGCTTTGCCGCGAGCTTAAGCATCTGCGAAAGCACGATTGCAAATCTGCCGAATTTTATTTTCATTCTTTCCCTGTTTACATAGCTGATCTTTACCGGAGTATTGAGCTCATCCAGAAAATCCCCTATAGCGTCAAGATTGTTTCCGCAGTATTCCGGAAGACCCAGCTCTTTTACAAAAAGATCGTGTACCTGAGATTTTGTTTCTATTTTCTCGCCGTCAATAGTTATCTCTTTCAAAATAATCACCTCTACAATATTTTAGTATATCATAAAACAATCTTATTCTCAAAGCATTTATATCTTTTATTTTAAACATTCTGCGGCAATACATAAAACCCGGTTCCTAAAAGAAACCGGGTCTCAGAGTGTCGAAAAAGTCCCACCGGACTTTTTCGAGTTTAAATTAATGCAATAAATCCCTATTTCTGCGGAAAGCCCTGAACTTTGTCAGGGCGCAGAAATACGGGATTTTCCTCGGCGGAAATGAATTCCGCCTGCGGATTAAACTCGGGCCACCCTTTGTGTCCCGAACCCTTCCGCTCACAATGGATTAGTTTTTTGACAGGCTGAAACCCAGTTCATAAAAGAAACCGAGTCTGTTGTTATACTCTATACATTTCGGCGACTATGTTCAGCTGTTCATTGAAATCTTTTAATTTATTGATATCTCCGTCCTCATAGAGGGCTATGAATCTTCTGTTTATATTGTCGGCCTCGTCTATATGCAGTTTAAAATAGAGGTTCTGGATATTTTCGAGGATGTTGCTCACAAGGCTGGATTTAAGCTCGCTCATTTTTTCGGCCTGCATAAGCTCCTCCCTTATGGTAGACATCTCCTTGTCCAGATTAAAGGATGCCTCGGCGCAGTTTTTAAGTCTTGTTTTCAGATCATCGGGGAGGTTGCCGCTGTATTTGTAATTGAGCTCATGCTCCGTTACTGCCCAGAAGTTCATCGCCAGCGTCCTTATCTGTATTTCCGCCAGCACCTCTTTAAATCCAAAGGCCGTATTAAGCCCGTATTTTATTATTATGTGATAGCTTCTGTATCCGCTTTCCTTCTTATTTGCTATGTAGTCCCTTTCCTCGACTATCTTTATGTCGTGTCCGTCCCTCTGACGGATTATATCTATTATTTTGGGAATATCCTCAACAAACTGGCATATAAGCCTTATGCCGGCTATGTCCTCCACCTCGTCCTCTATCCTGTTTCTTGATATTCCCTTTCTGCTTACCTTTTCTATGATGCTTGCCGCGGATTTTACCCTGCCCTCAACGGACTCTATCGGAGAATAAAGTCCGAGCCTGAGATATTCTTTTCTTATATAATTAAATTTAAGCATAAGCTCGTCCACCGTCTGCTCGTACGGATAGAGGAGCTCCTTCCAGTTTATTATTTCTTTGTCCAAGTGAATCCACTCCTGTCGGTTAATACTGCCCTGAGTTTATGGAGGCAAATATACTTCCTTGTATATTATAACATATTATTTTCAAAATCAAATGCAGATTCGGTATAAAAATGTATAATTTTTCATTGTTTGTACGCTATTTTTTGTCCATATTTCAGGAAGCCATAATTTATTCATAAATTTTGTTTATTATTCCCTATCTCTTTTCAAATATTCCCATGGATCAGTATGCTCGCCGTTTACCCTTACCTCAAAATGACAATGGCTGCCAGTCGCGTAACCGGTGGAGCCGCAAAGGGCTATCACGTCTCCTCTATAGACAGACTGCCCGTTTTCAACCTCAACGGAGCTGTTATGGGCATAAAGCGTTGAAATTCCTCCTCCGTGATCGATTATGACCGTATTTCCGTAGCCGTTTATCCATCCCGCGTTTATGACGGTTCCGTCTTCCGCCGCCCGTATCTCATATCCTTCCGGAGCCGGTATGTCGATTCCCGTGTGAAACTCATATCCGTTGCCCACAGGGCTTATCCTTCCCACATATCCGCTGCTTACATAGTACCGCCCCTCAACGGGCCATTCCAGTTCCCCTCCGGTGTATGTATCCACAAATTCCTTGTTTTTTTCGATATTTACAATAATGTCATATACCTTATCAGCCGCCTCCTCGAGTTCCGCCAACTCTTTTTCAGCACGTTTTGCGTCCTGACGGTATTCCTCAAGGAGCCTATTCTTTTCCTCGTACATTACGGCCATTTCAAATTCCTTTTCGGTCTTGAATTTTTCCAGCGCCGTCTTTGCCTCAGATCTTTCCTCTATGCGTTCAAGTTCCTCCCTCAAACATTCCTCATTGGCCTTAAGATCTTCCAAAAGCTCCGCGTCATATTTCATTATGTCCTCGGCGTACTGTCTGTATCTGGCGTAATCCGAAATGCTCCCGCATTCGCCCGCAATTTCAAGCGGATCAAGTTCGCCGTTTTCATAAATAAACCTGAGCCTGTCCGACGCGCGCTCGTTTAAACTCTGTCTTTTTTCCTCGGCCTCTTCAAGTTTTTCCCTTGCCTCGTCTATTTCCATTAATACGTCGAGTATTTCTTTTTCCGTATTGTCTATATCTATCTGCGCCTCCGAAAGACGCATATCCAAATCATATATTTCTTTTTTTATGTCGTTCTGCGCGTCATAATTGTTTTCAAGCTCTTTTCTTCGCTCATTTTCATCATATACAATACGCTCGTAGTTTTTTCTGTACTCCTCAAGTTCCCCGGCGTTTACGCTGAATGTAAGTATACACGCCGACAAAACAAACATACTTATTTTTGATGGCTTCATATTTATATCTCCCATAATTTTTTACAGAAAATATTATAGCATCAAAAATTTGTAAAAAATTAAAAATCCTTCGGCATATAAAGCCCGTATACGGCAAATTTCTACAGGCAGAAAAAAAGAACGGATATAAATATCCGTCCCAGACTGTCAAAAAAACTAATCCATTGTGAGCGGGAGGGTTCGGGAGTCGAAGGGACTCCTGAGT
>OGGQ01004361.1_pt1 | contig 11776 bp, 10 predicted proteins | sample 1571191 | NCBI WGS metagenome assembly OGGQ01 (sample SAMEA2582061, study PRJEB24529) | metagenome | biome: Human gut stool | place: China | collected 2011
AATTGTTCACCCTCCTCAAACTCGCGGTTCTGGCCGTGCTGCATCATCTGCCCTTCCAGCTCGTGGATTTTCTGCTGCAGCGCTTTTGGCGTCATATCCACAGCGCTAAGCCCGGCAGGCTCAACGGCCTTCGCTTTACCGCGCCCTTTGGCTTTGGTTTTCGCCAGGCCCTGGCCCAGCTGCTGCTGGAAAAGGACCTGTCCTCCATCACCGTTCGGGAACTGACCGACCTGGCCGACGTAAACCGCGGTACCTTTTATACCCATTACCGGGACCTTTACGACATGCTGGAGCAGATGGAGCAGGAGATGTTCCAGGAACTGGAGGACATGCTGGACAGTTACGCCTCCGACATTCTCCAGCAGGACATCACCCCCATCCTGCGGGATGTGTTTCGCTTTGTGGGCCGGAACAAGGATCTCTGCCAGGTATTCCTGGCCCGGCAAGCCGTGGACCGGTTTTCCCAACGGCTCAACACCCTTATCTACCACAAGTGCCTGGCGGAGTGGCGGGAACTCTATCAGCGGTACCCGAACCTGAGCGGCCTGGCGGACCGGCCCGAAGAGGGCAACTATGCCCTGGAGTTCGTGGTGGCCGGGGCGGTGGGCCTCATCCGGGCCTGGCTGGAACGGGGTGCCCAGGAGTCCCCGGAGGAGATGGCCCAGCTCACCGGGCAGCTAATCCTCTCTGGGGTCTACAGTCAGGCCCCCTGAGGAAGCGGGTTGGGATCAAGATACCCCCCGCCTGTTGGGAAAGTGTTTTGGGTTTGTTGCCAAAGTGTGAAACCGTTTCCATCGGTAGGTGGGGCCGGGGGCCTAGGGCCGCCGGTCCTGCGTACCCTTCGGGTGGGCAGCTCCGAAGCTGCCTCGGGGCGCAGCGCCCCGTTGCCCCGCCTGCCCGGCGGGGGTCCCCATTTCTCCCGAGAAATGGGGAGAAAGAGGGCCGGGGCTGCGCCCCTGGACCCCAGGTTTTTATGAGCGCTCGTTCCCACTCGCTGGGTTTGGAGATCGTTGTCTTTGACACTATAGAGGGGCTATTTCCTCCGATATCCTAAGACCGATTTGGGACGCATTTTCCGAAAAAAATATGATGAAAAGCATTTTTGCAAAAGAAAGTTTCCAAATCAGGGCATGTAGATAGGTGCCGTAATAGCCCCACGACCGAAACAATGCGGCACAACCGCCAAAACGAGCGAGCGACAGCGAGCGGGCCATAAAAAAACAGGGGCCCAGGGGGCAAAGCCCCCGGCGCTCTTTCCTCCGGCTTTCTCCGGAGAAAGCCGGGCTCCCGCCCGGAGTCGGGCGGGAACCCACCTCGCAGGGCCCACCCTGCGGAGGGCCAGAAAGGCCCACAAAAACACCCCCCGCCTGGCACCAGGCGGGGGGCTGTCACACATTGTCGATGGAACCCGGGCCGCCGGCTCGGGTTTGCCTCTCACACAAACACAGCCTGTACCAGGACCATGTAGAGAACCGTCCCCCCTGCAATGCTCAGGAGGATGTTGTGCTTCCACTTATGGAGCACCCCCACAAAGAGGATGCCCAGGATCTCCGGCAGGCCGTGCCAGGAGGTAAACACTGCGTCCTTCAGGCAGAAGATCACCAGCAGGCCAATCACCGCGCTGGGCAACACTGTGCCCAGGTAGCGGATGAAGGCCGGAGGCTGCTTCCCCTCGGGGAAGAGGAGGAAAGGGAGAAACCGGGTGGTCATGGTGCCCAGCACCACCACCGCAATGGTGAGAATCTGTTGGGGTAAGGTCATGTCTGAGGCACCTCCTGGGGAAAGGTCTTGCGCAGGGCCAGAAAGGCCAGGATAATCAGGCCCATGGCAGGCAGCAGGAAGTGGTCGCTGCCCAGGACCACCAGGCACAGGGCGGTGCACCCCACCCCGATGAGGGCGGGGCGGTGGTCCTTGTTCTCCTCCCACTGGGTGAGGAACATCACCACGAACAGGGCGGTCATGACGAACTCAATCCCCGTGGTGTTAAACTGGATGAGGTACCCCAGCAGGGAACCCAGGGTGGCCCCTGCCACCCAGTAGATCTGGTTGAGGATGGTGACGAAAAACATGAACCACCCCCGGTCGATCCCCGCCGGCGGGGTCACGGCGCAGTGGATGGAGAAGGTCTCGTCACACAGGCCGAAGATGAGGTAGGGCTTTTTCCACCCCAAGTTCTTAAACTTGTCCAGCATGGACAGGCCGTAGAAGAGGTGCCGGGCGTTGACCATCAAGGTCAGCAGGAAGGCATGGAGGGGCTGGAAGGTGGGCAGCAGCAAGAGGTTCGCCGTCACAAACTCCATGGAGCCGGCAAAGATGAACATGCTCATGAACAGGGGGTACCACACCGAAAACCCCTGGCTGCGCATGAGAAACCCATAGGACATGCCTAGAAAAAGGAAGCCGACGCAAATGGGCAGGGTATAGGGCAGGGCAGCGCGAAAGGCTGCGGTTTTCCCCCCGGGAGGGTGGGTGCGGGGCGCGGGTTGGGCTTGCATGGGGCATACCTCCTTGTGGGTCTTGCTTTTTGGGCAGCGCTTGGGTATAATGAGAGCATTATAGCGAACAAAAATTCAAAATACCAGACGATTTGTCCGGTATATCTTACGACCATTCGATATATTTGTCAAGTCTCTGGAGGAGGAAACAACCATGGATTTGGGCCAGCAGATTGGAGCCAACCTAAAACAGCTGCGCACGGAGCGGGGCCTTACCCTGGGGCAGCTCTCGTCCCTGGCGGGGACCAGCAAGGCCATGCTCTCTGAGCTGGAAAAGGGGAACGCCAACCCCACCATCAACACCCTCTGGAAAATCGCCAACGGCCTCAAGGTCCCCTACACCCGCCTCATGGAGGGGGCGGAGCCCACCGCCACCCTGGTCCGGCGGGAGGAGGTCTTCCCCCAGACCGAGGAGGGGGGGCACTACCGGGTGTTCTGCTACTTCCCCGGCGGGTCCCAGCGAAACTTTGAACTCTTCTACATGGAGCTGGACCCCCATGGGTCCAACACCTCCGCCGGGCACCTGGCCCAGCCCCAGGAGTACATCTACCTGCTGCAAGGGGAACTAGCGGTGGAGACCGGGGGCGAGACCTACCTCCTCTCCCCTGGCGATGCCCTGTCCTTTGACTCCACCGTGGCCCACACCTACCGCAACCGGGGGGAGACGCTGGTCACCGGTCTGGTGATCAACTACTACCACCCCAGCTGAGAAAATTTTTCCAGCATGAACCGCCCGCCGCCAGGACACACTACGGCTGGGAGCCCGGGGAAAACCGTAGCCCGGCCTCCCACATTCCATGGACTGCCCAAAGGGTGGTTCCGGGAGGTTTCCCCATGAAAATACTCGACAGAATTGCCCTGGTCCTGGTCATTATCGGTGGCCTCAACTGGGGCAGCATCGGCTTTTTCGGTCTGGACATGGTGGCCGCCCTGTTCGGCGGCTCCGCCAGCGGGCTGAGCCGGCTGGTGTATATCCTGGTCTGTGTGGCTGCCCTGTGGTGCATCACCCTCTTTTTTCGGGAGGACCGTGTTGTCCGGCGGCCGGCAGCCTAAGGACGGATAAGGCCATTCTTCCTCCGCCGATGCCGCAGATCCCATCCGCCAGAGACAGCTGCGTCCCCAAGTCAAATGCTGACTTGGGGACGCTTTTTTTGTGCTATCGTTTCTGCAGATCACAGGGTCCAAGTTCTCTGGTCGGTGTGCAGCAGGTGGTGGGCCTTCTCCGACAGGGGCTGGCCCAGGTACTCCCGGTACAGGGCCTGCACGTCCGGATTCTCGTGGGAGAAGCGGATGGGGCTCTCCGCATCCAGCTGGTAGAGCTGCTGGCCCCGCTGGGCGGCAAAGTCCTGGCCGTCGTGGATGGGCTGGCCGCCCCCGCCGGAGCAGCCGCCGGGGCAGGCCATGACCTCCACAAAATCATAGTGAACCTGCCCAGACCGGAGGGCGTCCATCAGCTGCCGGGCAGAGCCCAGCCCGGAGGCCACCGCCAGGCGGACGGTGGTCTCGCCGATGGTGAAGCTGGCCTCCCGCCAGGGCTTCTGACCCCGGATCTCCTGGAAGGCATCGGCGGGCGGGTTGCTCCCGGTGAGCTGCCAGTAGGCGGTGCGGAGGGCAGCCTCCATGACGCCGCCGGTGACGCCGAAGATGACCCCGGCCCCGGAGCCCCGGCCCAGGGGGCTGTCAAAGTCCTCCTCGGGGAGGGCGGCCACGTTGATCTGCATGGCCCGGAGCATCCGGTCCAGTTCCCGGGTGGTGAGGACCACGTCCACATCCTGGCTGGCTGCGTCGCTGACCTCGGGGGTGGCGGACTCGTACTTCTTGGCGGTGCAGGGCATGACGGAGACGCAGAAGATGTCCTCCGGGGCCTTGCCCAGTTTTTCGGCATAGTAGCTCTTGGCCACGGCCCCGAACATCTGCTGGGGGCTCTTGGCGGTGGAGAGGTTGGCTGCCATCTCCGGGTACTCGGTGCGGACAAACCGCACCCAGCCGGGGCAGCAGGAGGTAAACTGGGGCAGCTCCCCGGACCCGGGTTTGGTGAGGCGCTCCACAAACTCGCTGCTCTCCTCCATGATGGTCAGGTCGGCGGAGAAGGTGGTGTCAAACACGTGCCGGACCCCCAGGGCGCGGACGGCGGCAGCCAGGCGGCGCTCTGTGGCCTGCTCCGGGGACAGGCCCAGGATCTCTCCCCAGGCGGCCCGGACGGCGGGGGCGATCTGGAAGACCACCTCCTTGGTGGGGTCTGCCAGGGCGGCAAAGACGGCCTCGGTGTCGTCCCGCTCCCGCAGGGCGCCCACGGGACAGTGGGCCACGCACTGGCCGCACAGGGCGCAGTTGGCCTCGTTCATCCGCAGGCCCCCCCGGATGCGCACGGTGGTGTGGGCCCCGGAACCGGTGACCTCCCACACCCCCAGGGACTGCACCCGCTCGCACACGGAGACGCACCGGAGACATTTGATGCACTTGGAGCTGTCCCGCAGGATGGGCAGGGTGGGGTCCCAGGGCCGCTCGGGCGCCTCCTTCCGGAAGGGGACAGACTGGATGTTCATGGCCTTGGACAGGGCCTGGAGGGAGCAGTTCCCGCTGCGCACACAGGTGACGCAGTGGTCCACGTGCTGGGAGAGGATGAGCTCCACGTTGGTCTTACGGGTGATGCGCACCCGCTGGGTGTTGGTGTGAACCACCATGCCTTCCTCCACCAAGGTGTTGCAGGCGGTGGCCAGCTTGTCCACCCCCTCCACCTCTACAGCGCAGATGCGGCAGGAGGCCACCTCGTTGATCTCCCGCAGGTAGCAGAGGGTGGGGATGTGAATGTCTACCTGGCGGGCGGCGTCCAGAATGGTGGTGCCCGCCGGGACCGTGACGGTCTTGTTGTCGATGGTCAGGGTTACCATGTTTCCCGCCTCCCTCCTTTAAAGCCCGCGTGGCCGTAGTGGTCACAGCGGAGACAGCGGCTGCACTCCTGGGCCATCTCCTGCTCGGACATGCAGTTTTCCATGAGTTCAAAGTCATTCTTCCGCCAGCTGGCCTCCCGCTCGGTGAGGTCCACCCGGCCGGTGGCGTGCTTGAGGCGGAAGGGGGCGGGGGGGATCTCCAGGTTGGCGGAGATGTCCGTGTGGCAGCCCAGGTACTCGTCAATACTGGCGGCAGCCACCTTGCCGGCCGCCACAGCCAAAATCACCGTGGCCGGGCCGGAGACGCAGTCCCCGCCGGAGAAGACCCCCTCCATGCCGGGGACGCTGCCGTCGTCGGCGGCCACAATGTTGTTCCGGCTCACCGGCACCCCGGCCTGGGCAAAGTCCTTGGAGTCTACCGCCTGGCCCACGGCCATGAGAACCACGTCGCAGGGGATGACCTCCTGGGGCTGGTCGGCATCCCGGGGGGCGGGACGGCCGCCCCGGACCTCGCCAATCACCTGGGGCTGGACCACAAGGCCGGTGACCTTGCCGTTCTCATCGGTCTGGATGGCCACCGGAGCCTTCAGAGGGAGGACCTCGCAGCCCTCGGCCATGGCCCCTTCGATCTCTTCCGGCAGGGCGGTCATGTCGGCGATGCGGCGGCGGTAGACGCACTTCACCGACTTGGCCCCCAGGCGGACGGAGGTGCGGGTGGCGTCCATGGCCACGTTGCCGCCCCCCACCACCACCACGTCTTTCCCGGTGAAATCTGGCTTCACGGAGCGGATGGTGGTATCCAGCAGCTGGATGGCAGAGAGGACGCCCTCGGCCTCCTCCCCTGGGATGCCCAGGCTCTTGTGGAGCCCGGCGCCGATGGCCAGATACACGCTGTCATAGTCCTCCCGGAGCTGGGGGAAGGTCACGTCCTGGCCCACGGTGGTGTTCCTGTGGACCTCCACCCCCGTGGAGAGAATGGCGTCAATGTCCCGGTCCAGGTAGGAGGCGGGCAGACGGTAGGCAGGGATGCCGTACCGCAGCATGCCTCCCAGCATGGGCTTGCGCTCATAGACCGTCACCTTGTGGCCCATGAGGGAGAGGAAGTAGGCCGCCGTGAGGCCGGCAGGGCCGCCGCCCACAATGGCCACCTTCTTGCCGGAGGGCGGGGCCAGGTGGGGCACCGGGACCTCCCCGGCGTGGTCCACGGCAAACCGCTTGATGCCCCGGATGTTCAGAGGGGAGTCCACAATGGTCCGGCGGCAGTGGGACTCGCAGGGGTGCTCGCACACCAGGCCACAGACCGAGGGGAAGGGATTGTCCTTACGGATCAGGCGGATGGCGTCGGCATACCGCTCCTCCCCCACCAGGGAGATGTAGCCGGGCACGTCCACATGGGCAGGACATAGCTCCACGCAGGGGACGCTCTTGAAGTTGGCGGTGCAGCTGCCCTGGTTCACGTGGGCCAGGTAGTCGTCCTGGAAGGCCACGTAACCGTCCAGCACCATCTGGGCGGCCTCAAAACCGATGGCACAGTCGGCGCTGTCCACGATGGACTGGGCCGTGCGGAGGATGGTGGCCAGATCCTCCTGGCTGCCATGGCCGTCCAGCAGCTGGTCCAGCAGGGCGGACAGCCGGTCCAGCCCGATGCGGCAGGGGACGCATTTGCCGCAGCTTTGGGCCAGACATAGCTTCAAAAAGGCACTGGTGAGCTCTACAGGGCAGTTTCCGCAAGGGGCTGCGGAGATCCGCCGCTCCATGTCGGCGTAGAGGTCGTCCACCGTGCGCTGGGAGTTTTCCCAGGGGGTGATCCGAAGTCTGCTCAAATCAATGATCTCCTTTCCTCTCCTCTGGTCGGGAGAGCGATTCTATGAAAAAATGGTTGTTTTTGTGCCAAAGGCCAAAAATAACAGAAAAAAATCATAGGGTTCCCTATCATACAACACTATATCATAATCGCCTTCGACAAAAAATGCAACAAGAATTTTTTGTCTTTCATTTTGGCCTCTCACCTTGTTTTCACAGACAGCATTTCCCCTGTGGATGAACCCCACCCATACCGTGATGTCTAAATGGTGAGGCTCAGGATCAAGGCGAGAACCAGGAGCCCAACCGGTACGATGTCAAGCATCACCAGGCAATTCTTGACCTTAACCAGGCCCTGCCGGGCGGCGGGAATGCGATAGCGCTGGCCGGTCTCTGCCTCCCGGCGCAGCCCCCGCAGGTGCATGGTATCCACGGAAAAGACCAAGATCTCCCGTCCGATCACCACCACAGCCCAAAGGGCAAAGACCACGGCCCAGACGAAGAGGGAGCGGATCTCCGCAGCCAGCAGCTCTCCCACCTCGGGGCCGCTGCGCAGCAGGAACACCAAGACGAAGAGCACGATGGGCACCACCACCAACTGCCTGACCGCCACAGCGATGGCGTGGGAGAGGCTGTAGGGAACAAAGTCTGGATAATGGGTGCTGACGGCTTCGGCCCAGTGGACGTCATCCTCCCCGGGGACCGGGAAAATCTCTACCCCGTTTTTGAGCCCCGGGATGGGATGGGCCGGGGGCTTTCGCCTCTGCGGCGCCCCCTCTGGGAGGAAGCGCATACTGTAGCCTCTGGGCGGGGTCTCCGTTTTTCGGAACACGGTGAAGCTGCGGAAAATCCGCACCGCTTCATAGCCCTTGCGTGCGTAGGCATCCAGGAAGGCCAGAAACCCCTCCCGGTCCTGCAAGTCGATGCTGTGGATGACAACGCGATAATTCATAGACCTTCTTCTCTCTTTCCTAGTAGGCATGGGTATGGTCGATACCTCTATGATATATGACGCAGGCAGAGGGGAATTGCAACAGGATTTTTCCCGATGCGGCCCAATGTGTTCTGTCAGGGCTTCCCTATCCTTGGAACGGCAGGGGACGCATGTGTCCTTATCATAATCGGAATCGGCAAACTTGCAAGGACGTTCGCCCGCTTTCTTCGGGTATTTCCTTCGCATTTTGTGCCTGACCCTACCCAAGGCAAGTAGAAACCGGTCCCACGAAGGGCCGGGAGAGCAGAAAACCCCTCACCGAATCCCATAGATTCCCAGGGGTGCCCGTGGTATCCTATCCTCAGCATCCAGGCCGGGAAGGATTCCCTCACCTTTCTTCTAGGGATTGACCACAGGCCGGGAAACGCGGTATAATACTTCGTTCCCAGTCGATTCCCCGCCTTTTGCAGGCGGGCCGGAGATATTCTATCAAACCCAAGGAGGAAGCAAACCCATGCAAGATTACCAGAAAGGCACCCAGTGCATCCACGCTGGCTACACCCCCGGCAACGGGGAGCCCCGGAACATCCCCATCGTCCAAAGCACCACCTTCCGCTACGAGAGCAGTCAGGCCATGGGGGCCCTGTTCGACCTGGAGGCCGAGGGCTACTTCTACACCCGTCTGCAGAACCCCACCCTGGACCGGGTGGCCGCCAAGATCTGTGCCCTGGAAGGGGGCACGGCGGCCATGCTCACCTCTTCCGGCCAGGCGGCCAACTTCTTCGCCATCTTCAACCTCTGCTCCGCCGGGGACCATGTGGTGTCCTCCGCCGCCATCTACGGGGGGACCTTCAACCTCTTCGCCGTGACCATGAAGCGGATGGGCATCGAGTTCACCTTCGTGGACCCCGACTGCACCGAGGAGGAGCTCAACGCCGCCTTCCGCCCCAACACCAAGGCAGTCTTTGGGGAGACCATCGCCAACCCCGCCCTCATCGTCCTGGACTTTGAAAAGTTCGCCAAGGCCGCCCACGCCCACGGGGTGCCCCTCATCGTGGACAACACCTTCGCCACCCCGGTCAACTGCCGCCCCTTCCAGTGGGGGGCCGACATTGTCACCCACTCCACCACCAAGTACATGGACGGCCACGCCAACTGCGTAGGCGGAGCCATCGTGGACAGCGGCAAGTTCGACTGGACCCAGTACCCCGACAAGTTCCCCGGCCTGTGCACCCCCGATGAGAGCTACCACGGCGTGACCTACACGGAGCGGTTCGGCCTGGGGGGCGCCTTCATCACCAAGGCCACCGTCCAGCTGATGCGGGACTTTGGAGCCATCCCCGCCCCCATGAACGCCTACCTGCTCAACGTGGGGCTGGAGACTCTCCACCTGCGGATGCCCCAGCACTGCGCAAACGCCCTGGCCGTGGCCCAGTTTGCCCAGAAGCACCCCAAGATCGCCTGGGTGAGCTACCCCGGCCTGGAGGGGGACAAGTACCACGCCCTGGCCCAGAAGTACATGCCCAAGGGCACCTGCGGCGTGGTGACCTTCGGGGTCAAGGGGGGCCGCCAGGCCGCTGAGACCTTCATGGCAGGGCTGAAGCTGGCTTCCATCGCCACCCACGTGGCCGATGCCAAGACCTGCGTGCTCCACCCCGCCTCCTCCACCCACCGGCAGCTCACGGAAGAGGAGCTGGCCGCAGCCGGCGTCTCCGCCGACCTCATCCGCCTGTCTGTGGGCATCGAGGACATCCAAGACATCCTGGCCGACCTGGAACAGGCCCTGGCCCAGGTGTAATCCCGGCAGCGGAATGCCCTTCCCGCCTGCCGGGGACCTTGCCCAGCCTCGGCCGGACAAGGCATCCATCACTCCATCGGTAGGAGGGATCTTCCATGACAACGTCATCCGCTTCCAAGAAGGGTCTGCTGTTGGTCCTCGCCGCCGCCCTGCTGCTGAGCATTGGCGGGCTGTGCGTGAAAATGATTCCCTGGCAGCCGCTGTCCATTAACGCCTTCCGAAGCATCATCTCCGTCGGGATCCTGCTGGTCTTTGCCAAGGCCACCCATAACCGGTGCAAGCTCACCCCCGGCGTACTCATCGGAGCCCTGGGGGTGTGTGGAGCCACCACCTTGTACACGGTCTCCACCAAGCTTACCACTGCGGGCAATGCGGTGCTTCTGCAGTTCACCGCACCGATGTTCGTGATTCTCTTCATGTGGCTGGTCTTTCGGGAGAAACCCAACCGGCTGGATGTGGTGGCCTGCCTGCTGATCTTCGGCGGCGTGCTCTGCTTCTTTCTGGACAGTCTGGGCAGCGGCCGCCTTGTGGGCGACGTGCTGGCAGTGGCCTCCGGGGCTTGCTACTCCTGGGTGTTTATGCTCAACAAGCTGCCGGGGGGCAATCCCGTGTGGGCTACCATCTTGGGCCAGCTCATGGGGGTGGGCATCGGCCTGCCCTCCCTGGTCCAGGAGACCCAATTTGACGGCACCTCCCTGTTTTACGGCGTGCTGCTGGGCGTGTTCCAGCTGGGACTTGCCTATGTATGCCTGACCACGGGCATCCGGTACGTGAAGCCCATCACAGCCTCCCTGGTCACGGGGATCGAGCCGGTGCTCAACCCCATTCTGGTGGCCCTGGTGGTGGGGGAGGTTCTCACCCCTCTGGCCCTGTTGGGCGGGGCCATCGTGTTTGTCAGCGTCATGGTTTACAACGTGCTGAACCTACGGCTGGAAAAGCAGCGAGCGGCAGTTCCCACCCAGGAACCCGACCTGCCCAGCAGAAAGGAGTAGCCCCATGCTGAAGATCCTCTACCAAGACCCCGCCATTGTGGTCTGCGAAAAGCCCTTCCGGGTCCTCTCCACCGACGAGCCCGGGGGGATGCCCGATTGCATCCGCCAAGCCCTGGGCCAGCCGGAGGCAGAGGTCCGCACCGTCCACCGGCTGGACCAGGTGGTGGGCGGGCTTATGGTCTACGCCCTCACCCCCCAGGCGGCCTCGGACCTCTCCCGCCAGATCCGGGAGGACCGGTTTCTCAAGGAGTACCTGGCGGTGATCCACTGGCGGCCTCGGGAGGAGGAGGGCACCTTCCTGGACCTGCTGGGCCGCAACCCCAAGACCCGAAAGACCTACGTGGCCAAACTCCCCGGCAAGGGCATCCAGCAGGCCGTCCTCCACTACCGGGTGGTGGACAGCCGCCAGGGGTTCTCCCTGGTGTCCATCCGGCTGGAGACCGGGCGGACCCATCAGATCCGGGCTCAGTTCTCTTCCCGGGGCCTCCCCCTGGCGGGGGACCGGAAGTACAGCAAGTACCCCGATCCCCCGGAGTGGCAGATCGCCCTGTGGTCCCACCACCTGGCCTTTACCCACCCGGAGACCGGCCAGGCCATGGATTTCCGTTTGGATCCCCCTGGGGAGGGGGCCTGGGCGCTCTTCTCCCACCCGTGAGGGAGAAGGACCGTGCTGGACCGGCGCCGGTCCAGACCCGACCACCTGCCAGGGGCAGCACGAGGCTGCGGACCCTTCAGGTAGGCGGCTCAGAAGCCACCTTGGGGCGCAGCGCCCCGTTACCCCGCCGGCCCTCTATCATCGGTAGGTGGCTCCGTTGGAACCGTTGCAGGGTGGACCCTGCAACGTGGGTTCCCCGCCGACTCCG
>OGGQ01004363.1_pt1 | contig 11770 bp, 10 predicted proteins | sample 1571191 | NCBI WGS metagenome assembly OGGQ01 (sample SAMEA2582061, study PRJEB24529) | metagenome | biome: Human gut stool | place: China | collected 2011
TTGCAGCCCCGGCCTTTGCGGATATTTACTATATCGGCAACGGCAGCATTGACGTGGTGACCAAGACGGGTACGGACGGCGAGTATGTGGAAGTAACTCAGAACGGAAAGACCTACACCGACACCAGCAAAGAGATCGTGATCAAGGACGGCACCAGCGAAAAAGATGCCACCCTGAAGGAGGCTGCCCGTGCTGAGGGTACCCAGGCAAAGCCTGCGGTAGCCCCTGCCGCCGGTGCCGTCACGCAGGAGCTGGAAGCAGCCGGTACTGCGGACGCAGCCGGGCCTGCTGCCGGGGAGAGCCAGCTTGACCCGGACGATGCTTTTACCCTGAGCGAAGCAGAGGAGGACTCTGAGGAGGGCAAGGACCCCACGGACAATCCCACGGAGAACCCCACGGAGAACCCCACAGAGAAACCCACGGAGAATCCTACGGACGACCCCACGGAGCCCCCCAAGAAGGATGTGGTGTACGAGTACGCCCCGGCGGCAGACCCGAATCCGGAGCAGCAGGCCACCAAACCCACCCTCAGCACCTCTGCCGCCCCTACGGCAGAGACCCGGGAGGCCACTCAGGCCAACGCCCCTGCGGCTGATCCTGCTCCGACCACTCCGGCAGAGGGCAGCGCCGAAAACCCCACCCAAAACGTCATCCGGGTCATCAATAACTGGGTGGGCGATGCGGCCAAGGAACTCAAGATCCGGCTCAGTAATGTGAATATTAAGGTGGATAACACCAGTCGCTATGCGAGTGGAGGAAGGGATTTTTATTTCGACGAATGGAACTACTATTATGGAGTATCAGCAGCACAGGTGAAGGGTACCGGAAATACCAAAATTGAGCTGGACGGCCAGAATGTTCTGGACAGCGATGTACGGAGCAGCCCTACTACATCCGTGTTTTGGGCGGGTCTGAACAAAAAGGGCAACGGAAACCTGACCATCACAGATGAGACCAGCGACACGGGCGAGACCATTACCGCAAAGGATGAAACAGACACCTCCGGAAGCCTGAGGGCAGAGGGAGGAGAGGTCGGTAGAGCTGCTGCTATTGGCGGAAACAGCGGCCAAGCCACGGATAATATCACCATCGAAGGATATGCAACGGTAAAAGCAAACACATTGGGGCACAATGGAGCCGGCATCGGTGGCGGCAATGGCGCAAAAGGCAGCAATATCACCATTCAGGGCCATGCCAATGTTACGGCAAACGGCGGATGGTCCGGAGCCGGTATCGGCGGCGGATCCCAAGGTAATGATGGCGGAGGAGATGCGGAGAACATCATCATTCAGGACTATGCCAAAGTAACTGCTACAGCTTATGATGGCGCGGCCATCGGAAGCGGCAGTGCGCAGTATAGTGTGTGGGGTGATCAAGAGAAGAGTGGCGTGGCCAAAAATATTGTGATCCGTGGCCACGCAATAGTCAATGCAAAGAACGATGGCAGCGGAGCCGCCATTGGCGCTGCCGGAAATGGAAAAGATGCCAGCGCAGAGGTGACCATTGGAACGCCCGGGGCTACAGCAGAGACGGAAGATGTCCATGTCACGGCAATCGGGCACTACGGCTCTGCCATTGGCAATGGCGCAAAAGATACCAAGGTCACCATTCAGGGCCATGTGACCATCCAGACAGCAAGCGACGATAGTAATTCAGTGATTGGAAGTAGCAGAGGAAATGTGGAGGTCAATATAAAGGACAATGCCTCCATCGATCCAGCTCCGAGTGCAGGAATCTCCGCCGATATCGCAGGAGGCTGCGATATCGGCGGCGGGAATCTTCCGGGCAGAGAAGTTGTAGTGAACATTGACGGCGGAAAACACGGAAAAGTTAAGATCGGTGAGAACCATGCAATATTAGGAAGCATCTATGGTGCAATTTCCGGCACCAAGGTCAACATCGGTGACAATGTGCTGCTTAAAATGCTACAATCGGGATGGTCGACGGATGCTAAGTATATCAATGTGAACGGTGCCGAGGCTGAGGTAGGCACAAGAGATAATCCCGGTGCAGGGGGACTTGTAATTGGCGATAATACAGAGCTGTGGTATATCAACAACGGTGATGAACTGCAGAAGATCGTCCATGGCAAGAACCTCTGCAAAAAAAGTCCAAAACAGAACATTACCAAAGAACCCACCTGCACTGAATCGGGCTCTGCAGATTGTACTTGCGACTATGAGCATACGAACGGAGCAGCCCACCCCAGTTGTAACCGCACTTGGACAGATAAGGTTCCTGCTCTGGGCCACCACTGGGTGGACAACGGCAGCGACAGCACCCATATCTGTGACAGAGACAATGTGACGACCGAGGCCCATAGCTACGGCGACTGGGACGTTGTTATCCCGGCCACCTGCACCACCAAAGGTGAAAAGAAGCATACCTGCGCGGTGTGCGGCCACGTCGAGACGCAGGAGATCCCCGCCACCGGCCACCACTGGAAGGACAACGGCGACGGCACCCACACCTGCACCAAGTGCGGTGCCACCGAAACCCTGCCTGTCAACACCAACAGCGCCCTTGAGCTGCGGGTGGTGGACGCTGAGGGCATGAACCAGCCCTTTACGGTGAGCCAGAACGGCACCCTGCGCACCTACACCGGTGCCTACGACGTCGCCACTCTTACCGGCGACCTGAACACTCTGCGCTACCTGCAGGAGCACGGCGCACAGACCATCCAGTTTGTCACCAATGGCCAGACCAGCAGCTTTGCCATCAACGACCTGCTGGCACAGGGCAGCGGCAGCGAGGTGTTCTACCTCACCCACCGTGGGGCCGAAGAGCCCACCCTGCTGCTGGTGGAGGCAGACCACAGCGATCTGGTGAAAGACTAACCATCCCCGGAGGCGGGGCTTCCGCATGACCCCGCCCCCCCTCCATATTGCAAGACCCCCGGCACCTTCCGCAGGGTGCCGGGGGTCTCTTTGTGCCGCAGGGCAAAAAAGGCCCCGGCCTGCCCGGTGGGGGCGAGGCCGGAGCCTTTGCTCATGCTTTGGGGGGTGCTGCCAGACGATCTCAGGCAGCAGTGGAAGAAGCGACCTCGGAGGAAGCAGCCTCAGAAGATGCAGCCTCGCTGGAGACCTCAGAAGCAGCCTCAGAAGATGCAGCCTCGCTTGCAGCCTCGGAGGAAGCGCTGTTCTCCTCGGCCACGGCAGAGGTGGAAGCAGCCTCAGACTGAGCGGCAGCAGAAGCAGCCTCAGAGGTGGAAGCGGCGGTAGAAGAAGAGCTGCCGCAGGCAGTCATGCTGACAGCCAGAACCAGAGCAGCAACGGTAACAGCAACATTCTTGAGTTTCATATGGAAAATCTCCTCATATTTGAAAATAGTTTCGCGGGAGGGCCGTACAGGCAAGACCCTTCTGCAAAAAGATATTCTAGTCCGTTTTTGAAAAAAATCAAGCCCTTTTTTGGCAAAGATTCTATTTGCCAGAGAGATTCTACACTTTTGTTATAACTTTTCGATAAAAGTCAAAGATTTTTGACGTCCAAAAATGAAACACTCCGGGCTTTTCCGGAAGAGGAAAGCATGGTATAATAGCTTCATGATAAAGGCTGGAAAATGACAGTGAGGTAGAAGGTCATGGACATCAGAAAAGTTGCAGTTCTGGGAGCCGGTGCGGTCGGCTCCTATGTCATCTGGGGGCTTTCGGCCCGCAGGGACATTGAGCTTGGCGTGGTGGCCGATGGCCCGCGCGGCGAGCGCCTGAGGAAAGATGGCTGTGCCATCAACGGCAGGGTCTACCGTCCGGCAGTCTGGACGCCCGGGCAGGCCCATGACGCCGACCTTCTCATCGTCTGCCTGAAATACGGCGCACTGCCCGGCGCACTGGACAGCATCAAAGCCGTCACCGGCCCCCGCACCACCATCATGAGCCTGATGAACGGCGTGGACAGCGAGGACATCATTGCCTCTGCCGTGGGTGGGGAGCATCTGCTTTACTCCCTCATCAAAGTGGCGTCCCACAAGGAGGCGGACGGCGTCCATTTCGACCCTGCGACCACCGTTGGCATCATCTTCGGCGAGAAGGAGCCGCCCTGCGACAGCCCCCGCGTCAAGGCCGTGGAGGCTTTGTTCGGCGGCACAGAGCTGCACTTCCGGGCCACCGACTGCATCCGGGAAGAGATGTGGAGCAAGTTCCGCCTCAACGTCTGCAACAATCTGCCCCAGGCCATCCTCGGCGCAGGCGTAGGCTGCTACCGTGACAGCGTCCATATGAAGGCCATCAGCGACGGTCTCCGCCGTGAGCTGGAAGCCATTGCCGCAGCCAAAGGCATTGATATGCAGCGGGTGGATGCCGTGTCCGGCAAGGGCTGTGCCGTCAAGCCCTCGGCCCGCTACTCGACGCTGCAAGACCTCGACGCCGGACGCCATACCGAGATCGATATGTTCTCGGGTGCGCTCATCCGGATGGGCAAAGAGCTGGGCATCCCGACGCCCTACAATGAGTTTGCGTATCACATGATAAAAGCGCTGGAAGAAAAGAACGACGGTAAGTTTGATTATACTGGCCCGGATCAGGAAATGACATGGGCAAGATAACGGAGGGAATACCGATGAATATTACGGTCTATCTGGGGGCCAATGAGGGCAGCGACCCGGCCCTGAAACAGGCGGTGGAGGAACTGGGCCGCTGGATCGGCGAGAGCGGGAACGCTCTGGTCTACGGCGGCTCCCGCAGCGGCCTGATGGGGCGTCTGGCCCACAGCGTCCTGACGGCGGGGGGCGAAGTGACCGGCGTCGAGCCCCAGTTCTTCATCGACTCCGAGGTGCAGTATGACGGCCTGACCAGGCTCATCGTCACCCAGGACATGACCGAGCGCAAGACCCGGATGATCGAGCTGGGCGACGCCTTTATCGCGTTCCCCGGCGGCACCGGTACGCTGGAAGAGATCGCCGAGGTGATGTCCAAGGTCTCGCTGGGTCATCTGGACGCGCCCTGCATCCTCTACGACCTCGACGGCTACTACGCCGGCCTGAAAGCTCTGCTGGCCCACATGGTCAAGATGGGGCTGTCCAGCCCCGAGCGGCAGAGCGGCATTTATTTTGCAAAAGATCTGGACGAGATAAAGAGCATCCTGAAACGGGCATAAGAAAAGCGCTGGAAGCGGTGTAAAGGCTTCCAGCGCTTTTTGTTGTCTGCTTACATGGAGATGACGCCCAGCGCGTTTGCCACCGAGCTGATGAGGATGATGGCCGCGAAGATGGGGCAGAGGTACTTTATCATAAAGTTGAAGATGCGCTTGCGGCGGAAGGGCTTGCCTTCCAGCGTGACCTCTTCCTCGATCTTCTCCACACCGATGACCCGGGACACCAGCAGGCAGATGGTGATGGCTGCAATGGGCATCATGACCGAGTTGGTAAGGAAATCGAAGAAGTCAAGGAACTGCATCCCGAAGACCGTGAACCGGGCCAGCGGGCCGTAGCCCAGAGCCGACAGACTGCCCAGCACCAGCATGATGATGCCGATGAGGACGGTGGCCTGCTTACGGTCCCAGCCCAGCTCGTCCTCGAAGGTGGAGACAGCGCTTTCCGTCAGGGCGATGGAGCTGGTGACGGCGGCGAAAAGCACCAGCGTGAAGAAGAGGATGCCCACCACGGTGCCGAGACCCATGCTCTCAAAGACCTTCGGGATGGTGATGAACATGAGGGCCGGGCCGGCCTGCAGGGTGTCCGGGTCGCCGCCCGAGAAGGAGAAGACCGCCGGAATGATCATCAGGCCCGCCATGATGGCAATGGCCGTGTCGAAGATCTCCACGTTCTCGGTGGACTCCTCGATGGAGACATCCTTCTTCATGTAGGAGCCGAAGGTGACGAGGATGCCCATTGCGATGGAGAGGGAGTAGAACATCTGCCCCATGGCGGTCACGACGGTCATCCAGGAGAAGTTGGCGATGTTGGGCACGAGGAAATACTTCACGCCCTCCAGCGCACCCGGGCGGGTGACGGAGTAGCCCGCGATGATGACGGACAGCACCACGAGGATGGGCATCATCACCTTGGAGACCCGCTCCACGCCGTTGCGCACGCCTGCAAAGATGATGGCGAGGGTGAAGATGGTAAAGATGACAAAGCATATCTCCGCCGAAGCGCCGCTGGAAATGAAGGCCGAAAAGTAGCCGTCTGTGGCCAGCTCACTGCCGTGGCCGCTGACGTAATCGGCCAGATACCGGATGACCCAGCCGCCGATGACCGAGTAGTAGGGGACGATGAGGATGGGGATGATGGCATTGATCCAGCCGCCGAAGGAGCGCCCGCCCTTGCGGACGGCGGCGAATGCGCCCACCGGGCTTTTCCTGGTCATCCGGCCCAGCGCCGTCTCGGCTACGATCATGGTGTAGCCGAAGGTGAAGGCGAGGATGATGTAGATGAGCAGGAAGATGCCGCCGCCGTACTTGGCCGCAAGATAGGGGAAGCGCCAGATGTTGCCGAGGCCCACCGACGCGCCTGCCGCGGAGAGAACGAAGCCGATCTTGCCCGAAAAGGCGCTTCGCTTGTGCTGTTTTTGATTCATTGGATTTTCCTCTTTTCACAAATTCAATACCCCCAGTGTATCACAGCCGGGGAGGGGATTCAACCGATTTTTCGATAAGAAGCAGAAGATTCCCTCGAAGGGATCGAAAGGCCGTATCAAAAGATAAGCACAGAAGCAGAAGCTCCTGTGCTCAGAGGGAGGCAGCGTCAATCCACCACCGGCACATCCAGCCCGAATTCCAGCGGGCGGAAACGGGGGCAGACGTTCTCCGTGATGCAGATGACCGACGCGGCCAGGCGGCTGCCGATCTCACAGGACTGGGCCAGATTCTTGCCGTAGGTCAGGCCGATGACCGTGCCGGCAAAGAAGGCGTCGCCTGCGCCGGTGGTGTCGATGACGTCCACCTTCTTGGCGGGTACGACGCCGCACTCGCCGGTGTGCTTGGCGTAGACGGCACCCTGACCGCCCATGGTCACCACCATGCTGGGCATGTTGGCGCTGTGGACGTTCCGGGCCAGTACCTGAGCCATCTGGCTGGGGGCGAGATGCTCGTAGTCGTCCGAGAAGAGCAGACCGGCCTCCTGCTGGTTGCAGACGAAGCAGTCGATCTGCTGCAGATAGTCGCGGCGCTCCATGGCGATGCTCATGTTGGAGACTGCGGCAAAGACCTTCTTGTTGTATTTCCTGGCATAGCGGAGCACCTGCTTGACCGTGTCTTTCTCGAGGTCCAGCTCGATGGCGATGGCGTCACAGTCCTTGAAGATCTCGTCGCCCTTCTCCTCCAGCAGGGTGGTCAGCGGGGTGGTGTCAGGGCGCTTGGAGATGGCGGCGTGGACGTCGCCGTCGTTGTCAAAGATGGCCAGCCAGGTACCCATGCCATCGGGGACCTTCTGGATGTACCGGGTGTTGACCTTGTGGTTGTCCAGTTTATCGATGACGTCCTGACCCATGCCGGTGTCGTCCACCAGACCCACGAAGGTGGGGCGCAGCTCCACATTGGCGATGTCCTCCGCCACGTTCCGGCTCACACCGCCATGCACCTGTTCAATGCGGCCGGCGTTCCGTCCGCCGGGGATGTAGGTGGAGAGGGGATAGCCCTTGATGTCTACGAAAACTGCGCCGATGACTACGATTCCCATATTTGAAATTCCTTTCCTGAATAAGAACTCTCTTTGACTTCTATCCTATTTACGCTTCTTCTGCCTTTTGCGCCCGAATATCGTCGCCCATAAAGAGGAAGGGGACAAAAGAGGAGAGGCGGCTGGAGATCTTTTCGGTGTAGAGCTTTTCCAGCAGAGCGCCGTCGGTGATGTTGGTGGTGACGATGGTGGGCAGCTTCGCGCCCAGACGGTTGTTCAGCAGGCTGTAAAGGGTGCTGATGAGGAAGCCGGAGTTGAACTCGGAACCCAGGTCGTCGAGGATGAGCAGGTCGGCCCCGGCGGCGGTGCGCAGGAGCATCTCTTCCTCCCCGGCGGGGTCGGAGCCGAAGTGCAGGGCCTCGAGCTTCGAGAAGAAGTCGGGGCTGGACACATAGATGACGTCGAAGCCCTTTTCCAGCACTTCTCCGGCAATGGCCAGAGCGGCATGGGTCTTGCCCAGACCGGCGTTGCCGAGGAGCATCAGGCTCTCGCTGGTGGTATCGAATTCGTCGGCGTAGCCGCGCAGGTCGTCCAGAAGGGTGGACATATAACTCCGCACCGGCTCGCCGAGGGAGGCGTCCATCCGGGCGGGGTAGTAGCGCAGCTCCATGGTATCGAAGCTGGAAATGGAGAGGCTGGACAGAGCCTCGATCTCTGACCGGCGGAGCTGCTGCATCACCTTGTGGACGCAGCTGCAGGTGTGGCCGTCCACAATGCCGGTGTCTTCGCAGAGCCTGCAGGTGAAGTGCGGCTCCAGTGCGTCGGCGGGACGGCCGCTGGAGGCCAGCAGGTCGGCCAGCTTTTTGCGGGCATCGGTGAGGGCCGCAGCGGCATCGGTGCGGTCCTTGCCCGCCGCACCGGCCAGTGCGCAGCGGATGCCCCGCACCCGCACCTCTTCTTCGGCGTGGCGCAGCCCGGGGACAGCAGCCTCGGCCTCAGCGCGGGCGTCCTCCGCCTTGGCCCGTGCGGTCTGACGACGGCGGGCGACGGTGCGCAGGGCTTCCTGATACAGTTCGTTTTTGGTACGCATAGTGTCTCCTTATGCCGGGGGTCACTCGGACTTTTTCTTGAGGGTGCGGCGGCGGGCAGCGTTCTTGAGGAAGTCGTTGCCGCTGGGGGTCTCGCGGTCTACCCGGATGTTCCGGCTGGCTCCGGCAGCGGCCACCGGAGTGCGTACATCGTGGATATTGCGCAGCCCCTTGGCGTTCCAGGTCTTGAGGATGCTGTTCCAGTACCACAGGTCACGCTTCGGCCCGGCCTGCACAGCGGCCTCCTGCACCATGGCATCGTCGTAGCCGTAGACCTCATACCACCGGGCGATGGCTTTCCGCCCGCCGAGGGTGAGCTCGCTGTCCGGGATGCCCAGCAGGGAAGCAACATACTGCTCCCGGGTCTGGCGGAGGGCCAGCAGCTTGAGGTGGGCGTCGGCCTGTTCGCCGGTCTCCACGCCCTCGGCCCGCCAGACTTTCAGCTCGTGGAGGACGGCGGCCATCGTCCGCTTGCCCCGGCTGGCCACATAGGCCACGCAGAGCATGACGGTCTCGGGGGCAAAGCCCTCCTGTACGTAGAGGTTGACCAGCTTTTCCATCTCACTGTGGGTCAGCGGGCGGGCAAAGCCGGTCTGAGCGCAGTCGATGAGGCTCGAGATCATGGGGTCGGTGCGGCTTGCGGCGGCGATCTCCGCCCAGGTCATGGGGGCAGGAGCGGAGGGCTCTGCTCCCGGCGCGGCGTTCTCGTCGTAGCGCTCGAGAAGCCCCGCACCGGCCCAGAAGGAGAGGGCGCTTTCGGCAGAGATGCGGCTGCGCAGTTTAAGGTCGGCACAAATTTTTTCGGGGTCGGTGACGCCGGTAGCCAGCACATACAGCGCTACCCGGACGTTGTATTCCTCGGCGATGCCCAGCTTGGAAAAGATGAGCTGCGGCACCGGGATGGTGTCGCCCTTGAGCTCTTTGAGACGGTATATCATTGGCTTTCCCCGCTTTCTGCGTCCTCGTCCTTCGGCGGCGGTGACCAGGGCTCACAGTCCAGGATGGAGGGCCGCTGCTTCCAGAGCGCCAGGTCGGCGCTGTAGGCAGAGGACAGATACTCCGCCGCTGCGGCCCGGCCCTCGTCCGTCAGCGGAAAGACCATCTGTCGGCGCAGGGCGGGGTCGGTGCGGTCCAGCGCCCAGGGGTCGGGCCAGATGTCCACCGTGAGGATGGCTTCCTCTTTCTGTGCGCCCTCGCCGCCGTCCGGGTCAGGCACACTGCGCTTGCCGGGCGAGAGCAGATAGCGCATCCCGTCTTCGCTGCCGCTGTATTGATTCTTGCACTTGAAATAGTGCAGAAGGGGTACAAAGATCATGACGTCCCTCTCAGTTTTAGACTTGCTGAAATGATAAAAGCGCCAATTCTTGACGAATCAGCGCTCTTTTTGTGGAGCAGGATACGGGACTCGAACCCGCCGCCTACTGCTTGGGAAGCAGTCGCTCTACCGGATGAGCTAACCCTGCGTTTACTCATTTATTGTAGCAAAGGACACGGGTTTTGTCAACCGCTTTTTGGCTCGATTTTGGTCGGATAGCAATTCAACTTTTTAATGCAGCAGCAACAGCGTTGAATTGCCTATCGCAAAGATGCCGTTTCGATCGGCACTATTTTTGAAAATTGCGATAAACAAAAAGACCGCCGTTCTGCCCGCAGGAAATAAGGGCAGGACGGTGGTCTTTTGAACGGACTGTGACTTACAGCTCAACCAGAGCGCGCTTGAGGTTCTGGGCGATCTGGTCAGGGCAGCTGGTGGGGCGGGGGCCGCAGGTGGTGCCTTCCATGCGGGCGATGGCGTCCTCAGCCTTCATGCCCTTGAGCAGGCGGCTGATGCCCTTCAGGTTGCCGTTGCAGCCGCCGACGACCTCGATGGACTCGATGGTGTGGTCATCGTTCAGCACGATGTGGGTCTCCTTGGAGCAGGTACCCTTGTTGGGGTAGCTGAAAGACTTGCTCATATTCAAACATCCTCTCTTTATATCCGACTGACAGGCGAGCGGACTCGCGCAGTACCCTTATTATATCCTTGTCAGGTGGGGAAGTCAATGTGACCCGGTCACAGAGCGCCGCCCCGGCGCTTGCGGGCCAGTGCCTCGATGCGCGCGATCTGGTCGTCCTCGGTGACGCAGGCACCCACCGGGTGGGGCTTGCCGTGGTTCGCGCCGTGGAAGTCGCTGCCGCCGGTGACGATGAGGTCGTGCTTCTTGCAGAGCTCAGCGCACTCGGTCCTGTCCTCGGGGCTGTTGCGGGGGTGATGCACCTCGATGCCGTCGATGGCTCCTTCGGCCACCAGCTCCCGCAGCAGGGGCATACTCTTGTACACCGTCGGGTGGGCGAACACCACCACGGCCCCAGCGGCCTTTGCCGTGGCCAGCACCTCCCGCACCGGAGGGTAAGTGGGGGAGTGGAGGCACTTGCCCCGCGGCTCCCAGCCGAACAACTCGTGATAAAGCCCGGTGTAGATGCCGTCGCACAGGCCCAGCTGCTGCAGCGCCTGCATGATGCCGCTCTTGAAGAGGACGCCGCTGTCCTGTGCATATTCCAGCGCCTGCTCGGTGCGGAACTGGGGGTAGAGCGCCTCGATCTCCCGGCAGCTCTGCAGAGCGCACTCGTTGCGGCGCTGGCGCATGATGTCGCAGTGCCGGCGCAGGGCGGGGCAGTCCAGGTCGGGCCAGAAGGTCAGCAGGTGGACGCGGTGGCTGCGCTGGAAGTCGTAGCCGGTGAGCTCGGCGGCGGGGATGAGCCGCACGCCGTCCTGCACCGGGTGGTCGTAGGCGTACTGGGCGCTGAGTGTGGTATCGTGGTCCGAGAGGGCCAGAGCGCTCAGCCCCAGCCGCGCTGCCATCAGGGGCAGGCGGTGGATGGGGACAGAGCCGTCAGAACAGGTGGAATGAGTATGAAGGTCGCCAGCCATAAGTTACTTTCCCTCGATTTTTATAGATTTCTGCGATTAGTGTACCACAAAAATCATCGGGGAACAAGGGAGCCTTACACGGCCTTGCCGCCCACTGTGAGCGTGGAAGAACGGATGTGGTGGGTGAGAACGACTTCGGCGTCCTCGCCGCCCATGGCCAGAAGCTCGTCCACCGAGAGGGTGGTGGAGCAGAGGATGGTCTGGAAGGTGATGGTCT
>OGGQ01004366.1_pt1 | contig 11764 bp, 10 predicted proteins | sample 1571191 | NCBI WGS metagenome assembly OGGQ01 (sample SAMEA2582061, study PRJEB24529) | metagenome | biome: Human gut stool | place: China | collected 2011
GACGGGCTTCAAGGGATCCCGATGAGGACCATACCCAGCCCCCTCATCCGCTGCTTTATCGATGCAGCTAGGAACGGCACCTCCCGTTGGACTTAATTAACCGCGCTTCATGTGTGTCGCAGTGCTGGTTTGTAAATCGATGAAGTTTATGTGTGATTTAATAAGTAGGAATATTACTGTTTATGGTTGCTGATAAAGCAGTACATGTCTGGAGAGAGTGTGGTACTGTGTATTGTAATGCGGGAATGTTGGATGTGGCGGCATGTGGGCGTGCTTTCTTGACAAGGTGGGGGGACGAGTATATGATTAAAAGGATGAAAAAGAAGGATGCTTGTGTTTGGTGTGGAGGTGAATGCGTGAAAGTAGCGGGAATTATTGCGGAATATAATCCGTTTCATAACGGACATTCCTATCATATAGAAGAAACTCGGAAACTTACCGGCGCGGATTATGTGGTGGCGGTGATGAGCGGCAATTTTGTGCAGCGGGGCGCGCCTGCTGTGATGGATAAATTTCTGCGCACCCGCATGGCCCTTATGGGCGGTGCGGATGTGGTGCTGGAGCTGCCGGTTCCTTTTGCGACGGCAAGCGCGGAGGACTTTGCTATGGCCGGTATATCGGTCCTCAATCAGACCGGCGTGGTGGATGCGGTGTGCTTTGGAAGCGAGTGCGGGGATACAGGGCTGCTCACACAGGCTGCTTCTGTTTTGGTAAAGGAGCCTGCTCCCTATAAAAAGGCGCTGAAGCAGGAACTGAAAAACGGGGTTTCATGGCCGCTCGCACGAAGCCGCGCGCTGTCGGGACTTGTGACGGATATGGAACCGGAGGCGCTGGAAGCGCTGCTAAGCTCGCCGAATAATATTCTGGGGCTGGAGTACTGCAAGGCGCTGTTAAAAACCAAAAGTGAGATCGCGCCGGTTACTGTGCGGCGCAAAGACAGCGGTTATCACGATCTTTCCCTGGAACATGCTTTAAGCTCCGCATCCGCAATCCGGCGGGTAATGGAAAAAGTGGATTATCTGCCGGATCAGAATCTGGAAAAGGTGACGGAACTGCTAATGGGCCACATGCCGCCCGAGGCTCTGGCCCTGGTCGGCGCGGCATGGCATCAGATCCTGCCTATGGTCCCCAACGATTTTTCCTCCATGCTCTGCTATAAGCTGTTTTCCTGCAATGAGGATCTTACGGATTACATGGATGTATCCAGGGAACTGGCGGATCGGATACGCAATGAACTGACATGGTTTCAGGATATCGACAGCTTTGCCGGACATTTGAAAACCCGTCAGTATACCCGCACCAGAATCAACCGGGCGCTCCTGCATATCCTGCTGGATATTCGGACCGAACAGGTTTCGGAATGGAAAGAAGAGGGATACTGCCCGTATCTGCGGATTCTCGGTTTTTCACGGCAGGCGGTGCCGTTACTCACCGCCATGAAAAAGAACGCTTCCGCCCCCCTTTTTTCCAAATTGGGGGATGCGCTGGATAAACTGCCGGCAGCTGCGCAGTCCCTGCTTCAGAAGGAGATTTTTGCCGGCAGCCTGTATTATGCCGCAATTAAGGGAAAATACCCACACGAAGGCCGCATGTTAAACGAATACACCTCTGGAGTGGTGATCCGCTGACATGCGGCCTTCTCTTTTTTTAAAGCGAAAATTAATTTTTAAAGCTGTGGATCGGGGCAGGGATTCTGCCTCCACGGTTTACAAAGTCTTCGCAGCCAAAGGGATTGACGGTCTGGATCGGCGCATAACCCAACAGGCCGCCGAATTCCACGGTCTCTCCCACACCTTTTCCGATCACGGGGATCAGGCGGACAGCTGTGGTCTTCTGGTTGATCATGCCGATGGCGGCCTCATCCGCGATGATGCCGGCAATCGTGGTTGCAGGCGTGTCACCGGGAATCGCGATCATATCCAGGCCCACTGAGCAGACACAGGTCATGGCTTCCAGTTTTTCCAGAGTCAGCGCGCCGCGGTTTACCGCATCGATCATGCCCTGATCTTCGCTGACAGGGATGAAGGCTCCGCTTAATCCTCCGACATAGGAGCTGGCCATGACACCGCCCTTTTTCACCTGGTCGTTTAACAGCGCAAGAGCCGCAGTGGTGCCGGGCGCACCCACACTTTCAAGTCCCATCTCTTCGAGTATCTCAGCCACGCTGTCTCCTACGGCCGGGGTGGGCGCCAGGGACAAATCCACAATTCCAAAGGGGATATTCAGGCGGCTGGATGCCTCTTTCGCCACCAGCTGGCCCACACGGGTCACCTTAAAGGCAGTCTTCTTCACAGTCTCACAGAGCTCCTCAAAGCTCTTGCCGCGCACCGCTTCCAGCGCAGTCTTCACAACGCCGGGACCGCTGACGCCTACGTTGATCACCGCATCACCTTCCGTCACGCCATGGAAAGCGCCCGCCATAAACGGATTGTCGTCCGGCGCGTTGCAGAACACCACCAGCTTGGCACATCCGAGGGAATCCTTCTCCTTGGTGGCCTCGGCAGTGGCCTTCACGATCTCTCCCATCAGCTTCACCGCATCCATATCGATGCCGGTCTTGGTGGAACCCACATTGACGGAACTGCATACTCTCTCTGTGCATGCAAGCGCAGTCGGTATGGACCGGATCAGGTTTTCATCCGCTCTGGTCATACCTTTGGATACGAGAGCGGAATAGCCGCCGATAAAATTGACATGGGAGGCCTTAGCCGCCTCATCCAGCGTTTTGGCGATGGTCACAAAGTCCTCCGGACATTTGCAGGCCTGGCCTCCCACCAGCGCGATCGGGGTTACGGATATCCTCTTATTCACAATCGGTATGCCGTAGAGTTTCTCTATATCGTTGCCGGTGGACACAAGGTCCTTTGCCATCGTTGTGATCTTGTCATATATTTTCCTGTTCATGACATCCAGATCGGAATCACAGCAATCCAGCAGGCTGATGCCGAGCGTGATCGTGCGCACATCCAGCTTCTCCTGCTCAATCATTTTGTTCGTCTCATTGACTTCGAATATATTTATCATTGGACTTTCACTTTCCCCTCTGCGCTTTAAATACGGTGCATTTTATTGAAAATATCCTCATGCTGGCATCTGATCTTCACGCCGATCTCATCGCCGATCTGCTCCAGCTCCGTAACCAGCACATCAAATGACTTCAGCGCCTCATTGGCATCCACTATCATCATCATGTTGAAGTATTCCTGGACAATGGTCTGGCTGATATCCAGAATATTGACCCGGTTATTTGCCAGATAAGTGCATACCTTTGCAATGATGCCGACACAGTCTTTGCCGACCACCGTAATAATTGTCTTTTTCATGATTCTCCTCTTTTCCTGCGTATCTGCACATTTTTTATATGGTGAGCAATGCGGAAGGCGTATCTCTTCTCGCTACCGCAATCGGGAAATCGCTGCCCTGATAAGGGGTATCCCCCATGGTAATCTCAAGGCGCACCGTCTCATAAGCGAGCTCATCGTAATTATTTTCCTTGCTCAAATGCCCCAGCATGATATATTTCATCTGATCATGCAGCACTTCACACAAAAGCCGGCCCGCGCTTTCATTGGACAGATGCCCGTGATCTCCCATAATCCTGCGTTTCAAATAATAGGGATAGGGGCCTGTCTGCAGCATGTTGATATCATGATTGGATTCCAGAAGGACTGCCTGCATTCCTTTCATGTTTTCCACAATATAATCGCTGTAATAGCCGAGGTCCGTTACGACACCCACGGATTTTTCCCCACAGGAAACCCGGTATGCCAGCGGTCTGGCCGCATCGTGGGATATGGCAAAAGGATGAACGGTCAGATCTCCCACCTGAACCTCCTCATCGGCCTGAACATCATGGTAGACCTCCGGCGGTACGGCGCCCAGCGTTTTCATCTTTTTAAGCTCTGTGATAGTCTCACGCGCCGTATAAACAGGAATCCCATGCCGGCGTGAAAGCACCCCAAGCCCCGCGATATGATCGGAATGCTCATGGGTAACAAACAATGCATGGATATCCTCGAGCTTCAGCCCTATGTCATTGAGCCCTGACTCGATCCGCTTCGCCGCTATGCCCGCGTCAATCAGTATATGTGTCTCTTCGCTGCCTATGTAAATGCAATTGCCGCTGCTTCCGCTGGCGATGCTCATCATCTGCATATCTCATATCCTCCGGTTACAAACTCTATGCTACCTGATTTTGCATCAATCCGCACAGTTTCCCAATTATATCACAAATTCCCGCCATGCATCAACCCTTTTTTTAGACGGCATGAAGCCTGGCCGCAATCTGCTCTCTGACGTGCTCCAGACTTCCTCCGTTATCGATCAGATAATCGCAGGCTTTTTTGAATTCTGTCACGCTTAGCTGATTGTGGATGATGCTGTAGGATTTCACTTCCGAATAGCCCCGGTTTTCATACAGCCGTTTCACCCTTTCCTGCGTGGGCGCATACACATACCAGAGCTCGTCGCAGATTTCATCATAGTGATCCTCCACGAGAAGAGCCGCCTCTATTACAATCAGCCCCTCGTCTAGTTTTAAGATTTCTTCCCGGATTTTTTGTTTCACGGCGGGGTGAATGATCCTGTTTAATGCAGACAGCTCTTTCGCATTCTGAAAGACTTCGCTGCCTAGCTTTTCACGGTTCAGGCTGCCATCCTCATTTCTCATGTCTTCGCCAAAGGTCCTTATGATCTCCTCATAGCAGCTCTGCCCGGGCTCCATCAGGCTTCTGCCGACTTCATCCGCAAGGATTACCCGGGCGCCGTACTCCTCTTTTAATATGGAAAGCACGGTGGACTTGCCCGCTCCCAGCCCTCCGGTTACTCCGATAATTCGTTTCATACAATGCGTTCCCTTCTTGTTATTTCGTCGCAAACCAATTGTCTCCGGTCTCCATGCCGATCTCCAGCGGAACCGCCAGATCCGCCGCCCCTCTCATCTCTTCCGACAGTATGGCCTTCACCTGCGCAAGCTCCTCTGCCTTAACTTCGATCAATAGCTCATCATGCACCTGCAGCACGATCCTGGATTCCAGTTTTTCCCTTTCCAGTCTGGCATCCACGCGGTTCATCGCGATCTTGATGATATCGGCGGCCGTTCCCTGAATCGGAGAATTCATCGCCACCCGCTCTCCGAACTGCCTCTGCATGAAATTGCTGGATTTTAGTTCGGGGATCGGACGGATTCTTCCAAACATGGTGGTCACGTACCCCTTTTCTTTGCCCTCCGCCACCAGTGAATCCAGAAATTCCTTTACCTTGGGATAAGTTTTAAAATACTGCTCGATATATTCGGTGGCCTCCTTACGGCTGATGCTTAAACCTTCGCTCAAGCCAAATGCACTGATGCCGTAAACGATGCCGAAATTCACTGCTTTTGCATTCCTTCTCTGAAGAGGTGTCACCTCATCAAGAGGGATATGAAACACCTGTGACGCGGTGATCGCATGTATATCCTGGGCCTGCTTATAGGCCTCAATCAGCCGTTCATCCCCAGACATATGCGCCAGCACGCGAAGTTCAATCTGCGAATAATCCGCATCCAGAAAGACATGACCGTCTGCCGGCACGAAAACCTTGCGGATCGCTCTGCCCAGTTCCATGCGGACCGGTATATTCTGCAGATTCGGTTCCGTGCTGCTGATACGCCCGGTGGCGGTGATCGTCTGGTGGAATTTGCCGTGAATGCGTCCGTCCCCACCGATATAATTATCCAATCCGTCCGCATAGGTGGACTTCAGTTTAGTCAGCTGCCTATACTCCAGGATCATATCGATGACCGGATGTTCCGGTTTCAGCTTTTCAAGCACATCCGCGGCCGTGGAATATCCTGTCTTCGTCTTTTTGGCATGGGGCAGTTTCAGACGGTCAAACAGCACCTCCCCTAACTGTTTCGGGGAATTGATGTTAAAGACGCCTCCGGCCGACTCATAAATTTCCTTTTCCAGCTGCTCTATGCGCACCGCCAGCTTATCCCCATACTCCTTTAAAGCTTCGCGGTCCAGCCGGATGCCTTCTCTCTCCATATGATAGAGGCTGTATACCAAGGGCATCTCAACGGTCAGATACAGTTTATCCATGCCGCTTTCCCTTAGTTTTGCCATCAGCACATCCATGCTGCCGGCAGCCACAAATGCGAAATAACAGCAGTATTTCAAAAACTCCTCTTCTTTTTCCTCCGCTGCCCGGGCAAGAGAAAACTTCTCCAGTAAATCCGTCCGTGCCGGAACCAAAAGTCCCATATAATCCTTGGCGATATCGTCATAATCATAGGTGTCCTTAAGCGGGTTTAACAGATAGGCGGCTATGCCGGCATCCCATATATCCGCCGCGCCCTCCATGTCTCCAAGGAAAAAGAGCTGCTCCTTCAAACCGACGGTCGCTTTTGCAGCCGGCAGCCGCATCAGTGAGCGCACGGCGTCCAGCAGGTACTCCTCTGTGAGAAAACCTCCGCACTTAATCAGCGCGCAATGCTTATTTCCTGCCGCCAGAGATACTCCCAGCAGCTCATCGCCTTCGACAATCAGCTTAAATCCGAGCACCGTCTCCGTCTTTGCTTCGTTTCCACCGCAGAGTGTCCGGATCTGTTCAAAAAGTTCCTCCGCTTCCGCCAGGCCTTCAATGAGCTGAAAACGCTCTGTCTCCTGGCGTTCGTTCACGCCGGTTTCCACCGTGTCAAACTTGGCCAGGAGCGACTTAAACTCCAGCCGTTTCATCATTTCAAAGGCTTCTTTGGTAAAGAGATTGCCTATGCGCGCATCTTTTAGTTCACAGGGGAGTTCGCAGTCCGTCTTTATCGTGGCAAGCGCCTTGCTCATCTGAGCCATATCATAATGCTCCCGCAGGGCATTCTGCGCCCTGGGCGGCTTGATTTCATCCACATGGGCATAAGCGTTTTCTATGCTCTTATACTGGGATATGATGAGGGTCGCCGTCTTTTCCCCGATGCTCGGCACGCCGGGAATATTGTCGGAAGAATCCCCCATCAGCGCCTTAACGTCTATAAATTCCTCCGGGGTCACCTGGTAAAGAGCTTTTACATCCGCCGCATAATAGTTTTCAATGGTGGTGGTTCCTTTTTTGGTCTTGGGAATCCTGACACAGATATGATCGCTGGCGATCTGGAGCAGGTCGCGGTCACCGGACACCAGTGATACCTCCAACCCCTGCGCCTCGCTCCTTTTGGCGATGGTGCCCAGAATGTCATCCGCCTCATAACCGGGACGCTCTACCACGGCCACTCCCATCGCTTTTAAGACGTCCTTCATGATCGGCACCTGCTCGTGCAGTTCCGCAGGCATCGGCTTTCTGGTCCCTTTATAGTCCGCATACATCTCATGGCGGAAGGTCGGCTCCTTCACATCAAAAGCCACGGTCAGATACTCGGGCTTCTCTTCCTCCAGTATTTTAAACAGGATATTCAGGAAGCCGTATACCGCATTGGTATGCCATCCTTCGGAGTTCGTCAGCTCCGGAACCCCGTAAAAAGCCCGGTTTAAGATGCTGTGTCCGTCCATTAAAACTATTTTTTCACTCATCTGGTTTCTCCAAATCTATATTTCATTTTATTATTGATTTAATTTCCTCCATGCTGTGCAGTTTCACAACAGCGTGGAAAACATATGCGCTCACAGTTCCATCTGCACAAACATAAACAGCACAAAAGCCACACTCCAGAAAGCCAGTGTGCCCGCCGCATATTTAAAGACCAGAAACGCATGGCGTCGCCTGACTCTGTGCTCCGATATCTGCAGTTTCCTCTCCAGCGCAGCCGCCAGATCATAATGGTCGTTATCCTCATCCATCTGTCTAAGGCCCATCTGCAGGATATAATAGATCTCCAGTTCTTCCCTGCATTCACCGCAGCACTTTATATGTTCCAGAAACGGCTTCAGCTCATCCGGCGACAGCCTGTTTTGTATATAATCCTGAACTTTCGCACAGGCCTCTCTGCAATCCAAGGGATCACCGCCTTTCCATCACACCCTTTATTTCTGGCACCAGCGCTTTCTTCACTTTATACTGGGAGTAATCCACATCCACGATAGCCGCCCCCACTTTGCCGATCACGGAAGAGACTCCCTCTACGATCAGGTTCAGGCCCGGTATCTCATCCAGAACCATCCGCACTCCATCCTCTGTGAAAAAGAATTTAATCGTCCTGGTATTGGATGTTTCAATAAAAGAGAGCTCAGTTTTTAATACCGCAGTGCCGTCTTCATCCGCCGTATACTCACCGACAGTCCCTATTTCATATGGCTCTCCGTTTATATTGAAGCGTCCATAAGCGGGGCTGCCAAATCCAATTGGCACTGTAAAATCGCTGTCGCCTTCCCGCATACGGATCAAGAGCCCGTCCTGCTCCTTCGCAAATTCCAGGGATACAAGTCCTTTAGCATAATTATTGTGGAAGCATTGCAGAAAAATCGGCAGTATGCCGGCCGCGTTTTTTTCCAACACATATTTCCTTCCGGCCAGCTGTCGGATTGCATCCGCTTCCGGCCTGGCCGCTTTATCCGGCCTGGTTCTGCGGCGCTTCACTTTTTCTTTCTTTCCCGGCCACCCGCCGAGATAGCCGTGCTGATTCAGCGCTCCCTCATAAGGCACGGAACACTTCAGATGCTCCTGCACATACTGCAGCTCCCTGTATGCGCCGGCATCTTCCGCCAGCGCCTTATCAGGATGAAATTTTTCTGTTTCAAAATAGCTGCCGATCACATCCATCATCCGGCTGGTCTGGAAAAGCTCGTTATTGCCCGCCGTATTTACTATCACCATATTCAGGTCCGGATATACGATAATATTCTGCCCCAGCATACCGTTACACTGGAAGGAACCTGGACGCTTGCCCATCCAGATCTGATAACCGTAACCGTTGCCCATATTTTCCGGCATATCCATTTTTTTCGTAACGGACTCTTCGATCCACCAGGCAGGAATCAGCTGCACTCCGTTCCACATTCCCTTCTGCAGATACAGCTGACCGATCTTTGCCATATCCTCCAGGCAGAGGCTTAGGCCCCATCCGCCCTTTTCGATTCCCCTGGGATTGAGTTCCCAATATACCCTGCGGATGCCGAGAGGCTCCCACAGCCTTGGCTTTAAATAGTCCATGAGCCCCATTCCTGTTTTTTCTTTGATGATGGCAGATAGCATGAACGTGTTCATGCTGTTATAGGCGAACTCCGCTCCGGGTTCAAAGGAAATTCCGGACTCCATATATGCCTTGATCCAGTCGTTTTCCGTCACTGCGCCGGTCTCATTAAAAATAATGCCGCTGGACATCTTGAGCAGGTGCTCTACCGTTAAATTTTTCAGGCGCACCATGGATATCACATTCGTCTTCTTTCGGAAGATATCCACCAGCTTTTCATCCAGAGAGAGAAAGCCTTCCTCCACAGCCAGCCCTACCGCCAGACCGGTGATACTTTTGCACATAGAATGTGTGATATGCCACAAATCCTTCTGAAATGGGGCAAAAGCCGCTTCGGATATCACACGGCCGTCCTTAAGAATCATGATCCCGTGCATATTGATCAGCGGATCTTTGGATACATCCTTTAAAAACCGGGACAGATAGCGGGAAGAAATTCCCACGCTTTCCGGTGTTGCCCTTAAAAAAGCCTGCTCATAAGGGGACTCCCGGTCAAATACGACCTTCTGTGGAGCGTACTCCACCAGATTGATCCTGTCCATGCTGCCGTTTATTATCTTAACAATCAAATCCAGTGTCTTAAGCTGTACCTTCAGATCCATATGACACATCCTCTCTCATTGCCTTCATATAGTTATTCTTCACAGCTGTCGTAAACTTCCCGCGCATGGTGGGACAGAGTATGGTCCGCCATGCGCTGCTGTATTGGCAACCGTGAACAGTAACACTTCATATATTATAGACTATATTTCTCTCCTTGACAATATCGCCTGCTTCCGGGGATGAACAAAGCAATTCGCTGTCCGCACAGTAGCTGCTCACATTTTTATGAATAACGCCCGGGCTGAAATTTGCATAACAATATGCGCAGCCGTTGCGGCAGGTGTTATAGCACCCGATATCCACGCTGGCCGCACAGCCGCATTCCGGACGCTGATTCCGGTCTTTTTTTCCAATAAAGGCGGTGTGGGACAGTTTTGAGATCAGTTCGCTGTCAATGCAGCTGCCATGCGCTATACCAAGTGTTTTCAGATCCAGAGTTTCCGCACAGGTGCAAAGCTGCATTCCATGAGCGGCTGCATCCTTTGCAAACGCGGCAGCCAGCGCATATTTCACCTCTTCTGAAGGATCATATGCGCCCAGACTGTTCATTGTCTTTTCTATCTTTCGGTAAAAGTCCAGAAAACTTATCGTACAGCGCTCGGTGGAACCGTCAAGCAGATCTGCCAGCCTCCCAAACGTCTCACAATGCCACTCTGGCGTATATCTGCTGTTTATAAGAATGGGGTCATAGCGCCACAGCACCCGCTCTTTTCCAATCACGGACGCCAGCATACGGAAGGTATCCACCCGTTCTTTCAGAGCGGGCAGGCCGCGCTCCACATCACCGTCATAGGCGTTGAGCGTAAACTGAAAATAGTAAGCATATCCCTTAAGCCTGTCCAGATACGGTAACATCGGCTTTGGATTTTTGGTCCAGAACACAAATGCATCCACATCCGCCCGGGCCAGGGAAATCCGGCTGACCTGACGGCGGTTCATCGGATTTCTGGTCAGTGCATATCCGGCCTTAAGCCTGTTGAAAAACCATTCCGCATAATAGGACGGGATATCTGTCCTTCTGCTCGCGCTGATGATCATTTTGATACCTCCTATGTCATCAACCGCAGGTTGATGACCTTCGCACACTTCAGTATTCTTATCTTTTCAGCCGAACTGATATATGAGCGGCATACTGGCCGTATCCGCACTGTCTGGCAACGCTGATTGCCGGCTTATTCAAGCAAAGCGTCCTGTACTGCGGTATAAGGCCCTGGTCGAATATAAAATTTGTGAGATAACTTAGCACCTTACCGGCATATCCTCTGCCTCTGAAAAGAGGATGTGTAATGATACCGATATGCGCAATGTGTTCTCCCCAAAGTTCATAGGATGCAGCAGAAACAATTTCCCCGTCAGCAATCAGTGCCGCCACATTCTCTGAACTGCTGTTAATTCCGCAATCCGACCACTCCCCGCTGCTGCACGCATTCCGCAGTTTGCTAAAAAGCATCTCTCGTTCCGGGCAGCTGCGGTTATATATACGGATATTTTCAGCAGAAAGGGCGGCCGTATGCCAAAAAGGATATCCAATCCAGGACGGACCGATTATTCTTTCAAACCGGTTACTCAACAGTTCGCTTAACAGTCTTTCATCAAGTAAATCATATCCGCGATTTATAAGTTTCTCGCATAGCAGCATCTGGTTTTCCGGCGCAGAGATTATGTACTTATCATTCACCTTCAGTATGAACAATCCGTTATAGCCCCGCAGATAATGATGAGGATAAACCTTGTCAGACGCATCTTCAAATTCGGTCAGTGAACAGCCAAAATACTCCCTGTACCAGAACTCGTCAATCTCTTCTTTTCGCATTGCTAACTCCTTCTTCCATCGACCTTCCTACAGTGATAAGGATTACAGATTTTATACTATCCATAATACTAACAGCGATACAAATATGCAAGTGACTATTCTAAGTAATTACAAAGGCGTTACTGTTCACACGTTGCCAATAAAGCAGCGTATGAGAGGGCAGGGTATGGTCCTCATAGGGATCCCGCAAAGCC
>OGGQ01004367.1_pt1 | contig 11757 bp, 10 predicted proteins | sample 1571191 | NCBI WGS metagenome assembly OGGQ01 (sample SAMEA2582061, study PRJEB24529) | metagenome | biome: Human gut stool | place: China | collected 2011
TCATCCTTGGAAAAGGGATACTCTGATTTGGATGGGGCAATTTACAGGCAGGGGAGGGGAAACGCTCCTGATATTGTGCAATCATCTGACTGTCGGCGATCAGTTTGGATTTTGGCGCCTGCATGGACAGAAAGGAGTACAGTTCCTCCCAGCGCTGTTTGGAATGTGGTTTTCCGACAATATGGAAGGTTTGTCCCAGACGGCACAGGACGTACTGTGCATTTTTGTTCTGGGCATCGGAAGTCCCCATCCAGATGTCACAGTATTGCCAATCAGCATTGTAAACATCAGCACATTTGGACTGGAATGCCGAGAGGATGGTTGTCCCGTCCCACGCATCTTTTTTACAGAGCCGGACGAGAGCAGATTGATCTTCGATGGTGGCAAGACGGATCATAGTTTTCCCTCCCTTTATAGTAGAGTAATTTAGTTTGCCGGAATAGGAAGTTCCGACCAATAACCGCAGGTGTAAAATCCAAAGCGGCTGTAATACCGTTCCAGCTGTTCAGAATCACAGTCCAGAATCGGTGTCTTTTGGGCAGCAAGCGCTTCTTTACACAGTCGGGAAACGATCTCTGCTGCGTAACCATGTCCCCGTTCATAAGGCATAGTATAGATGTCAGTAATCAAAGCGCAGGGGAATTCCTCAAAAAGAATCATGATTCCCTGAGCGACAGGCTTTTCGCTTTTTCGAAGTTCAAACACCTGATTGTTGCCCAAAACAGAAAAGTTCATGACGCGAATATTTTCTTCTCTGCTGACATGAGCGGCAAATACTGGACTTTGTGCAGCACGCACATCGTAGGATTCCCCAAAATCAGTGCAGATTCCTACCTCATCCATACCTGATACCAAAACAGGATTTTCACAAATCATGCGGACATATTTGGAAAGTGGTTGCTGCACGGGAAAAATGCGGGAATACTCCTCTAAAACAGAATATTCTGCGGTCAGGCAACCCTGCGGGAGAGTTGTCAGAAATTCATGCAGCTCCTGCCAGGACTTTGACGAAGCTGGTTTTCCAATAAGTCGATAAAGAGCAGCATGGCGACAGAGAAGATAGCAGGGAATTTCCAGATTGCTGTCTTCAAATCCTAGCCAGATATCACAGTATCCCCAGGTGTCAGCACCTTTTTGTTTTGCCGTGAAATCGGACCACACAGCAGTTCCATCCCAGGCATCTGTTTGGCAGAGAGATAGAACGGAGGCAGAATCATTTTCTTGTACAGGACGAATGATTGGAGGTTCCTCCTTTCTTGAAGTTGAGGCAGCAAAGCCGAACAGAAGTTTTTGGTAGTTGAAAACTTGTTTTCAACTTACTTTTCTACAAAAAGTTTGCTGGGGTTTGGGGTGAACAGCCCCAACATAACACCTCAAACATATAAAATTGATGGAGGCACAGTCCCTGTTCGAGGCTGTCGCACGTCAGTTTACATCTGCACGCATCTGTGCAGATGTAAACTAGAACTAGTTCCAGTCGTCAAAAATCATCCACCGGATAATTTTTGAGATTGACTACTACCAGTAATTGGTTCTCTTGGAACCCTTTTGCAAGAGAAAAGGGTTCCAAACCTCCTCAAATGCGCCTGACGATAAAAGATTTTTCACACTCTGCGGAGTGCGCCCAAAGGCTCTGCCTTTGGAAACCGCCACCTTTTGGAAAAGGTGGACGAAAACTTCTGTTTTTATAACAGCCTACCTATATTTGTGCGAAGCGCTCCACCATAGCAGAAAGCAGTTTTGCCGAAGGTTCCAGATCTTCTGGATTAAATACAGAGGATGGGGAGTGGATGTAACGGGTCGGTACAGCAACTGCCAGGGTGCGGCATCCGGAAGCAGCCTTACCCATGCCTGCAGCATCGGTCGCACCGATGACCTGATTTTTGATCTGATATGGAATATCCTGCTCTTTACAGATTTCCTTTGCAGCGCAGAACAGTTCACGATCAGAGAATCCACCCTTGTCCTGGAAGGTAAGGACAGGACCTTTGCCCAGTGCGCAGACATTTTTGGAAGGGGAGACTCCCGGAACATCTGCAGCAGTGTTGGTGTCAACTGCAACAGCAATGTCCGGTTTTACTGCAAAGGCAGCATTGCCGGCAGCACCGCCGATCTCTTCCTGAACGGTGAATACTGCGGTGATATCATATGGCAGATCTTCGTTTAACAGCTCGAGCAGAAGCAGACAGCCGATGCGGTTGTCCAGAGCTTTTGCACAGATACAGCTGCCCATCTGAATAAACTGTGGACGGAAGGTTGCAAAGTCACCCAGAGATACAAACTGTTCTGCTTCTTCGCGGCTCTTGGTGCCGATGTCAATGTAAAGCTCAGAGTATTTCAGAGTAGCTTCACGCTCATCTGCACTTTGCAGATGGATCGGTTTTGCACCGACTACACCCTCTTTTCCGCTTTCGAGTCTTACCGGTTTGCCCACAACCACGCGGGTGTCAATTCCGCCAACCGCATCAAAGCGGATCAGACCACTTTCTTCAATATAGGTTACGATAAAGCCAACCTCATCCATATGTGCGGCAAACATCAGCTTGTTTTTAGGAGTCTGTTTTCCCTTTTTCTCGCAGATGAGGTTTCCTCTTGCGTCTGTATATGCGGTGCAGTCAGCAGGAAGGTGAGATTTGATCCACTGAGCAACTTTTCCCTCACAGCCGGATACACCATCGATTGCACAAAGTTCTTTTAAAAGATTAAGTCTGTTTGTCTGTTCCATACCATCACGCCTCCTATCTTGCAAATTCCGAAATTGCGTAAGCAGCAATCAGTTTAGCGGTGTTGTCCACATCGACAGTGGAGATGGTTTCGATTGGGGTGTGCATATAGCGAAGCGGAACCGAAACACAGCAGGTCTCGATGCCGGCGCCAACCTTGACAATACCGTCCGCATTGGTTCCGGTATGACCTCCGCCCATGACTTCAACCTGATATGGGATATTCTGTTCTTTGCCGACCTCGATGAGTTTTCTTGCCATGCGGCGGCTTAAAGTAGCGCCCATGCCGATCATAGCACCTTTGTTGAGGTCGCCGCAGTGTTTGTCAGCGATTTCCGGTGTGGTACCGAAGGTAACGTCCACTACGATTGCCTGGGTTGGGTCTGTTTCAAAGGAAGCGGTCTGTGCGCCAAGTCCGCCAGTTTCTTCCTGAGCACTGAGCAGAACGGTCAGACTAATTGGTTCCAGATGGTGTTCTTCCCAGTAAGCTTTGATCTGTTCTGCTGCCTTGATGATAGCAACACAGCAGCAGCGGTCATCGTGCGCTTTGCTGGATACCAGATTGTTTTCCATTTCGGTGAATGGGCCGACGAAGCTGATTTTATCGCCAAGTTCGATCTGTGCCTTTGCTTCTTCTCCGCTCATGCCGACATCAATCCAGATTTCGTCAATCTTTGGATTTTTCTTTTCTCCGCTCTGGATATGCGGAGGAACGCTGCCGATTACACCAGAGAGATCTCCTTTTGCGGTATGTACTACAACAGGGGAAGCCATTACCAGACGACGGTCAACTCCACCGCACTGAGCAACGCGGAGAAATCCGTTGTCCTCAATGTGAGTGACAGTAAGGCCGATTTCATCAATATGAGCATCCAGCAGCAGGTGAGCTGCACCTTCTTTTCCCTTCATTACCTCACAGATCAGCGAGTTGTGTACGGTGCGTCTGCATGGTCCAAGATCTTTGCAGATTGTTTCTGCCGCAGTCAGGGCACCATCTTCACATCCAGCGACGCCGTTTGCCTGACAAAGCGTTTTGAGCATCTGTATTGTTTCCATAAAAACCCTCTCTTTCTTTCGGTTTATGAAAAACCAGTTTTGTATAAACCGGTTTGCCATAAAACGGTTATTTTCCCGATAAATCCTATTCTATCACATTTTTTCTCATTTTTCACTTCCTTCCATGAAAAACCTTTTCAAATTGCAAATCCTTTGCAAAGTTGCTATAATGAGAAAAAATAACTGGGAGGGATTTTTACAGGATGCAGCTTTTAAATCTGTTGCAGCAGGTGCAGGCAGGGGAAGTTTCCCCCGAGGATGCACAGGAAATGTTAAAAAGTCTTCCGTATGAGGATTTGGGGTTTGCAAAACTTGACCATCACCGCAAGGTTCGTTCTGGCTTTGGCGAGGTGATTTACTGTGCGGGAAAATCAGACGAGCACCTGGTTTCCATCTACCAGACCTTTGCGAAGGAAGGTACAGCTGTTATGGGGACCAGAGCCAGCAAGGAACAGGCGCAGGTGGTACAGGCAGCTGTACCTCAGGCAATTTATGATCCGGTGTCCCGTATCCTGCGGCTGGGAGAACATGAAAATCAGCCGGTTGGAAAGGTTGCAGTCTGCACCGCAGGAACTTCAGACATTGCAGTTGCGGAGGAAGCAGCACAGACAGCAGAATTTCTGGGAGCAAATGTTGAGCGTTTCTATGATGTGGGGGTAGCGGGCATCCATCGACTGTTTGCTCGTCTTCCTGATATTCAGTCAGCAAACTGCATTGTAGCTGCTGCCGGAATGGAAGGAGCGCTTGCCGGTGTGCTGGCAGGACTGGTGGACAAACCAGTCATCGCTCTGCCTACTTCGGTGGGATATGGGGCAAACTTTCACGGGCTTTCCGCACTGCTCACCATGCTTAACTCCTGTGCGGAAGGAATTGCAGTGGTAAACATCGACAACGGTTTTGGCGCAGGATATCTTGCAGCGCAGATTAACCGTCTTGTCTGCAAAAATAACGATTAGGAAGGGAATGTTTTTATGCCAAACAAACTTTATCTGGAATGTTACTCCGGCATCAGCGGAGATATGACCGTTGCAGCACTGCTTGACCTGGGGGCAGACCAGCAGGTGTTGCTGGAAGGACTGGAAAGTTTAAATCTGCCTGGTTACCAGCTGAAAATCGGAAGAGTAAAGAAAAATGGTATCGATGCCTGCGATTTTGACGTTATTCTGGATGAGCCGGAGCATCATCATGACCATGATCATGAGCACCATCACGACCACGAACATGAGCATGATCACGAGCACCCTCATGAGCACGAACATGAGCACCATCACGACCATGATCACGAGCATCATCACGACCATGATCACGAGCATCATCACGACCACGATCACGAGCATCATCATGACCACGATCACGAGCATCATCATCAGCATGATCATGTACACCGCAATATTGGGGATATCTTTGCCATCATCGATCAGTCGAAAATCAGCGATCGGGCAAAACAGACAGCGAAAGATATTTTCCGAATCATTGCAGCTGCTGAATCCAAGGCACATGGAATTGCAGAGGATCAGGTTCACTTCCATGAAGTGGGTGCAGTTGACTCGATTGTAGATATTGTTTCGGCAGCTATTTGCTTGGATAATCTGGATATTACCGAGGCGGTTGTATCTGATCTGTATGAAGGCTGCGGCTATGTTCACTGCCAGCATGGATTGATGCCGGTACCGGTTCCTGCCGTAGTCAACATCGCAGCAGACAATGCACTGCGCCTGCGTCTTACTCAGACCCGCGGTGAGATGATTACCCCGACTGGAGCTGCCATCGCGGCATATCTGTCCAAAGGCGGCAAACTGCCAGAATCTTTTGTCATTGAAAAGATTGGTCTGGGAGCAGGCAAGAAAGATTTTGCCACCGCAAATATCCTCCGCGCTTTCCTCATCCGCGACTAGTCTGTAACAGGAGGAATCTTTTTGAAACCATTATCTATTTGTCAGCAATATCTTTTGTGCATTCTCAATGAAAAGGGAGTGATCAAAGGCTACACCGCAGAGAAGAGAGTCTGTCTGCTTGCTGCCTGTGTTCTGGAAATGCGTCTGGATGGCTGCATCAAGGTGGAGCAGAAACAAATCCGGGTGGTAAAACCGTTGCCGGAAAGACTTTCTTACTTTAAGCCTCTGTATGACTTTCTGTATGAAAAAAGCCCGATCAAAATCATCAAAATGCTTGATGCGTACAACATCTCTTTAACCGACAAAAAATTTCAGGAGCTTTTCTGTTCACTGGGTGACAGCCTTTGTGAAAAGGAAGCTGCTGAGCGCTGCAAAGCAGGACTGCTTTCCAAAAAAGGATATCGTCCAGATCGTGAAGTAGTGGATACCATCATAGAAAAGATGAAAAAAGAGTTTAACGGCAAGGGAAAACTCAGCGATAACTCCGCAGCGCTCCTGACCTTGCTTGACCGTAGTCATCATTTGGGCGAGTATGTGGAAAAGGAAGAACAAAAACGTATGCTGGATTACCTGAATACTGCAAGTGAGGCAGTTAATGGTCAGACACTGCGTCAGCAGATCGTTTATATCCAACAGGTTCTGTCCACACTTTCTCTGACATCCGCCGTTCCTAAAAAATAAGAATATAAAAAACTCCAGCCCTACTGACAGGGCTGGAGTTTTTTTATGCAGAAAAATTATTTTTCGATGTAGGTGTTAAAGGAAAATGCCAAGCAGTACAGAGAGAGGATGAATGCCAGCAGCACATCGAAGACAGGTAGGCTCATCGAAGAAAATGCGGCAATCTCACCGGCAGTCATGGTAAGTCCGAACAGCGCAGCACACATGCCAAAAGCATTGATCCAGCGAACTCCCTTGATAAAGTCGACATCGCTCAAGATGCGGCTCTGACCCATCAGGAAGAGGGTGAAGCTCAGCAGACACAGCAGATAAAGGGTGCGTTCTGGCATTCCGGCAATCTGTGGATAGTCGCGGAACATCTCAACACAGGCAATCAGTGCCCAGACAAGTGGGAACAAGAAGGTAAGAGATCCGCGATTGGAAATATTTTCTTTAAAGTAACAGATACCGAGATGCAAAAAAACAATTCCGCTCAGAGCCGCCATTACAATCTGAAGGGCAGTAATAATCAGGGTAGAGAACATAACAGCGGAGAAAGCGGACGAGAGCAGATTCATCAGATGAATCACACCGCTTGCAATCATCAAAGCTCCCATTAAAAGGGAAAGAACACCGAGCATTCTGGAATTTGAGATGGAAAAAGCAAAGCGTTTCTGGATTACAGTAGAAAGCAGAATAATCAGCACCGGAACTGCAATTAACACTCCGTAAAAGATAGTGGTGAGCAGGTTGCTGGAACTAAAAAATCCAGTGGTCGGGTCCAAGTTAGTGATGCACAAAAATCCATATAAAGGCAGGCAGACGATAGCGCCGATGACAAAAAGAATTTTGGAAATATTCAAAGCAGTAAAACCTCTTTCCGTTTGATATCAGTAATTGTCTTTTATAAAGTAGGACAATGCTTTTGTTATTTTACCATGTTTTTGATTTTTTGTATAGGGTGTTTTCAGGAGTGAAAGCGACCAAAAAGCAAAACAGGGAGCATAAAGAGAAGTAAGTGCCACATATACTGGATGCAGAGATTATAATGGAAAGGAGAATCCAAGATGCGAGGGAGGATTATCTGGATTGTTTTGGAAACCGTGTGCCTGATGCTTTGTCTGATTGTGCTGCCTGTTTTGTTTCATCGAGAGGAGCAGGATTATACACCGTCTGAGATGGAACAGTCGCAGCAGATGCAGCCGGTGATACCTGAAGAAGAAAAAGAAGAGACAGAGCAGCAGGAAGCTGAGCAGAACGATTGGGAACCTTTTCGAATTTTAAATCGGACGACCGGTGAGATCGAGACGGTTCCGGTAAAAGAATATGTAACCGGAGCACTTTGCTCTGAGATGCCCGCAACCTTTGATTCAGAAGCACTCAAGGCACAGGCAGTCAGTGCACACACCTGGGCCCTCTACTGCCAGCAGGCGGCAAAACAGAGCGGACAGGCCTATGATTTTTCCGCTGATCCGCAAAACTGGCAGGGATATGTGACCGAAGAGCAGGCAAAAGAACGGTTTGGCGACTATTTTACCGAGTACTGGACGAAAATTAGCCGCGCTGCCGAAGAGGTATGGCAGGAGATTATGGTGGATAGTCAAAATCAACCAATTGTGGCAGCCTATCATGCAATCAGTTCCGGCACCACCGAATCTGCAGAAAATGTCTGGGGAAATGATCTGTCCTATCTGGTTCCAGTGGACAGCTCCGGAGATATTCATGCCCAGGGTTATCAGAAAACAGTTCCTTTTTCAAAAGATGAGCTTGAAAAGCTGCTGGAAACCTATCAGCCGACGCCAAATCTTTCGCAGGACCCTTCTGAATGGCTGAGTATTCTGGAACGCTCCGGCTCCGGATATGTGACCTTGATTCGGGTGGGAGATGTCCAGATGAGTGGGATTGAATTTCGGGAGCTGTTGGGGCTGCGTTCTTCTGATTTTGATTTTTCCTTTGATGAGGAAACCTTTACCTTCACAACAACAGGATATGGACACGGTGTTGGTTTGAGCCAGTACGGCGCAGATTATCTTGCACGTCAGGGAAAAACATATCAGGAGATTTTAGAGCACTATTACAGCGGTGCAACTTTGGTCGAGAGGGTATGATAAAAAGCGGCACAGGATAACTGTGCCGCTTTTTGTCAGGGAAGATGATGTTTTCTCAAAAATCATATTGACAGGAAAGGGGAACTGTGCTATCCTGATACCAGAAACATATGAATAACTGTTCATATGTTAGCAGAAAGCGGACTCGACCACTTTAAAAGCAAAAAAACAGGAAAACAGCAGGAAGAGATTGTGCAGAAATATCGATTGATTTTTTCTATAAAATAGGATATGATAGACTCAAACATATGAATGATTGCTCATATATTGAGCGGGATTTCCAGAAAAGAAAGGAAAAAACAATGCGAAATATTTCTGAAAAACAATCGATAGAAGAAGTTGAAGTATGCGAAGGTAACCATCAGCACCAGTTGGAATATCTGAAAAATCGGATGCCGACCCAGCAGGAGATGGAAACCGCCGCAGAGCTGTTTAAAATGTTTGGAGACCCGACCCGTTTAAAGCTGCTGGCAGCTTTACTTGGTCAGGAAGTGTGTGTATGTGATCTCAGCGATCTGCTTGGCATTTCCCAGTCGGCGGTATCTCACCAGCTTCGCCTGCTTCGTGCAAGCCATCTGGTTAAAAACCGCAGGGAAGGAAAATCGGTTTTCTACTCGCTGGACGATGAACACGTTGCTACCATTTTAGCACAGGGTATGGAGCACGTTCGCCACCAGTAGGATTCTTTGGAGGGAATTGTGCGATGAAGGAGAACAATCGGGGAAACAAGAAAGAGGAAGGCTGCGGCTGTGCAATGTGCCAGCTGGAAGGCATATTAGGAGCAGGAAAAGAAAAAACAGAGCACAGCGATAAAGAACATCATGAAGGTTGTGGTTGTGGACACGATCACGAGCATACCCACGAAAACTGCGGTTGTGGACACGATCACGAACACACCCACGAAGGTTGTGGTTGTGGACACGATCACGAGCATACCCACGAAGCTTGCAACTGCGGGCATGACCACGAACATACCCACGAAGCTTGTGGTTGTGGACATAACCATGAACATACCCACGAAGCTTGTGGTTGTGGACATGACCACGAACACACCCACGAAGGTTGCGGTTGTGGACACGATCACGAACATACCCACGAAGCTTGCAGCTGTGGGCACGACCATGGTCATGAAAAACACCATCATCACGATGGAGAAAGCTGCGGCTGTGCAATGTGTCAGCTGGAAGATGTTTTGGGTGGACATTCTCACAAAGGTGGGCATGAGCATGGGGAGCATCATCACCATGATGGAGAAAGTTGTGGCTGTGCAATGTGCCAGCTGGAAAATCCATCTGCTTCCCATCATGAAGAGGAAGAAGAGCCGACAGAAGAAAAGAGCGGAAAATGGAAAACTGCCGGTAAAATTATTCTGGCAGCAGCGGCATTGCTCTCCTCCGAGTTGCTCGAAGTTCCGATGTGGGCGGCATTTTGTATCAGTCTCATTACCATTCTGGCATGGGGCTGGGATCTGATCTGCAAAGCAGGTAAGAGTTTAAAGAGAAAGAGTCTGGATGAAAATGTCCTGATGGCGATTGCAGTAGTAGCGGCATTTTTACTGGGTGAATATTTTGAAGCAGTGATGGTTGTTGTCCTGTATTCTCTGGGCGAAATTCTGGAAGAAAAAGCAGTCAAGAAGAGCCGTCACGATATTGCAGAAGTTGTGAACATCCGTCCGCAGAAGGCAAATCTTCTCATGGAAGACGGAAGTACCAAGGAAATTCCTTCTTCCCACATCCGTCCGGGCAATCTGCTTCTGGTACGTGTGGGTGATCGTGTTCCAGTCGATGGTATCATTGAAGATGGCGAAAGCTCGATGGACCAGTCTGCTTTGACGGGTGAGGCAATTGCAGTTGGTGTTCGTCCAGGTGATACCGTTCTTTCCGGTTCGGTCAATCTGTCTGCGGTACTGAAGATCCGTGCAAAATCTGCCTTTGAGGACTCTACTGCCAGCCGTATGATCCGTCTGGTGGAAGAATCCTCTGCACAAAAAGGTCACACCGAAAAGCTGATTACCCGATTTGCAAAGGTTTATACTCCTTTGGTGGTAGTGTGTGCAGCTCTAGTTGCTTTTCTGCCTCCAATTCTGGGAGTTGGCACTTTGAAGGAATGGATTATGCGTTCTCTGGTATTTCTGGTTGCGTCCTGTCCATGTGCGCTGGTCATCTCGGTTCCGCTGGGACTGTATTCTGGTGTAGGGGCAATTTCCAAACAGGGTGTTTTAGTCAAAGGAACCAAGTTCTTGGAACCCCTTGCAAAGGCAAAAGCAGTTGTACTGGATAAAACCGGAACACTGACAACCGGAGAGCTGGAAGTTTCCAGTGCACAGGCACTGATTCCAGAAGATCAGCAGCAGTTTGAGCAACTCACCGCTCTTGCGGAAGGTTACAGTGCACATCCGATTGCACAGGCTGTTTTAAAAGCGCTTCCGAAGGGTTCCCAAACAGAACAGGCAGAAAACGTACAGGAAATTGCGGGTAAGGGAATCCGGATGACCTATCAGGAAAAGACTCTGCTTTGCGGTTCCCTGCGTCTGTTGGAAGAAAATGGAATTGATACTTCCAATCTGCCAAAAGCAAATGTTTATACCGCATATGACGGAAAGGTACTCGGCTATGTTATTTTGTCTGACCGTCCAAGAGAGGAGGCAGCAAAAGCAATTGCGCAGTGGAAACAGTCCGGTATCGAAAAAACAGTTATGCTTACCGGAGACAGCGCTCTGTCTGCCCAGAGAGTGAAAGAAAAATGTGGTGTAGACGAGATGCGCACCGATCTGCTGCCTCAGGATAAGCTGACCGAATTGCAGAAACTCAAAGCACAAGGCAATAAGGTAATTTTTGTTGGTGACGGAATCAACGATGCACCGGTCCTTGCAGCAGCAGATGTCGGTATTGCAATGGGAATGGGAACTGACGCAGCCATCGAAGCAGCAGATGCCGTTTTGATGGGCGAAAAGCTTACTTCTCTGACCAGTGCAATCAAGATCAGCCGAAGAGCATTGTCGGTAGTTCACTTCAACATCTGGTTTATTCTGATTATCAAGCTGGCAGTATTTGCACTTGGTATCGCAGGATTTGCCAATATGTGGATGGCAGTGTTTGCAGATGTCGGTGTATCCATTATTACCGTACTCAACGCTGTACGTATTTTAAGATTTAAAGATTAGTTTGTAAAAATCTCTCCGGAATTTTATCCGGAGGGATTTTTTATTATTTTTTGAAAAAATGTATTGACTTTTTTTAGAAGCTGTGGTAAAATAATTTTCGTTGCTAGATGGAGAGGTGTCCGAGTGGTTTAAGGAGCTAGTCTTGAAAACTA
>OGGQ01004372.1_pt1 | contig 11754 bp, 9 predicted proteins | sample 1571191 | NCBI WGS metagenome assembly OGGQ01 (sample SAMEA2582061, study PRJEB24529) | metagenome | biome: Human gut stool | place: China | collected 2011
TCGCCTACATGGGCTGCCGCACCCGGGTTGCCGCCAACGTCTACGACCCTTCCCGGGAAATCACCACCGGCCGCGGCAACCTCTCCTACACCTCGATCAACCTGCCGCGACTGGGCATCCTTGCCAACAAAAACATCGACCTCTTCTTCGAGCTGCTCGACCAGCGCATCGATCTGGTGATTCAGCAGCTGCTCGACCGCTTCCGCATCCAGGGACAGAAGAAGGTGCTCAACTTCCCCTTCCTGATGGGGCAGGGCGTGTGGATCGACTCGGACAAGCTGGGGCCGGAGGACGAGATCGGTGAGATTCTCAAACATGGCACCCTGACCATCGGCTTCATCGGCCTGGCGGAAACGCTGGTCGCCCTGATCGGCCAGCACCACGGCCAGAGCGAGTACGCCCAGAACCTCGGCCTGGAGATCATCGGCCACATGCGCGCCCGGATGGACGCCGAGAGCGAAAAGCGCCACCTCAACTTCTCGCTCATCGCCACCCCCGCCGAGGGGCTTTCCGGACGGTTTGTCAAGATCGACCGCGAACGCTTCGGCGCCATCCCCGGCGTCACCGACCGCGAGTATTATACCAATTCGTTCCACATCCCGGTCTACTTCGACATCAACGCTTTCGAGAAAATCCGGCTGGAAGCGCCCTACCACGCGCTGACCAACGGCGGCCACATCACCTATGTCGAGCTGGACGGCGACCCCTGCCAGAATGTCGAGGCCTTTGAGCAGCTCATCCGCTGCATGAAGGAGGCCGGCATCGGCTACGGTTCGGTCAACCACCCGGTCGACCGCGACCCGGTCTGCGGCTACACCGGCATCATCGGCGACGAGTGCCCGCACTGCCACCGCCACGAAACCTCCGACCAGCCGATCGAGCGCATCCGCCGCATCACCGGATACCTGGTGGGCTCGCTCGACCACTTCAACAATGCCAAGCGGGCCGAGGAGCACGATCGCGTCAAGCACAGCCTGTCCTAAAAAACATCATAAAATTGAAGGCCAGGCGTCCCCTTTCTGGAGACGCCTGGCCTATTTTTCTTCCGCCATGACAGGCATCAGGATTGTGCAAATTTTTTTCTGCACAGTTGCATATAAACGTGCAACTTTTGCCCCCAAACGGGGTATAGGTGAAGGGGGATTTTTCCCTCCTCAACGGAACCGGATGGGAACAAACCCATGGGAACAGGCGGTCATCCGGCGGCGGGGCAGCAGTCCCCATCGCCGTTTTTTCCAAAACGGAGGGCTTGTTCCCACGCCTGTTCCCACTCTGTTCCCATCCCCGTTCCCATCAGCCGAAAAATGGCAGGTGCAAAAAAGCGCATAACAAAGCCATTTTTCCGTTTACGAACAGCTTCTTGGGAACAAAGTATCCTCTCTATTAATAAAAAAAGAATATAAAGAGAGGATAGGGAGAAAGAATGTTTTGACCTTTGTTCCCATTCCCTGTTCCCAAGAATGTTCCCAAACGATATGAGGGAAATGTGACTATCGGCTCAGCCGCCTGTGATTGCGGGAGCGAAGCAGCAGCGCGCCGATTCGTTTTCTCATCCGTTTCTTCCTCCCTGCCGCCTTATCCTGTCAGCCCCTTCCCAATCCGGTACCCCAGCTGCGCCACATACACCGTCGAGACCGCCAGCAGGCCGATCAGCGCAAAGCCAAACAGCATCCCTGTTACCAGCCGCCGCAGGTTGCCGCTCTGGTAGGGCGTGAGGCGCTGCGCAAAGCCGTCGGCCAGCATCGGCAGCATGAGGAGCAGGCAAAGCCGCCAGTCCGGCAGCCCAAAGGCTATCAGCCAGACCGGCGACAGCAGCATCCCCACCAGCTCCCCCGTGCATCGCGCGCAGAGAGGGAACTGCTTTCCCTTATAAAAGAACGAGCGGTCAGGCCGGCAGTGACAGCCAAAGATGATGGGCAGCCAACGGTAAAGCCAGGCGGCCATCCTATGCCAGCAGGCCAAAGCTGATCGATGCGGTGAAGATAAAGACATAGTACAGCACGCTCAGGATGACCGACACCAGCGCGCCGATGCCCGCCGCCTTGGCGTTGCGGGGCTTGGTGTCCTTCCAGACCAAAAACAGCACCAGACCCACAATCGGGATGCAGCAGCCCAGAATGCCCCAGCCGATGCTGCCGGTGTCGTTGGTGGGCGAGCCGTTATTCTGCGGCGCACCGCAGTTCGGGCAGACGACCGCGTTGTCGTCGATCGGTTGTCCACAATGTTTGCAGTACATAAAAATTCCTCCTCCTCAAATTCCTGTTTTCCGCTTCTAAAGTTGATTGTACAAAAATTCGGGACGGCTGTCAAGCCGGTCTACCGTTTCTTCTTTGGGGCGAGCACCAGGAGCAGCGCCACCACCAGAAAGACCAGGTACAGAAGATAGGTGGTCGAATTCTCCATCGCAAAGGACCCTTCCGGGTGGCCCAGCGCGTAGATAAAAAAGAGCAGCGCCGCGCCCAGCATGACAGCGCCCGCAATCCGTCTGGCCTTTTCGTTTTTCATCAGGAATCCCTCCTTTGTGCAGATTCGCCGCGCCCGGCCGGGGGAAGCGAACCGCTTTTTTCTATCATACCAAAGGGAGAGGGAAATGGCAAGACATGAAAAAACACCCCCCGCAAAACGGAAGGTGTTTTTGCATATCCAGAATATAAAAAGCCGGTTGGCAGATTATCTCTTGGAGAACTGAGGAGCGCGACGAGCGGCTTTGAGGCCGTATTTCTTACGCTCTTTCATTCTTGGGTCGCGGGTGAGCAGGCCTGCTTTTTTCAGCATTGGGCGCATTTCGTCGCCGTTCTGCAGCAGAGCGCGGGCGATACCGTGACGGATCGCGCCAGCCTGGCCGGAAACGCCGCCGCCGCTTACGGTGCAGACAACGTCGAACTGACCAGCGGTGTTGGTTACTTCAAATGGCTGGCGGACAATAACCTTCAGGGTGTCCAGGCCGAAGTAATCGTCAATATCTCTGTTGTTGATGGTAACTTTGCCGGTGCCCGGGTAGAGTCTTACTCTGGAAACGGAGTGTTTTCTTCTGCCGGTGCCGTAGAAGTATGCTTTAGATTCGTACATAATTCATTGTCCTCCTTCCGAATTAGAGCTGTTCTGGCTTCTGAGCAGCGTGGTTGTGCTCGCTGCCTTTGTAGATTCTGCAGCGGGTCAGAGCCTGTCTGCCGATGGTGGTGTCCGGGATCATACCCTTGACAGCCAGCATCATAGCCTTTTCCGGGTTCTCCTTCATCAGCTTGTCATAGCGGATGGCTTTCATGCCGCCGATCCAGCCGGAGTGATGATAGTGAACCTTCTGGGTCAGCTTCTTGCCGGTGAGGACAGCTTTCTCAGCGTTGATGATGATGACGTGGTCGCCGCAGTCAACGTGTGGGGCAAAGATTGGTTTATGTTTGCCGCGCAGCAGGTCGGCAGCTTTGGCAGCGGTGCGGCCCAGCGGCTTGTCTGCAGCGTCGATCACATACCATTTACGGGTAATGTTCTGTGCTTTTGGCATTGTTGTAGACATTGATTGGTACCTCCTGTTTCAAATGTATCGAATACAATTTATACCATCGGTTTTCCGCAAAAATCCAATGATGACAAATCAACGCTCTCTATTATATCCAATTGCAAAAAGCTTGTCAAGGGCTTTGTGGCCGAAAATTTAATTTATAGCCCTCTCTCTCTTAAAATCTCTCGTTTTTGCTCGTTTTCTCTCCCTCACTCGTTTTCCGTTTCATCTTTTTACTGAAACTTTACGCAAAACGCCCGCCGCCGCTTGGCAGTTATCCACAAAAGAAGCCCCACCACCTCCAAAGGAAGCCGGTAGACAAACATCCCGCTTTGTGCTATGCTGGGCCTAATAACTTCTGCCGCAAAGGAGGCCCGCCCATGAAAAAGCTGCTCACCGCCGTTCTCGGCTACGCCATCATCCTCCTGATTGTCCTTGCCGTCCTTGTCCCCCTCACCTTTTTGTGCGGCGGGCTGATGCGGCTGCTGGGCTTTACCTACGACAGCCCTGGCAGCTTTCTGCTGTTCTTTGTCATCTGCGCGGTCTGCGGCTTCCCTCTGGAGATTTTCTCCAAGGCCTTCCCCAAGGCGATGCGCACGCTGGGACTGCTGGGCGCCCGCGGAGAAGCGGTTCTCTTTCTCATTTTGGACGCCGCCTCCACCACCGTCGTCATGCTGATTGTCGACGACCTGATGGACAGCGTCCACGCCACCGACCTCTCCATCCTGGCGGTGGCGGTCCTGCTAGCCTTTCTCTCGCGAGACAGCCGGGAAAAAGGGCCGCCAAGGAAATAGGGCCAAGCGTCAAAAAAGTCCCCTCCGTCTGGAAGGGACTTTTTGTTCAAACACTTGTTGTGATTAACCTCGGTCGTCGCTGGTGCCATAGCCGCCGGACGGACGGCTCTCGCCCTCGTCCGGTGTTGGGTCACTGGTGCCGTAACCGCCGCCGCCCGAGACGCTGACGTCCACCGTGATGGTCTGATACTCACCGGTGTTGACGTCGGTCGCCGTGATGGTGATGGTCGCATCGCCCGGCCCTACGCCGGTGACCATGCCCTCATCGTCCACCCGCGCGACGTTGCGGTCGCTGGAGCTGCACTCCACGGTGACCTCGCCTTCCGGGCGGTCGACATACAGGTCGATCAGCTTGGTGTATCCGGATTCAACCTCCATGTAGGACTGCGCCGCATACAGGCCCAGGTCGCCCTCATAGCCGCCCTGCTCCTCGTTGCCCTGCTGGGTGTTGTCCTGGGTGTTGTCGCCGGTCTGGGTATTGTCGCCGGTCTGGCCGGAGCTGCTGCCTCCGCCGCTGCCCAGTACGGTAACGGTGGTCTGTGCGGAGCTGCCGTCCGCCGCGGTGGCGGTGATGGTGACGTTGGTGGTCTGCGAGAGCGAGACGATGGTGGTGACATAGCCGTTGTCGTCGACATCCGCCACTCTCGGATTGCTGGAGGACCAGCTGAGCTGTGTTCCCGCCGGGTTGACCGAGTACTGCAGCTGCCCCTCGTCGCCCGGATTGAGTGTCAGCGGGTTGATGGTCAGGCTGACGCTTCCGGTCTGCTCGTTCTGGCTGCTCTGCTCCTGTACCGTGATGGTGCAGGAGGCCTGCAGTCCGCTGGCAGTGGTGGCGGTCAGCACCGCCTGACCCGCCTGCTGGGCGGTGACGGTGACCTCGGTGCCGCTTGCGCTGCTTGGAACGCTGATCGCGCCGCTGCTCGCACTCCAGGTGATGTCGCCCACATCCGCACCGCTTGGGGTGACGGTCAGGCGGACATTCTGGGTCTGACCCGCAGTCAGGGTCAGGCTGGTCTGGGCAAAGACGATGCCCGGATTTTCCGTCGAGTTGCCCGAAACGGTGACCGCGCAGGCCGCGCTGATCTTGCCGTCCGAGGAGGCGACGGTGATATTCGCTGTGCCGGTGTTGACGCCGGTGAGCTGCACGCTGTTGCCGCTGCCCTCAATGCGCACGATGCTGTCGTCGCTGCTCTTCCAGGTCAGGCTGGCCTGTGCGTCGGCAGGTTCCGGGGTGGCGGTCAGCGTCTGGGTGCTGCCCTGCTGCAGGTTCAGCGTGGTGGAGCTCAGGGTAATGCCGGTCAGCTCCGCTCCGCTGCCGGTGACGTTGATGGTGATGTTGTCGACATAGCCGCCATCATCCGCCGAAGCGGTGATCTGGGTGGTACCCGCTCCCACCGCGGTGACGACGCCGGTGTTTTTATCCACCGTCGCAACCGAGGTGTTGCTGGAATCCCAGGTGCAGGTCTTAATCTCCGCATCCGCCGGGGTGACCGAGGCGGTCAGGGTCGCGGTCTGACCAACCTCCAGGTTGATGGTGCGGTCACCGTCGATGGTGATACCCTTGACCTGGCCCAGCTTCGCCGCGTATTCCGCCGCGCTGGCATAAACTGCCGGATAGTATGCGTCCTCGTTGACCACTGCCTGGTCGACATCCACTTTGCTGTCCTCCCCGTCGCGCACCCGTCTTGCCACAACGACAAAGCGCGCTTCCTTAAATTCGTATGTACAGGTGGAGAGGGTCAGCAGCTCGTCGCCGTACTCGACATCGACCGAGGTGTCAAAGAGGCTGCGGCGGCGCACCTCGTCGACAAAGGCGTCGAACTCCTCCTCGTTCTCCGCGTTTACGAAGTGGTTGTACTGGAAGACGTCGCCGTTGTCGTGCTCGGGCAGGGTGTTGACGATGAAGGCCGCAAAGATCTTGTACTCGCCCTCCTCGTACACGCTGTCAAAGTCGATGAGCGGGTGCTCCTTGTAGAAGGAAAGCTGCTTATATTTGGTCAGGTCGTTGAACATCTGACCGTCGTTGCGGATGTTGTGTCCGTAGATAATCAGATTAGTGCTCGGGGTCTTGACGTCGCACTCGTAGTCGATGTACGGGGTGCCGTAGTAGTCGTACTCTTTATTGAAGCCCAGGCGGTGGTAGTAGTCGTTGTCCGAGGTCTGCACAACCGGGAAGTTGACGTTGGTGCCCTCAATCTGCAGCCAGCCCTTGATGTCCTCATTCTCCAGATAGAACGGATAGAACTTGGCCAGGTAGTCGTTGGGGTAGCCCTCGATGTTGGAGACGTTGATCTTGCCCTCGGCCACATCCTTCTCCGCCTGCTCCATCTGGCTCTGCAGGGTGGCCAGGTTCTCCTGCGACTTTTTGTTCTGCGCGCCGAAGTCGACCAGGTAGAACACCGAACCGCAGAAGACCAAAATGCAGACCCACAGCAGGATCTTGCGCACCTTCTCAAAGCCGACGTCGTCCTTGTTGGGGAACAGCCGGTACAGAATGCCCTTAAAGCCCTTGGGCGCTTTGGAAGCCGGCGCGTCCTGCTCCTGCTTCTGCTTTTTGCCCCTGCGCTTCTTGCCGGCGACGGCGGTGGTGGCCGCCGCTGCCAGGGCCGCGTTCTGCGGCACGACCTCCATGCCCTGCAGCACTGCTTCCTCTGCGTCGCAGCTGTTCTGCGGCGCCTGCGGATAGCTGTCCGCCAGCTTTCTGGCCATGTTGAACAGCCGCGCCACCGCGTCGGCGGTCATCTGGGTCAGCGACCGGTAGTTGCCCGCATCCAGCTCCTGCATCAAACAGCGGCCGTTTAAAACCGCGGCGATGTACGCCTTTCTTGTCTTGACGGCGGCGTTTGGCAGGGTGACGCTCAGGCCCATCAGGTCCTTTTGCTCCTGCTTGGAGGCGCCCAGCGCCATCGCCGCAGCGACATTGGCGCTGACCGGCCCGAAGGTCTTGCCGATTTTATCGTTGATCCCCAGCTTTTCCAGGTCCATCTCCTCGGGGCGGCAGCTGTAGGTGGAGGCCACCAGCTTGCCCTCCTTGTCGGCGTTGCCAAAGCGCTTGGCCGCAAGCCCTGCCGAACCGGACTCCGCAAAGGCAAGGCAAATATTTTTCTTGGCGCACTTGGCCATCACCGCGTGCTCGATGCTGTTGACGTCGATGCCGTAGACGCAGTCGCCCAGCCGCTCGGTCACCGCCTGCAAAGCGGCGGTGCAGCGCTGTGCCGCCTTGCTGCGGTCGGCGCTGTTGTCGCAGATGCGCACGATGACCTCCGACTTTTTGGGGTAGACCGCTACGCAAGGGCTTTGGGCGTCCAGCAGCTCGGCCAGCGCCTGCTCCACCTGGGCAGCGTCCATCTCCATCACCCGCGCCACACGCACCACGCAGGGGGAGGCGCTTGCCTTTTTGAGAATCTGGAACAGGTAGCTGAAGAACAGGCTGATCTGCTCCTCCGGGTCGGACGGCATCACCACGATGTGAAAGCCCTCCCCTGCAGCCTCAAAGCCGGGCAGCGCCGACTGATGGCAGGGGAAAATCCTTGCGCCCTGCGGCAGCAGGGCAAGCTGCTGCGCCTGCTCCTGCGAGAGCTTCTGGCGCTTGACCAGGTGCCTCATCGCGCCCTCGTTTGGCTCCAGCTCCCGCTGGCAGACCTGCGCCACCGCCTGGATGCAGGCGGCGTCCTGCTGCAGATTGCCGGAGAGCGGACAGAGGATCAGCGCGTCCGGCTGCGCGCAGTTTTGCAGCGCTTTCAAAAAGCCGCCGGCGTCCCGAACCGAAAGCGGCTCGGGCTGATAGCCCAGAACCCGCATTTCCTTTTCCATATAGGGTGACGCCAGCAGTCCTGAAGGTCTTGTGGCATCGGCCCCAACTACATAAACTTTCAATATATCCACCTCAATTTACAGCTTCGGTCTTTTCTAGGAGGCCGAAGAATTCCTAAAAAAATGATAATACAAATGCCGTGCTGTTGCAAGCGGTAAATCCTGCTTGGCGCAAGAATCTTTGCCAAAATTACGAGTTGGAGATGTTCAGCAGCTCGATTCCCTCGATTGCCCGGGCAATCAGCGCCTCGGCGTCCATCTGTTCCTCCGCCAGCTTGACAAATTTCAGCTGGGGCTTGGTGCGCGGGTGCTTTGGCGTAAAGACGGTGCAGCAGTCCTCATAGGGCAGGATGGAGGTCTCAAAGGTGTCGATCTTGCGGGAGGTCAGGATGATCTCGTCCTTGTCCATGCCGATCACCGGGCGCAGCACCGGCATGTCGCAGGCCTCGTTGGTGCAGGCGATGGCCTGGATGGTCTGGCTGGCCACCTGGCCGACGCTCTCGCCGGTGATCAGCGCCTCGCACTCGTTCTGGCGCGCCACCCGGCAGGCAATCTTCATCATGTACCGGCGCATGATGATGGTGAACAGATCCTCCGGGCACTGGTCGCGGATGGCCTCCTGGATCTCGGTGAAGGGCACGATGTGCAGCTTGATGCGCCCGCAGTAGGAGCACATCTTCTGCGCCAGGTCGATGACCTTCTGCTTGGCGCGCTCGGAGGTGTACGGCGGGGAGACAAAGTGGATGGCTTGGATCTCCAGTCCGCGCTTTGCCATCATGTAGCCGGCCACCGGGCTGTCGATGCCGCCGGAAATGAGCAGCATGGCCTTGCCGCCGCTGCCCACCGGAATGCCGCCCGCGCCCTTGATCTGGCCGCCATGGACATAGGCCGCAAAGTCGCGCACCTCCACCATCACCACAAGGTCCGGCTCATGCACATCCACCGACAGGTGCGGGTACTGCTCCAGCAGGTACTCCCCCACCTCCGCGCAGATGGCCGGGGACTTTAAGGGGAAGGTTTTGTCCGAGCGCTTGGCCTCCACCTTAAAGGTCGAGACACCTTCCAGCTCCTCCTTTAAATATGCGGCAGCGGTGCGTTTGATGACTTCGATGTCCTTTTCCACCACGCAGGCGCGGGTGAGGGCGGCGATGCCGAACACCTTCTGCAGCCGCTCCACCGCCTCGTCCAGGTCATAGTCCTCGCGGTCCGGCTCCACATAGATGGTGGACTGGGCCTTTTTGAAGTGGAAGGACCCCACCGGCATCAGCTTGCGGCGGGCGTTTTTGATCAGGCGGTCCTCAAACGCGTGGCGGTTTAAGCCCTTCAGGGCGATCTCTCCGTCTTTGAGCAGGATAATTTCTTTCATATCTTGACAAACTCCTTTGGGTGTATCAGTCGTGTTCTGTTCCTTTTGTCCCTAGCGGCGGAAGCGCTTCAGCGCCTCGCTGACCGCCTCCAGAAAGACAGGGACCTCGTCGAGGGTGTTGTACCGGCCAAAGCTTAAACGGATGGCGCTGTCGGCGCGCTCACGCGCAAGGTCCATCGCCAGCAGCACATGGCTTGGCTCCCCCTTGGCGCAGGCCGACCCGCTGGAGACATAGATTCCCTTCTCCTCCAGAAAATGGAGCATGATCTCGGAGCGCACCCCCAAAGCGGAGAAATTCAGAATATATGGTGTCGAGTCCGCGGGGGAATTGATGCAGATGTCCGGCAACTTTGTCAAACCCTCCAAAAGCGTGCCCCGAATTTCGGTCACTCTTTTGTGATTTTCCTCCCGCTCCGCCATCAACAGGCTGGCCGAGAGGCCCATGGCGCACAGGTTGGCGATCGGCTCGGTGCCGGGGCGCACATTCTTCTCCTGCCCGCCGCCAAAGCTCACCGGGCGAAAGCGGCTGCCCTTTTTGATGTACAAGGCGCCGCAGCCCTTGGGGGCGTAGATTTTGTGTCCGCTCACGGTGAGGAAATCGACGTCCAGCGCCTTTCCGACCTTGAGCGGCTCCTTGCCGAAGGCCTGCACCGCGTCGCAGTGGATGAGCAGGCGGGGATAGGCTTTGCGCAGCTGGCGGCAGACCTGCCCCACCGGCAGGATGCTGCCCACCTCGTTGTTGACCGCCATCATCGAAACCAGCACCGTCCTGCTGTCCACCGCGTCCAGCACCTGCTGGGCGGAGATTTTGCCCTCGTGGTCCGGTTTCAGGCGGACAATCTCCCACCCCTCGCTCTCGAGGAAGGCGACGGTGTTGAGCACCGCATCGTGCTCGATGGCGGTAGTAACAATCCGCCTGCCCGCGCGCTGCTGCGCCCGCGCCGCGCCCAGAATGGCGAGGTTGTCCGCCTCGGTGCCGCCGGCGGTGAAGTAGATTTCTCCCGGCTGGCAGCCCAGCGCCTGCGCCATCTGCGCGCGCGCCTGTTCCAAACGCTGCTGGGCGGCAAAGCCCTTGCGGTGCAGCGAGGAGGGGTTGCCGTAGCAGTCGGTGAGCATCTCATAGACCAGCTTGGCCGCTTCCTCCCGGGTCCGGGTGGTGGCGCTGTTGTCGTAGTAAATTTCCCGCGTCAAAAAAACACACTTCCTTTTATCTTAAAAAAACAATTGTCCATGTCGCTCCTAGCCCTCCCCTTTCCGCTAAAGGAGAGCAATCTTCTTTATTATACAGCATCCACCGCCTTCTTGGCAAACCGTTGCGACGCCTTTTTACAGTATTTTTACAGCAAGCCGGTAAAATTGCCCCCTGAGACTAAAAATTTACAAAACACCGCATATTTGTGCCTTTGCTTTGCCGGGCAAATCGGCTATAATAGAATTAAATGCGGCCTCTTTCGCCGCGATTTTTAAAAGAAGGATGTTATACTGCTCTATGGCGATCAACCCCTTTATGCGCGCCGCCCTCAAGGCGCTCTCCTACCCCGAGATTCTGGACAAGAAAAACGGCTACCGCCTGCAGCGCGCCGCCGTCAACGCCTCCCACCCGCATGTGCTGCGCCCCTTTTATAAGATCTGGGACCACCACATCCTGGCCAGCGACCACGAGGTGCCGGTGCGCGTCTTCTCCCCCGAAGTGGAGGGGGTGTTTCCCATGCTGCTGTTCTTCCACGGCGGCGGCTGGGTCACCGGCAACATCGACTCCTACGACAAGGTCTGCACCAACATGGCCCGCCTGACCCGCCACATTGTGGTGTCGGTGGACTACCGCCTGGCCCCCGAGCACCGCTTCCCCGCCGCGCCCGAGGACTGCTATCTGGCCGCGCGGGAAATTTTCTCCCAGTGCCACCTGTTCGGCATCACGCCCGACGACATCACCCTGATCGGCGACAGCGCGGGCGGAAACCTGGCGGCGGTGGTCTCGCTGATGGCGCGGGACCGCGGGGAATTCATGCCCCGCCAGCAGATTTTGCTGTACCCGGCCACCAACAACGACCACACCGAAAATTCCCCCTTCGAGTCGGTGCGCACAAACGGCACCGACTACCTTTTGACCAGCAAGCGGATGGTCGACTACATGAAGCTCTACCGCTCCGGCGACGACGACCTGCAAAACCCCTACTACGCGCCGCTTGTCAGTAAGGATTTGAGCCGCCAGCCCCGCACCCTCATCATCACCGCCGAATATGACCCGCTGCGCGACGAGGGCGAGGCCTACGGCATCAAGC
>OGGQ01004387.1_pt1 | contig 11706 bp, 10 predicted proteins | sample 1571191 | NCBI WGS metagenome assembly OGGQ01 (sample SAMEA2582061, study PRJEB24529) | metagenome | biome: Human gut stool | place: China | collected 2011
GTTGGTTAGAGCATCCGGCTCATAACCGGACGGTCCCGGGTTCGAGTCCCTGAAGGCCCACCATATCTTAAAAGACACGCCAGTTGGCGTGTCTTTTTTCTTATCCAGATGGAAAACGATCACCGGGGTTTTACAAGCTGCTTACAGCCTGTCACACCCTCCTTTTACACAATTTTGATAAACTTACTACTCCACTTTGAAAAAGGAAACTGGAGAGAAAAGAAACCATAAAAATTTTTGTAGTTCTTACAAACAGATGGATGGGATTTTGTAAGAATGAGCTTTGGGAAATCCAGTGGCCGTGTAAGTTTGTTACAAAACAAGGAGAGGTTTTCATGCGGCGGGATATACAGGTTTTGGATCGGGTAAAAAGTGCATATTCGTCTCTTCGGCCATCGGAACAGAAGGTAGCCGATTGCATTTTAAATGATCCCGAAGGGTGTACCCAATATACCATAGGGGAATTGGCAGATCGGGTACAGGTCAGCCAGCCCACAGTGGTTCGCTTTGTGCAAGCTCTGGGGTTTGACGGATACCGGAGTTTTAAATATTGTTTGCTGCGGGATCGCAGTGGAAAATCCGGTGAAACACCTTATTTTGATCATTTAGGGGATTTTGATCTCAAACCATGGGACCGTCTGGAGGATTTGCCTTTGAAGGAGATCCGCATTGCAGGAGGATTGTTGGAGGACGCATTAAAATCCCTCTCTATTGATCAGCTGAGCCGGGCTGCGCATATGTTGGCTACGGCCCGGACCATTGATATTTACGGTGTGGAAAATTCCTGCACGCCAGCCAATGACCTTTTGGCCAAGCTGACTTATCTGGGCCTTAACTGCCGGATGCACACCGATGCCTATTTGCAGCAAATCTCTGCGGCTCACTTGGGGGTGGCGGATGTGGCCGTGGCCATATCCCACTCGGGCTGTTCCATGGATACCGTAAAAGCCCTGAAACAGGCGAAAAAAGCAGGAGCCAGAACCATTGTCATTACCAGTCCCAAAGAGCCGTTGCTGGCCAAATACGCAGATGTTTGCCTGAGTACCGGAGGACAAGAGCTTTCCATTTATGGTTCAGCGATCTTTTCCCGTATTCCCGACCTGGCCGTGGTGGACTTACTGTATATGGGGATCATTCAAAGCGATTATGAGCGTTTTTCCCGGAATCTGGATAAAAGCGGTGCTGTGATTGCCGATCGGGGATACGAAAAAGAATAGCGATTTCACGGTGCAACCTTGTAACAAAATTGCAAGACTGCACCGTTTTTTTGAGCTGTTTTTACGCTGGGCTTACCCAAACTTGAACTGTTCCTGCTTGTTTCTTTTCAGGGAAATTTGATACCATAACGCCGTCGCCGGGAAAACATGGCGACCTTCCACAGAAACATTTACCCTGAGAGAGGTGCAGCTTTTTTATGTTGGAATTGGAACACATTCGGAAGTCTTTTGATGGTGTGCCGGTTTTGAAGGACATCACTTTGCAGGTGGCCGATGGAGAGATCGTCTCCATTCTGGGTCCCTCCGGCTGCGGCAAAACCACATTGCTCAATTTGATTTTGGGCATTGCAGATGTGGATGGCGGCCATATCCGCTATGATGGCCAGGATTTGACCAGCACTCCCATGGAGAAACGGGGATTCAATATTGTCTTTCAGGACTATGCGCTGTTTCCCAATTTGAATGTTTCCCAGAACATCACCTACGGCCTGCGCAATAAGCCGGGCATCTCCACGGAAAAAGAAGTGAATGAGCTGATTGAGCTGCTGGGACTCCGGGAGCATCTGAGCAAGCGCATCGATCAGCTGTCCGGTGGCCAGAAACAAAGAGTGGCCCTGGCCCGCACCCTGGTGATGAAACCCCGCATCCTTCTGCTGGATGAGCCTCTGTCGGCTCTGGATGGTGTGATCAAGGAGTCCATTAAGGACCGGATCAAAACCATCGCCCGGGAATATCAGCTGACCACCATCATCGTCACCCACGATCCGGAAGAGGCCCTTACCTTGTCCGACCGGGTGCTCATCATGGAAGGCGGCTCCATTTCCCAATATGCCAAGCCGGAAGAGATCGTGCACCAGCCTAAAAACGATTTTGTGCGTAAATTTATCCTCAATCAGCTGGAGATCAAGCGCAGCAACATTTATGCCCTGTTTGGCGAGCGTCCCATGCTGGCGGTTCAGGCGGACTGAGAAAACAGTATGACAAGGACAAATCGAGAGCTGAAGCTGATTTTTTGGGGCATTGTTCTGCTGTTTGCAGCTTTTCTGGCTGGCCCCATTGTGCTCCTGCTGGGAAAATCCCTGTGGGATGGAGGACTCACCGGAGAATTTTACACCGCAGTTCTTTCACAAGACGGTTTTTTCCCAGCGTTGGGGAATAGTTTTGCGGTAGCTGGGGTTTCCGCAGCGGCCGCTGTGCTGCTGGCCTTTTTGCTGGCTTATGCGGTGCACTACACCCGCTTGCCCAAAGGATTCAAAAGAGCCCTTTGTGCCGTGGCCACCCTCCCCATGTTCCTGCCCACCATCACCTATGGGTTTGCCATCATCTATTCCTTTGGAAAACAAGGCCTGCTCACTCGTCTGATGGGCAGACAGCTGTTTGATATTTATGGATTCTGGGGACTGATGGTGGGGTATATGATCTACACCATCCCGGTGGCCTTCCTGCTTATCCAGAACACCATGGGATTTGTGGATAAAAAGACCATCACCGTTTCCAAGGTGATGGGGGACAACAATCTGTCCACCTTTTGGGTGGCCATACTGCGTCCCCTGCTGGGAACACTGGCTGGAGCCTTTATTCAAGCCTTTTTCCTGTCCTTTACCGATTTCGGCATCCCGGCTTCGGTGGGGGGAGATTACCCGGTGATCGCCACCATGCTGTATAACCAGATGCTGGGAGGTATTCCCGACTTCAACCGAGGCGCTGTCATGGCCATGGTCATGCTGATCCCTTCCATTGGGAGCATTTGTATTCTTCAACTGCTGGAACGGTTCAACATCCGGTACAATCGGATCTCCAATGCAGACCTGCGGAGGAACGCTCTTCGTGATGGAAGCTGGGGGATTTCCGGCACAGTGATCTCCCTGGCGATTCTGTCCATCTTTGCGGTGATCTTCGTGGTGCCGATGGTAGAAGAGTGGCCCTATAAAACTGGGTTTTCTCTGGAGCATTTCCAGACAGTATTTTCCGATGAAAGCCTGCTGGTCACCTATGGTCACTCGCTTCTCATGGCGCTGCTCACGGCGGCCTTGGGGACATTGACAGCGTATGGCGCTGCATTGATCACGGCCCGCAGCACATTGAGCCGGGGATATAAACGCACTGTGGAAAGCATAGCGCTGGTGACCAATGCCATTCCTGGCATGGTGCTGGGTGTAGCTTATCTGTTCCTCTTTTCCGGAACCAGTCTGCAAAACACATTGCTGCTGATGGTTCTGTGTAATGTGGTGCATTATTTTTCCACGCCGTATCTTATGATGAAAAATGCATTGTCCAAGATGAACGCCGGGTGGGAGACCACGGCCATGCTCATGGGCGACAGCTGGATGAAAACCATTTTGCGTGTAGTGACGCCCAATGCTCTGTCCAGCCTGATCCAGGTGTTCAGCTATTATTTCATCAATTCCATGGTGACCATCAGCGCCCTCATCTTCATTGCCGGGGCCCGGACAATGGTGCTCACCACCATGATCAAGCAGCTGCAATATACCAATCAATTCAATGAAGTATTTGTGCTGTCGCTGTTGATTTTAGCCACCAACTTGGCAGCCAAGGCATTGTTTGCCTGGCTGGCCGGTTATAGGGCCAGAAAAATAGAGAACCAATCAAAAGGAAGGAAGAAAAGGATGAATTGGAAAAAAAACAATGGCTCTGGGCTTGTCGGCTACTCTTTGTCTGGGGGCCCTGGCCGCCTGCAGCAAAAATAGCGGAAGTGGAAAAGACGATCAGGTGGTCATCTATTCCAACGCTGATGAAGAAGCGGTGAAAGCCATGGAGAATGCCTTGGACAACAATGGCTACAAAGGCAAGTACATCTTTCAGACTTACGGCACTTCCGAACTGGGCGGCAAGCTGCTGGCCGAGGGCACCAATCTGGAGGCGGATCTGGTGACGATGAGCACCTTTTACCTCCAGAGTGCCCAGGAGCAAAACAATATGTTCCAGACGCTGGACTTTGAAGTCAATACTTTGACAGAAGTACCGGACTACACGGCGCCCATCACCTCCCAGGAAGGAGCTATCATCCTCAATACAGAGCTGATGAAATCCGAGGACCTTCCCATGCCCACCAGCCTGAAGGATCTGACCAAGAAAGAGTATGCCGGACAGATCGCAGTTACCGACATTCAGTCTTCCTCCACGGCCTGGCTGCTGATTCAGGCTTTGGTGGATGCTTACGGGGATGAGGAAGCCCAGGAAGTTTTGGCGGGCATCTATGAAAACTGCGGCGCACACATTGAGACATCTGGTTCCGGGCCTTTGAAGCTGTGTCGCGCAGGTGAAGTGGCCATTGGTTTTGGCCTGCGCCATCAGGCTGTGGCCGACAAGGCCGACGATATGCCCATTGACTATGTGGACCCGGAAGAAGGGAATTTTTCCCTCACCGAATCACTGGCCGTTGTGGATAAAGGGGAGGACACCAATCCTCTGGCCATGGAAATGGCCCAATGCATCATGGAGCACGGCCGGGAAGAGCTGATCAAAACCTATCCCAATCCCCTTTATGAGGGAGAGACTGCCGATCCAGACAATCAATCGGCCAACCCCAGCGTATTTGACCAGCCATTGACCTTTGAATTGTTCCAAGCCCATCAAAAGCTTTCCGAAGCGGCGAAGGGTTGATAAAAAGGAAGGAGTTTTATACCATGAATACATACAAACTGTTGACCCCCGGCCCTCTGACCACCACCGATACAGTCAAAGGGGAAATGATGGTGGACCGCTGCACCTGGGATGAGGATTATAAGAAGATCACCCAGAAGATCCGACGGAAACTGTTGGAGCTGGCCCATGTTTCGGAAGATGACTACGCCGCCGTGCTGATGCAGGGAAGCGGCACCTTTGGCGTGGAAAGCGTACTGTCCAGCGTGGTGGGAGCGGAAGACAAGGTGCTCATCTGCTCCAATGGGGCCTATGGAGAGCGGATGGTGGATATGTGCACTCATAGCCGCATTCCCTATGTACACTATGCCCAGGCCTATGACCAGATCCCCGATGCGGCTCATGTGGCGGAGATTCTCCGTCAGGACCCGTCCATCACCCATGTGGCCATGGTCCACAGCGAGACCACCAGCGGAATTCTCAATGATATCCAATCGGTGGGGAAAGTGGTACGGGATGCGGGAAAAACCTTCATTGTAGATGCCATGTCCTCCTTTGGCGGTGTGGATATTCCGGTGGCCGATTGGGGCATTGATTTCCTGGTATCCAGCGCCAACAAGTGCATTCAGGGCGTTCCCGGGTTCTCCTTTATTCTGTGCCGCCGGGATAAGCTGCTGGCCAGCGAGGGCAAGGCACGGTCTCTGTCTCTGGATCTGCTGGATCAGTGGAAGGGGATGGAGAAGGACGGAAAGTGGCGTTTCACTTCGCCCACCCATGTGGTGCTGGCCTTTTCCAAGGCACTGGATGAGCTGGAGGAAGAAGGGGGGATTCCGGCCCGGAATCGCCGCTACACCGAAAACAATCGGCTGTTGATCCAGAAAATGCGGGAGATGGGATTTGCCACTTATATCGATGGCCGTTACCAGGGGCCTATCATCACCACTTTCCTGTATCCGGCTGGCGTAGCCTTCCAGTTTGCGTCCTTTTACAATTACATCAAGGAGCGGGGATATGCCATTTACCCGGGAAAGCTGACCGAGATGGACACCTTCCGCATTGGCAACATCGGCGAGATTTATCCGGAAGATATCGATAAACTCACCAGCATCATTGCCGCGTTTTTGGAAGAGAGAAAGGAGCAGATCGCATGATTGAAGGCGTCATTTTTGATTGGGCCGGTACCACGGTGGACTATGGCTGTTTTGCGCCGGTGCAGGCTTTCATGGAGGCATTTGCCCATTATGGCGTGCCTGTTACCGCAGAAGAGACCCGAAAGCCCATGGGCATGCTGAAGCGGGACCATATCCGGACGATGTTGGAGATGGAGCGCATTTCCCAGGCGTGGGAAACGATCCACGGGCACAAAGCCGACGAAAAGGATGTAGACGCAGTGTATGCCCAGTTTGAGCCCAAGCTGTTTTCCATTCTGGATCGGTTTGCATCGCCCAAGCCCTTTGCCGTGGAGGTCTCAGCACAGCTGCGGGAAATGGGGATCAAGATCGGCTCCACCACTGGCTATACCGATGCCATGATGAACATTGTGGCGCCCCAAGCGGCCAAGGAGGGGTATGCTCCCGATTTCTGGATCAGCCCCGATGGAGTGGGAGGAAAAGGCCGTCCCTATCCTTATATGATTTTCGCCAATATGCAGGCGCTGGGATTGTCCTCTGTGAAGAATGTGGTAAAGGTGGGGGATACCATCTCCGATATCAAAGAAGGCGTTCAGGCTGGTGTTTGGACGGTAGGAGTGGTGGAAGGAAGTTCCCAGTTGGGGTTGAGCCAGCAGGAATATCAGCAGCTGTGTCCAAAGGCCAGGGAAGATGCTTGCCGCAAAGCAGAGATCGGCTTCCGTCAGGCTGGGGCCCAGTTTGTCATCCGGAATTTGTCCCAGCTTCCGGCATTGATTCAGGCGCTGGGAATGGAAAAACACTAATACAGAAGAAAATCAAAAGGGCAGGGAAAGATCCCTGTCCTTTTGCTATGCGCGAAAAAGCTGGCATTTTGCGGTTTCCTTTTATATTGCTGAAAAAATTTTGCAAACTTTGTCTTTTTGTGTCGCATTGCTCCGTGGTAACTGGTATAATAACCACAAAGCGGTTATTATACCGATTTTTACAGCCGTTTTCTCGTCCCGTTTACGGGACAACCGAAAACACGGCCAATATACCATTTCGCTTTCGCTTCATGGTATAATATCAACAGTTGCCGCACATGTGCGGCAGAATACTGTATATTCAGTCGTTTTGCTCACAAAACGACTGCTGTTGATGTTACACCATAGCAAAAATCAGCAAAGCTGATTTTACGCCGCATTGGCGGCGTGCAAGTCTGCATGGACTTGCGGTTATGGTATAATAGGGAAGCAATGGAGAAACATGACAGAGCCCCTCCGCGAAATTTGCAGACTCTGTTATGAAAATCTTCAAAACGGAGGGTAAAAATATGAACGAACAAAAACAAGTGAGCAACCAGCAGACGCAGCCTGTGCAGACGCAGGAACCGGTGAAAAAGAAGAAAGGAAAAATCAAAGGGTTTTTCCGCTGGCTGGCGCGCCATCCTAAATTGCTGATCCTGTTTATCCTGGTGGTGGCCATAGCCGTGGGCGGCCCCTTCTTCTGGCTGGCCATCCGGGATCGGATGAGCATTTACAGCGATACCAGCAAGCTGGGGTTTGAGGACATCGGTGAGATGGCTACACAGTCGGCTTACTGCACCGAAATCAGCATGACCGAAGCCGATCGGGAATTCTTTGGCATTTCCATTCCCTTCACCCAGAGCAAGTATATTTACAGCTATGATGTGGAGATCAAGGCAGGCTATGACTTCGGAGAGATCCAGTGGAGTGTGGATGAGGAAACAAAGACCATCGAAGTCAAATTGCCGGAAGCCCAGATTCTCAGCAACGAGATCGACCTGGATTCCTTCAAAGTGTATTATGAAAAAGAGAGCATTTTCCGTCCCATCACCTTGGAGGAAAACAACACCGCCATGAAGGAATTGCAGGAAACGGCGGAAAAAGATGCCATTGCAAATGGGCTCCTGGAAAATGCCCGAACCAATGCGGAAACCATTCTGAAAGCCTTTTTCGCCAAAGGCTTTGATTTGGAGAAATATGAGATCCATTTTTCCTGAATGGAAAGGAGTGCTAGTCAGTGAAAAGCTTTGCAAAAGGGATTTTATATGCGCTGGGGATTCTGGCGGCTGCTGTGGTGATCTTTTACTTTATTCTGTTTATCACCGCCTGAGCCCCTATGGCGCAGTGCAAAACAAAGCCCTGGGAGAAAATTCTCCCAGGGCTTTTTGCTTCTGGCGTTATTTTTGCTTTTTCTCGTTGTTTTGCTTTTTCTGGCCTTCCTGAGCCAGCTCACGGATGCGAAGTTCTTCCTGGAATTCTTCGTTCCGCTCGTCATGGCCGGTTTGCTGCAAGCCGGTCATCCGGGCCTGCATTTCGCCGGTGACAAAAGGACTGAGATACATTCCGGAGGAAAAGAACTTGGCCCGCTGCATACCGCTGTCCAAAATGGCAAAGGGCTGGAAGATGGTAAAGAGCAAAGCATATTTCAGCCCCAGCTTGGGGATGCGCACCACCAGAAGAACTAGAAGCAGGACACCCATCCACAGATAGAGGGAAGGCTTTGCCAGCCCCATCAGAGCCAGCAAAAGCAGCGCCACGCTGGCGGCGGTGTTGCCCAGGCTGTCGCTGTCATAGCCTTTCTCCCGGGCTGCATAGATGCGAAGAGGGAGGAACAGGATATCTGCCACAAGGCACACAGCCACAACAGCCACAAAGAGGAGAAGGTATTTCCAGTTCCAGGTGCCCCAATATTCCCGCAGCGCTTCTTTGCGCTGTTGCTGCTCAGCAATCTCCCGGGAACTGGGATTGGGATCGATTTCAAAACTGTAAGAGTACCGTTGGGTAACTTCTCCCCAGTCTTCACTCCAATGCACATAGTCCAAAGCGGGAAGGATGCCCAGAATCGAAGAGAGCAGATAAACCACAACCACAACTCCAACGGCAATCATGGCAGCCCATCGTTTCCAGGGGGCAGAAAAGGCATGGTCATACAGATAAAGGATGAAACTCACCCCGAAATAAAGAAGCACCAAGGAGCTGAGCACCAGCATCAGCACCATCAGGGGGCCGTAGGCCGGCTGGACCCGGCCAAAGAAGCGGGTGGTTTCCCACAAAAACAGAGAGAGAATGCCCAAGATCAGAATAAAAATAAAATTGGTGGGAACAAAACGGCGATTGCTCATCATTTTCATACGAAACATAAAGACCCTCCTTTCAAAGGGTAAGAACAACGCTCTCTGATTCTGTTTGACCATATTATATCATATGCCGAAATTTTGGCAAGATATTGGGGATAAAATCAGCAATATTACCAAATATATTGTTAAAAAATTATCAATATTGCTGCTGGAAGGTAGACTTGACGGAAAAAAGAAAAAAACAAATAGTTACAGAAAAATAACAAAAAGAGTAAAAATCGGCGGAGTAAAAAAAGATCAGATTTAAAAAGAGGGAAAATCATGATTTTTTAATGGAAAAATAGCCTTTGAAATGGCGATAACCGAAGAAAAATAAAACAAATAGTAAGAAATATTTTGGTAAAATGGAATAAAAATTTAAAGAAAAGGGGAGAATATATCCCTAAAAAGCTCATATTTTACGGCGATGGTGGGGAAGGTCGAAAGAAAATGGTTGCAAATTGGTATCAAATCGGTTACAATGGAGAAAGTTTCAAGCTGGCAAACAGGCCAGCGGATGGTCGGAGCGCCATTCCCCGCAGACAGTAAGCGGGAGGAGCCAGCCAGAGGGCGGGCAGAGCCTGCCTGATGACGGCACCAAAAGCCCGCGGCCTTGGCCGCGAGGAAATGGAAGGAGACATTCCCCAATGGAAACCAAGAAAAAGAGTCGATTGATCCCCATGTGTTCCATGTTCCTGGCATCGTCCCTGTTGATGGGCGGCATGATGATGGGCACCAAGCGGGTGGTCATTTATGACGAAGGGGAGCGCCATGTGGTCTATACCCTTTCGGGTGATCCCCAGCGGGCCGTGGCCGCAGCAGGCATTGAACTGGGGGCTGATGATGAAATCACCTGCTCCGGAGACCTTTCCCAGGGCTTTGGAGTGGTGCAGGTGGAGCGGGCCTTCCCGGTGCTCATCACCGCCGATGGCCGCACCCATATGCTGCAAACCACCGGCGGCACGGTGCAGAGCATCCTGGCCGACGCCGGCATCACCCTGGGAGAGCAGGACCTGGTTTATCCGGCTTCCGAAGAAGAGCTGACCCAGGGCAGCGATATCACTGTGCGCCGGGTGGAAGTGCGCAATGAAGAAGTGCGGGAGAGCATCCCCTATACCACTCAGACGGTGGAGACCGACGACCTGCCCTATGGAAAGAGCCGGGTGGTGCAGCAGGGCCAGGCTGGTGAAAAGGTGACCACCTTCCGGGTGGAGTACCGGGACGGGGCAGAATACAGCCGCACCAGCCTGGGCACCGAAATTGCCCGCCAGCCGGTGACCGAAGTGATTGAAACCGGCACCGGAGGTATGGTACAATACAACGGTCAGAACTACACTTACAGCAAGGTGTATCAAATGAAGGCCACCGCTTATACCACAGAGGGCAAGACATGGAAGAAAACGGCTTCCGGCACCATCGCCCGTGTGGGTGCTGTGGCGGTGGACAAAAATGTGATCCCTCTGGGCTCCCGCCTGCTCATCCAGGGCAGCGACGGCAGCTGGATGTATGGCCTGGCGGTGGCGGAAGACACCGGCGGCGCTGTGAAGGGAAACAAGATCGACCTTTATTTCAACACCTATCGGGAGTGTATCAATTTCGGCGTACGGACGGCCACCGTCTATGTGCTGGATTAGATCGCGTCAAAAGGGTGATCCCATCTGAATCTGTGTGATATCGGCACCATCAAAGAGATATTGACCCGTCATGGGTTTCATTTTTCCAAAAGCCTGGGGCAGAATTTCCTCTGTGCCAGGCATGTGCCCATAGCCATTGCCCAAGGGGCAGGCATTGATGAAAATACCGGTGTGCTGGAGGTGGGTCCCGGCATCGGTACTCTCACCCGGGAGCTGTGCCAGAGGGCACGGCGTGTGGTGGCGGTGGAATTGGATCGCAGGCTGCCTCCGGTGCTGGGGGAGACCTTGGGAGAGTTTGATAACTTCCACCTGGTGGAAGGGGACATTTTGAAAACAAATATTCCCCAGCTGTGCCGTGAGGAGCTGGGGGAGGGGCGGAAAGTGGCCTGTGCCAATTTGCCCTATTATATCACCACTCCGGCCCTTACCGCTTTGGTGGACAGCGGTTGCTTTGCCCAGATCACCGTCATGGTGCAGAAGGAAGTGGCCCGGCGGATCTGTGCCAAACCAGGTACCGGGGATTATGGAGCCTTTTCGGTTTATTGTCAGTTCCATGGAAAGCCCTCCATTTTGCTGGATGTACCGGCCGGATGCTTTATTCCGGCCCCCAAAGTGGATTCCGCCGTGGTGGTTCTTACGCCCTATGAGGAAAACCCTCTGGGGCCGGTGGATGAAAATCTTTATTTCCGGGTGGTGCGGGCGGCCTTTGCCCAGCGGCGCAAGACGCTGCTCAACTGCCTGCGCCATGGCTTTCCTCAGCTGGAGCGGGAGGATATACTGGCCTGCCTGGAGGAGGCCGGCATTGGAGCGCAGGCCCGGGGCGAGACCCTGGGGCTGGAGGATTTTGCCCGTCTCACAGAGGCTGTGGGAAGGCGTTTGCAGAAAGAATAAGAAAAGAGGGCCGGGCCGTCTGTGGCTTCGGCCCTTTGCCCTGTGGAAAGAAAAAAGGAGAATGGTATGCTCAAGGCCCTGTGGCTGTGGCTGCTGCTGATCAATGGGAC
>OGGQ01004392.1_pt1 | contig 11694 bp, 8 predicted proteins | sample 1571191 | NCBI WGS metagenome assembly OGGQ01 (sample SAMEA2582061, study PRJEB24529) | metagenome | biome: Human gut stool | place: China | collected 2011
GTAAAAAATTTGCGCGTCTAACTCATCACTAAAGTAACGAGAATGCGACGCGCAATTATTCAAAAAAGCTATAAATGATTTTTACCCCACGAACAAGCAATGATACACGACAGATAATGATAAAATCCTCTTTATAAATTTATCTGGTAAAATCAAGACACAATAGATTTTTTGTTATATTTCCATTATAGCAGAAAAGAAAAACCAGTAACGTTTCGGGTATATATCAAAAACATTACTGGTCTTTTTTTATAAGATTATTCCACACTTTTTATTCGATACAGGGAATCTCATAATTCCAGGATTTACGGATATCGTCCATGATTTTCATAATCCTTATTGTCTCTGCATGAGGCATTTCCGGACACTCCAGTTTTCCTTCCTGGATTGCTTCCATGCAAGATTCTACCTCATATTCATATCCTGAGATCTGTTCCGGCACAACATAAGAAGCCACTTCTTTATGTTCGGTATCAAACACTGTAATCTTTTCCGGATTATTGATATTCTGCACCTGCATATATCCTCTGGTTCCGAAAATACTTCCCATTCTGTCTGAGATTTCCCTTGCTCCACACTGAAGGGTTGCCATGCAGTCTCCCTCAAACACCATGGCAATGCTGTCCAGAATATCCACTCCATTCTGAAAGATTGCAGTAGCCTTTACATCCTTTACCTTATCGCCAAGCACCATGGAAGCAAAATTGATTGGATATACGCCTACATCCAGAAGAGCACCTCCTGCAAGCTCCGGTTTACGGATACGTTCCACATGACTTACTGTATAGCTGAGATTCGCCGTAACTGCCGTAACTTCTCCGATCACACCGCTTTCAATAATATCGTTGATCATCTTTCTGGACGGCATATATCTTGTCCAGATTGCTTCTGTGATCAGAAGCTTTTTCTCTTTTGCAAGATCAAATAATTTCTGTGCCTGCTCTGCATTTACAGTAAATGCCTTTTCACAAAGCACATTCTTTCCCGCTTCCAGACACATCTTTGCATGCAGATAATGGTGTGAATGAGGAGTTGCGATATAAACCAGTTCAACCTCATCATCTGCCAGCATTTCCTCATAGGATCCATATGCTTTTTTTACTTCATATTTCTGTGCAAATACCCGGGCACGTTCCAGATCACGGGCAGCAACCGCATACGCCTCCACATCTTTCATTCCTGCCACTGTTTTCGCCATAGTAGAAGCAATGCCTCCTGCTCCCAGAATACCTAACTTCATTTTATTGTCCTCCCATATTTATAGCAGATAAAATTATCCACTTCGCTACTTGCTCTAATTTTACAGCATCATCGCCCGGAGAACAAGTTTATTCCGTTATATATTTATCCCATATCATTCATTTATTTTTTCAGTTTCTCTTTTTTTCGTTTCGTCATCAACCCTCCAATCCTTCCGGTCTCTTTCGCAGACAGACTTTTCCATCCATCACTCAATACTCTGTCCAGCAGTCCCATTTCCTCTGCAATTTCATACTTCATTCTGACCTCCGGCAATAATTCTCCATCAAGATAAGCTTTTATTTCCTTCTCTTTATCCAAAACAGCCCACACTCCTTTTCTTTGGAGTATGGGCTGTTTTCTTAATTTTTATACTGCATTTCATTCAAACGGATATTCGCAATCCGCTTCGCTGCCTGCCTGATTCGGTTAAACTTCTGTCTATTACAGATTGGATTCTGAGATTCTGTTATCTTTTGGGAATAATAATTGCAGCAATGATATATGCCCAGATTCCCGCACCTCCAAAGCAGGTAAGGATCACCCATGCCAGACGCACCAGCGTAGGGTCAATATCAAAATATTCTGCGATTCCTCCACATACACCGCAAAGCATACTGTTTTCTGATGATTTGTATAAACGTTTGTCACCCATGTTCCATTTCCTCCTTAAACTCAGATTAGTCGAGCAGATAAAATCATCCGCTTCGTTACTTACTCTACACCGAATAACTTCCTGATTCGGTTAAATACTACTTTTATTTCTGCACGTCAGAGTATATGCTCTTCAGGATATCTGCAAATCTCTGTGTTCTTTCCCGGAGAAATCTACTGATATATTTCCCATACCGCACTCCAGATCCAGTTTCCTGTCTGCGCCTTTATTGGAAATGGTTTTCTCCCGTCCAAGTCCACTGTAGGAATCAGAACCTACATCCAGATTTCCCACTCCACATTCCAGATCATAATTATAATCCTCCTGCGTACCGGTCAGTGTCAGATCCAGTTCACCCAGACCACATTCTCCATCTGTCTTCCTGGCGCTCAGATCTGCAAATGTCATACTTCCGGTTCCGATTTCCAGATCTGCCTCCCTTGCAGTCACCGGATTCTTACTTTCAAATTCCCCGGCTCCCATCTCCACACTCAGCTTCTCTGTCTCAATATCTCTGTTCAGATAAACAGTACCTGCACCCATCTCAATCTCCAGCTCCTGAAGCTTAACATCTTCCGGATAGGAGATACACACCTTTCTGTTTTTAGACAGTTTTTTCGTGCTTCTGACCTTAAGAGTATCCGAACTCTCCTTCACTGTCACATTCTTCCCACTGTCATCATAAACTCTGACACAGAAACTGTCGCCCTCTTCCAGAATCAGATCATCGTACTTCAGCTCTATATCCAGCTTTGCGGGCTGATACTTCAGCTGATATACAGTGCCATCTTCCTCATCCTCATCAACAGTGCGGACATAATCCTCACTATCATCATCACTGTCGTCATAATCATCACTGTCGTCACAATCATCGATGTCATCATAATAATCATCATCGTCATCATAGTTACCATCCCCATCTGCCACCAGAAGCACCCTTTTCAGGCTTTTCACCCCTGTCAGTTCCGACATACTGGCTCCCATAACACCACCGGCAGCTGTCAGCCCGATTCCCACAGCACCAAAAATCCCCGCTGCGATCAACATTCCTTTTGTAAACTTCTTCATTTAACCGCCTCCTTTCTCTTTCTGTAAAGCACCCTGTTAAAAAAGTCGGTAATCTTCCGAAACCACTTCGGCACAATACGTACTGCGACACTGATCAGCCCCAATACCATAAGGATTGCCAGAGCAATCATAAGACATCCAATTCCTATTGTCATGATCCCGGTTCCGGTCATTACAGTCAAAAGCCCTGCTCCAGCCACAACAGCTGCAAGCCCGCCAACCAGTAAAGCCACAGCGCCTATACCCAATCCAACGATCAGCCAGAACGGAAGCAGTAAGATTCCAACTGCAAATGTCAGAATCCCACCAACAGCCCCCTTAACAAAGGGAGAGATAAAAACCAGCAGAATCACCGCAAGGATCAGCACCGCCTGATTCCCCTTTCTGAAAAAACGCTTCCCTGTTCCCGACTCTTCTCCATATTTCTCAGGCATCTGTCCTCTCTCTTTAGTTCGGGCATCCTCATAGCCATGCTCCGTATATTCTCCATACTCATAGCCTCCTGCCGAACCTTTCAGATCCGCCTTGATAATCGCTGCAACCTTCTCGGGACTTCCAAGTTCCCTGAGCACCGAAGCTTCATTCTCAGCTCCTGCATCATCGAAATAACTATTATAAAAATCAAGGGCATCCTGCCTCTCTGTCTCGGAAATATCAGCAAGCAGCTTCTCCAGCGCCTGCATAAACTGCGCCCTGTCCATCATCCTATTCCTCCCTCAAACATCCCGCTTATCTTGGATGCATAAATTTTCCATTCAGCTTTATAAAACTCCAGCTGCGCAGCACCTCTGTCCGTCAGCTTATAATAACGCCGGTTACGTCCTGCATACGCCATATCATAAACCTCCAGACAATCATCCTTCTGCAGCCTCCTGAGCACCGGATACAAAGTAGACTCCGAAACATCCAGAACTCCACGCACATCCTGCGTGATCTTATATCCGTAAGTCCCTTCCCTCTCCTTAGAAACAACCGCCAGAACAACCGCATCCAGAAGCGCAGCACCCGTATTAAAAACCATATGCTCACTCCCTTGTTTCAATTATGCTCTGCATAAATATCATTATCTCTGCAATCCTGCCGGAGACTATATACTATACAGAACATCAATATTGTTTTGTTAACGATATTATATGATGTATAATATCATTTTGTCAATACTATTTAGCAAAAATCCATTATCATTTATAATTACCATGATATCTATCTATAAACATTCGACTAAACTACAGCAAAGGAAACTTACACAACCATGAACGAAAATACAACACAACTCCACCCCGCATTCCTCTCCCGAATGAAGGAAATGCTCGGCAACGAATACCCGGCTTTCATCTCCAGCTTCGATGCCCCCCGAACCTACGGCCTGCGCATAAACACCTCCAAAATCACCTGCGAAGACTTCGAAAACCTGTCTCCATTTCCAACCCGTCAGATCCCATGGAGCAAAAACGGCTACTTCTACGATGAAGACATCCGTCCTTCCAGATGCCCATACTACCAGGCCGGCCTCTACTACCTTCAGGAACCCAGCGCCATGACCCCCGCCTCCCGCATCCCCATCGAGCCGGGTGACAGAGTCCTGGACCTCTGCGCAGCTCCGGGAGGCAAGGCAACTGCAGCAGGTGCAGCACTTCAGGGACAGGGACTTCTGGTAGCAAACGATATCAGCACTTCCCGCGCCAGAGCCCTCCTTCGCAACCTGGAACTCTTCGGCATCCCAAATGTCTTCGTAGCAAACGAAACACCTGCAAAGTTAACCAAAGCATTCCCCGAATTCTTCGACAAGATCATCCTGGATGCTCCATGCTCCGGAGAAGGAATGTTCCGTAAGGAAGAAGCCCTTGCCAAAGACTGGACTCCCGAAAAATCCATGGAGCTTTCCGAAATCCAGAAAGAGCTTATCCTCCAGGCAGCCGATATGCTCCGTCCCGGCGGACTGATGCTTTACTCTACATGCACATTCGCGCCTGCAGAAGACGAACAAACTGTTTCCCATCTTCTGGAAAACCGTCCTGACATGGAACTGGCAGAAATGGAAGATTATGAAGGCTTCTCCCATGGAGTTCCTGAATGGGGAAACGGAAACCCTGATCTTATCAAATGCATCCGGATTTTCCCACACAAAATGAACGGAGAGGGACACTTCCTTGCGCTCTTCCGTAAAAAAGGACAGGCAATCAAGGAAAGCTCCCGTCCTCACACAAAACCGGACAAAAACGCATTTCCACTGATTGAGGAATTTCTGAACGAAATCGGTCTGAAAACCCTCTGCGGTCAGCCATTTGACTGGGAACGTGTGGAAATCCGCGGTAATAAAGCCTACTATCTTCCCCCGGTTGCCCACAACTTCCGCGGCATCACCTTCTTAAGAAACGGTCTCTATCTCGGTGACCTGAAGAAAAACCGCTTCGAGCCGTCTCAGCCACTTGCACTGGCGATCCGCAAAGATGAAGCAGAAGCAGTCATCTCTCTCTCCGCTTCTGACGAAAGGATCACCAGATATTTAAAGGGCGAAACCTTAAATATCGAACTCGAAGAAGCAGCTCACAAAAAAGGCTGGCATCTCCTCTGTGCAGATGGATATCCCATTGGCTTCGGTAAACTGGTCAACCAGATCCTGAAAAACAAATATCCGGCAGGGTGGCGCGTATAACACGCGCTTATCCCTGCCGGATATTTGAATTCACAATAATAATATTTATTCCGCTTACAGCAATATCTCTTTGTGCAATGTAAACGAATAAATGATCTTCTCCTTCACTCTTTTCCCCGTCATCCGTTCCAATGCCCGGGCATAATCCTCAAGTTGCACATGATACAGATCGATCAGCTTCTGTTCCTGTCCTCTCTTCACTCTATCCGTTTTATAGTCCACAAGAACAATCTCATCCTCTTCCATAAAATAGGCATCGATAATTCCCTGCACCAGCACTGTTTCGTTCTTCCACTCATCATCGAGCATAGAAGCACTTCTCTGGATCACAAAAGGCTGTTCTCTGTAAAGATGTTTTTTCATAGCAGCCTTCTTCATTCTCTGCCCCAGCCCGGACTCTACAAACCTCCTGATATCCCGGATCCGGATACATTCCGCTTCCTGCTCTGTCATTTTCTGGCTCTCCAGAAGTCTCTTTAACTGAGCCCGAAGCTGTTCCTCTGTATCTGCTTCTGCATAATCCAGACATTCCATTACTCTGTGGTAAGCAGTGCCTCTGGCAGCCCCCTTATACTCTTCCTGCTTCTCTGCCATAAATGCGGGAACCGGCGCTTCCTGTTCTTCCTCCTGCTCTTCGGCAGACACACTGATATTCTCTTCCAGTTCACTTTCATCATGCCAGCTTCTCTTTTTCAGATCCGAAACACTGACTTTAACCGGAATATCTTCCAGATATTTATACGGATATACAAAGGAAAATCTCTTCTCTATCTCTTCCTTCACAGCCTCATCATACACTTTATTTTCATCCCAGTTCTTCAGATATTCCTCCTGCATCTGGTTTCCTGCCTGGATGAGAACTGCCTTTTCTGTCATCTGACGGACAGTAATCTTTTTTATCACAAACTCAGAGATATCATCGTAAATCCCCGGCTGTTTCTTCATGAGGATTCCATATTCCCACAGAAGTTCACTCATTGCCCGATGCCGCACCAGCGCAGGCAGTACAAAAGCCCAGTAATTCTTTGCTTTCATTCTGGTTCCCAGTGGGAGCAGTTCTTCTTCCTCATCCAGAAAACGCGACAGCGACAACATCTGCTTTTCCAGCTTTCCAACTGTTCCTGTAAGGATCAGTTTCTCTTTTGCTCTTGTCATGGCAACGTAAAGTACCCTCAGTTCTTCTCCCAGACTCTCCTTCAGAAGCTGTCTTCTGATCACCTGCTTATTCAGCGAAGATGCGATCACCCGTTTCTCCGGTATGATAGCATCAGCCCCTATTCCCAGTTCCGGATGAAGCAAAAGACCTGCATTCATATCCTGAAAATTAAACTGTTTTCCCATACCGGCCACAAATACTACCGGAAATTCAAGTCCCTTACTCTTGTGGATCGTCATGATCTCCACTGCGGTATTGCCCGCTCCTGTCAGATTGACTTCTCCATAGTCTACCTGATATGCCTGTAGCTGTTCGATATAACGAACAAAGTTAAACAGACCCCTGTAGCTTGTCTTCTCATAGTCCATAGCTTTCTCCACAAGCATGGTAAGATTTGCAAAACGCTGCTCCCCTCCCGGAAGTGCCCTTGCATAATCTCCATACCCGGTTTCTTTCAGCACATAAAGGATCAATTCGTGGACCGGCGTATATGCAGCCATATTTCTTACCTTTTCAAGGAGACTCAGAAATCCTTTTAATTTAATATTCAGAGAGTTCTTTTCATCTGTTCGCAGATTACTGTTTAACAATTCAGATTTCAGCTTATCCGGATCCAGTTCTTTTTCGGGGATTTCATTTTCTCCTGCATATGCCGAAACACTCTCATAGAGCAGACCATCAGGATACTGTATTCTAAGCTCTGCCAGTTCCTGTGAAGTGCATCCGACGATCGGTGAACGAAGCACTCCCATAAGCGGAATATCCTGCAGCGGATTGTCACACACCTTCAGATAATTCAATACAGTCACAATCTCGGTTGCAGAGAAATATCCGGTTCTTGATGTACAATATACAGGGATTCCCTGAGACGCCAGCACTTCCCTGAAGGTTTCTGCCCATCCATAGGCAGTGCGCAGCAGGATTACAATATCCCCGTATTCTACAGGCCGGTATTCCTTCGTCTCTTTATCTACAATCTGTTCTTTTCCCACAATTTCTTTAATTCTCTGTGCAATGGCCAGCGCCTCCAGTTCCTGCCCGGTCTGATTTTCCATTTCCCTGCGGTTTCCCGATGCACCTGCGTCTTCATAGTCCTGTACATCAGACAGTTCTTCTCCGTCTCTCTCGACCAGAAGAACCTCTGTCTTTACAAATTCCTCTGACTCTCCTTCCGGAAAAGAAGCTCCGGGATAAAGGGCTGCATCTTTGTCATAGGTAATCCCTCCCAGGTCTTCCCCCATGATCTGTCGGAAAATAAAGTTTACACTCTCCAGAACCTGTTCCCTGCTCCGGAAATTTTTGTGCAGGTCAATTCTCTGCTCCTGTGCTTCTTCTGTGGAATAACTTTTATATTTTTCCATGAAAAGCTCCGGCCTTGCCAGACGGAAACGATAGATACTCTGCTTTACATCTCCTACCATGAAGATATTTTTCTTCTGGTTGATCCACCCGGATACTGCTGTTGTCAGAAGCTCCTGCACTAAGTTACTGTCCTGATATTCATCCACCAGGACTTCATCATACTTTGCGGAAAGTTCTCTCGCAGCCTGGGACATATGGATTTCTTCCCCTTCTTTCGTCATCAGTATCTGCAGGGCAAAATGTTCCATATCCGTAAAATCCAGAATATTCTTTTCTCTCTTTGCCTCTCCGAACTGCTCTTTAAATTCTGCTGTCAGCTCGACTAACATCTCTATTGGACCTCTGATATATCTGATTACCTCCAGAAGTTCCTTCTCTGTACTCTGGAAATATCGCTGCCCCAGTTCCTTCAGAATCCCCTTTTCCTCATCCCGGAGATCTTTCACTCTCTGTTTCTTCTGTTCATCTACATCCGCAGCCTTCTTTGTGCTCAGCCGGGCAAATGAGGGTTTCATAAGGATTTCTGCAGTTCCATTATAATCTCTTTTCTCTGCCAGCTCCTGCAGACTCCTTATAAGAAGCAGATCACTGCTCAGTGCCTCATCATACAGATACGGACCATCCGGCTCTGAGCATATTCTTCGAGCCTCCTGCACCAGAAGCTTCGCTTCCTGCAGTTCATCCTTCACTGCATCCCAGAGCATTTTCATCCACTCAGTCTCTCTTAATTCTTCCAGGGAATCAATCCTGTAATCATCCATACAGCTGGACAGCCATTCCTGCGGAAAAGGATTGCTCATAGCCATTTCATATAATTTCTGTATCAGGTTTCCCAGATTTTCATCTGACTTTCCCGTTGCAAAGCATTCCACAAATTTCTGAAACTTTTCATCTTTCCTGGCATAATATTCTTCAAGCAACGCTTTCACAACATCTCCCCGCAGAAGCTTCAGTTCCCCCTCATCTGCCGTCCGATATCCCGGATCCAGTCCGATCAGATGAAAGTAATTCCGGATAATATAGGCACAGAAACCATCAATAGTTGTAATCTGTGCAGTATGAAGCAGGGTTGTCTGTCTCTGAAGATGCTCATTATCGGGATCTTCACAGAGTGCTTTTTCAATAGCTGCCGAGATCCTCTCTTTCATTTCACCTGCTGCCGCTCTTGTAAATGTCATGATCAGCAGTCTGTCAATATCCACAGGGTATTCTTTATCTGTGATCTTACTCAGGATACGTTCTACCAGTACTGCCGTTTTTCCGGACCCGGCTGCCGCACTGACCAGAATATTTCTGTCCCGCAGCCGTATAACCTCCTGCTGCTCCTTTGTCCACTGTACGCCCATCTTATTCTGCCTCCCTGTCAAATGCTTTCCATAATTCCTCATCAGAGAAGTTTTTCAGTCTGCGGAATTCATATCCTGACAGCCTGCGGTCAAATCCACATACCGTCATATACGGACAATAAGTACACGCATTCTTTTTTCCGAGCTCATAGGGAGAAACCTCCGCATCTCCCTCCAGAATAGAACTTCTTATCTTCTCAATCTTCGTCCTTACATACCGTCCAAGCACTGCAAACTGTGTTCTGTCTGCCACAGAAGAATTTTTGCGAAAGCTTCCGTCCTTATTAAATGCGACAGGAATGGAACCAAGACTGCTGTCCATCCTGTACACAAGCTCCGGATCTGCCTGAACCAACCCATTCATCTTCAGTTCTTTCATAAGACCTGCACTGACTGCTTCCACATCCGCATCTATCTTCTCCTGGATCATAGGATCCTTGATATTGTAATAGAAAACTCCCGCAGGAATAATCTCTTTATCCGGATATTTCTTCTGCTCTACACGCAAGGCACCATCCAGATAGATCATTAACTGTAACTGCAGGCCATGATACAGATAAACCAGGTCAAAGGATGTATTTCCGGTTTTATAATCAATCACCTTCACATACACCTTATTCTGATCTTCCATAATATCTACTCTGTCAATTCTTCCTCCCCCGAAGGTTACCTCAAAGCCTTCCGGCTGAAATTCTCCCTGTTCCAGTTGTTTCTGAAGTGCCCATACCGTCCTTCTGAGGATTCTCCTTGTTCTCTCGATCATATATTCATTTCTGGCACTGCTTTTGAGCACCGTATTTCCATAATCTGCCACAATATTATCCAGACACCGGTCCGCAATCTCATTCCGTTCCTGTTCTGTCAGCTCTGTCCATTTCATGCCTCTTTTTCGTACTTCTTCTGCAAAGCTTTCCAGCGCTTCATGCATAACATTTCCCATATCCATAGGTTTAAACTCATATTCCACACGCTCGGTAAGCTTCATTCCATACTGAAGGAAATGTGCAAATGCACAGGCTGCAAAACGTTCCAGTCTGGTAGCACTGTAAGGTGAAACTTCTCCATATAATGCCTTCGCCACACTCTGGCTGATAATGTCCTTTGGTTTTCCGGCAAAAGCCGACTGTACCAGCTTCTCTACTCTGCTTCTGTATTCCGGATTCCGCAGATACCAGCTGTAAAGCTCTCCAAACACTGCATCCGTCTCATCTGCCTGCTCCAGAATATCCTCATGATTTTTCTCTGTCTCCTGTGCCAGCTTCTCCAGAAACAGATCAATCCCCGCTTCCGGATTTTCCGGATAATAATAAGGATTTTCAATCTCCAGTTTCGGATACAGTCCACGTATACTTCCAACCAGATATGCCGGGCTGATTCCTTCTCCTTTTGCATTGGTATCACTATAGGAAAGGATCAGCTTTTCTCCCGGTTTCGTCATATTCAGATACAGATAGAACCTCTGCATATTCATCAGTTCTTTAGGTCCCGGTGCCAGTTCCACTCCCTGCTCCTGAAAGAAATCTCTGTCAAGCTCTGATAAGATTCCGCCTGTCTGTGTACTCTTTGGAATATTACCCTCATTCACGCCAACAAAGAATAACGCCTTAATCTCCTTTAAACGGGATCGTTCCATATCACCCACCATCACCTGATCTACGCTCGGCGGGATCAATGCAACCTTTGCCTGCGAAAGTCCTGATTCCAGAAGCTGTCGGAACTCCTGTCTGTTTACCGTTTCTTCGCCAAGAATCTCAACCATCTTATCCAGCAGGTCCATCACAATTCCATAAATCTGGTTATATTCTTTTTCCATTGCTTTATCGCCTGACTCTTTAAACTTTCGCTCCTGTCGTTTCAGTTTCTGCCAGACATTGCTTTTTTGGATAAACTCATAGAGAATCCGGCAGTACTCTTCCACTGTCTTCTTCCCGGAACCAAATCCCTGTGCAAGTTCCTTTACTTCTTCTGCAAAAATCTCTCTGATCTCATTCAGTTCCTGTATCTTCTCCGCTTCCATTCCTCTGTATACACGAACCCATTTTTCAGACCATTTCTTATATCCCCGGATTCCCAGCGCCAGCACGTAATTCTCCAGCTTATCAGCCTGTTCTCTGGTAACTTCTGACATCCCGCATCTGAGATAACGGAAAACGCTCTCATAAGGAAAGCCCTGCACTGCCATCTCCATGGCAGCACGCAGATACTCCACAAA
>OGGQ01004400.1_pt1 | contig 11678 bp, 9 predicted proteins | sample 1571191 | NCBI WGS metagenome assembly OGGQ01 (sample SAMEA2582061, study PRJEB24529) | metagenome | biome: Human gut stool | place: China | collected 2011
CAAGATGGATCAACCCGGGACGGATCCGGAAAAAGTACTGACGGAGCTACAGAAAAAGCTGGATAGCAATATTACATCCGTGGGAAAACTGCTGCAGCCTGGGGACAATGAAGGAGAACGGGAAACAGAGCTGGAACACGCGGCCATGTGTAGTGAAGCCTTGATGGAAGAATATCTGGAAACCGGAGAACTGTCGGCGGAAAACATATCGGACACTGTGGCGGAGCGTAAGCTGTTCCCCTGCTTTTTCGGCTCCGCCTTGAAACAATGGGGAATTACAGAGCTGTTAGACGGATTGAATGCGTATCTGCCCCAGCCGGAATATCCGGAGGAATTCGGAGCCCGGGTTTATAAGATCGGCAGAGATAACGCAGGAATCAGATTGTCGTATTTGAAGGTCACCGGAGGAAGTCTGCGGGTTAAAATGCCGGTGGGAAACAGCAGAAGCGGTGCAGGAGAGGAAATCTGGGAGGAAAAATGCGACCAGCTGCGTCTGTATAATGGCGGAAGCTATGAGGCAGTGGATACGGTGAAAGCCGGTGAGGTCTGTGCGGTCACGGGACTTACGAAGACTTTCGCCGGGCAGGGACTGGGCTATGAAAGCGAGAACTCCACGCCGATACTGGAACCGGTGCTGACTTACAGACTACTGCTCCCTCCGGAGGTGGATCCTGTCGTGGCACTGGGGAAACTACGCCAGCTGGAAGAGGAAGAACCGCAGCTGCATGTGTTGTGGCAGGAGGAAAACAGGGAAATCCATATGCAGGTCATGGGACAGGTGCAGATGGAAATCCTCAAAAATATCCTGTGGGAGCGTTTCGGTCTGGAAGTGGAATTCGATGCTGGAAGCATTGTATACAAGGAAACTCTGGCGGAGCCGGTGGAAGGCATCGGGCATTTTGAACCCCTGCGTCATTATGCGGAGGTACATCTGTTGCTGGAGCCCGGGGAGCGGGGCAGTGGATTGCAATTTGCCTCTCTGTGCAGCGAGGACATGCTGGACCGTAACTGGCAGCGGCTGATCCTGACGCATCTGGAGGAAAAACGTCATGTGGGTGTGCTGACCGGCTCCGAACTCACGGATCTGCGGATATTGCTGATTGCCGGAAAAGCCCACACCAAACATACAGAGGGCGGAGATTTCCGACAGGCCACTTACCGTGCAGTACGTCAGGGAATGCGCAGCGGAAAGAGCATTCTCTTAGAACCATGGTTTTCCTTCCGACTGGAGGTGCCTACGGAGAATCTTGGCAGAGCCATGTCGGATATCACGAGGATGAACGGAAGCTTTGAAGCACCGGAGACAGAAGGCAATAACAGTGTGCTGACGGGAAGTGTTCCCGTGGCTTCCATGGGAGATTATGGAAAAGAGGTGGCATCTTATACCAAAGGTCATGGGCGTTTGTCCTGCACACTGAAGGGATATGAACCCTGCCATAATCCGGAGGAGGTAATGGCAGAGATCGGCTATGATCCGGAAGCGGATGTGGTCAACCCCACCGGATCGGTATTCTGCGCTCATGGTGCCGGTTTTCAGGTGTCCTGGGACCAGGTGCCAGAATATGCCCATGTGGAGAGCGGCTGGAAGCCGGAGAAGGAAGGAACCAAAGATGCGGACGGCATTTCGGATGCGGGACTGCAGGCAGTAAACAGGCAGCAGGGCGCTATTCGTCAGACCGGGGGTGGTGTAGAGCGGATTATTTCTCAGGAAGAGATCGAAGAGATCTTCCGCCAGACTTATGGGAAAAAGGCGGAGGATCCCCACAGATTCCGCAGATACCATACTTCTTCCGGAAACCGTGGCAGCTATACGGGCAGCTTGGCGGGAAGTGCCGGTGACACCGGTATGCGGAAGGTCGTACCGCAGGAAAAAACGGAGGAATACCTTCTGGTGGACGGTTATAACATTATTTTTGCCTGGCCGGAACTGCGGGAGCTGGCGAAGATCAATCTGGACAGTGCCAGGGACAAACTGATGGATATTCTGTGTAACTATCAGGGATATCAGGGCTGTCGCCTGATCCTGGTCTATGATGCCTACAAGGTGAAGGACAATCCCGGCTCCACCATGAAATATCATAATATAGAAGTGGTCTATACAAAAGAAGCGGAGACTGCAGACCAGTATATCGAGCGCACGACCCATCAGCTGGGGGCGAAGCCGCAGAAATACCGGGTGACGGTGGCAACCTCCGATGCACTGGAACAGATGATCATCTGGGGCAACGGTGCCACCAGAATGTCCGCACTGGGGCTGAAAGCAGCAGTAGAGGCAGCAGGTGCCGAATATTTTAAATAAGAGAGTTTTATTGGACTTGAAAAAGTGTAATCTATACCTGTCAGGACGGGAAAATAAGATTTCCGACAGAACCTGAGCACAAAAAGCAGAAAAAGAGGTATGGGTTATGAGAAGACAGTTCGTTTCCAATGTGGCATTTTACAGTACTACCGCAGTACTTATTCTGATCATTGTATTATGTATCGGCGCAACCGTGAAGAGCGAGAGCCGGGATGAGACGCAGCGCATGGAGAACCGGATACAGGAACAGCAGCTGATGAGCGATATGAAGCAGTATCTGAATGAGAACGGTTATCGCAACAGCGGCGTGACGCTGACCTATGCACTGGAAGAAGACGGCAGTCCGGATTATACGTTTACCATTCATCATAAGAAGATCAACAGCATGAGTGAGACGGAACGGGGAGCATTGAGCGCAGAACTGGCACGGGCCTGCAACGCAGTCGGCAATTATTCGGTCTCTTATGAATATCTGCTGACGGATTTTTAGAGACTATTTACATGACTTTTTTGGAAATAAGGGGTATACTGATACCATATGCCACAGTAAACGAGGCGATGGGAAAGGAGAACGACAGATGACATTTATTCCCAAACCACATGAGATATATAAGCATTTTAAGGGCAATCTGTATCAGGTCGTAACGATTGCGGAACATTCAGAGACCGGAGAACAGCTGGTGATTTATCAGGCTTTGTATGGAGATTTCAAGACCTATGCAAGGCCCCTTGTCATGTTTACCGGAGAAGTGGATCGTCAGAGATACCCTGAGGTGACACAGCGTTTTCGGTTTGAATTACAGGGAACGGATGCGGACAGACAGATTCGCGAGACGGAGGCGGCAGGTGTGGAGCACCCCGTATCAACGCAGACAACGGTGACCGCGTCCCAACCCGCAGCAGCTCAGGCAACGCCGATTGTGGCGCAGAACATAGCAGTACAGGCAACGGCGACCGCGGCACAGACAACAATAGCACCGGTTTCCCCCGCAGAAGATGAAGAGCCCGCACTGGATCCGTTGGTACTGGAATTTCTGGATGCGGATTCCTACGAGGAGAAGCTAAATATTCTGGCAGGACTGCACCATCGTATCACCAACGAGATGATCACGACCATGGCGATTTCCTGTGATATTGAAGTAAATGACGGTGAGCCGGAAGAGCGTTATGAAGAATTGAAGAACTGCCTGCTCACCATGGAGAAGTTCGAATGCAACCGTCTGCGGTAGACTCTATGGATAAATACAATGAAAATTTAACGGATGTTAAGGAAATCTTTAGGAAAGGTGACCTTCGGGCGATTCCCAAACCACTTTTAAAATGGTATGATAATAACCGTAGGATCCTTCCCTGGAGAGAGGATCCTGCTCCCTACCGCGTATGGGTCTCTGAGATCATGTTGCAGCAGACCAGAGTGGAAGCGGTAAAGCCCTATTTCCAGCGCTTTATGGAGACGTTGCCGGATATTGCTGCGCTTGCGCAGGCACCGGAAGAGGTGCTGTTAAAGCTGTGGGAGGGCCTGGGATATTATAACCGGGTACGGAATCTACAGAAAGCAGCCATCCAGATCATGGAAGATTATGGAGGAGTCATGCCGGATTCTTATGAGGAGTTATTAAAATTAAAAGGAATCGGCAGCTATACGGCTGGGGCGGTATCCTCTATTGCTTACGGCAAGCCCAATCCGGCGGTGGACGGCAATGTTCTGAGAGTCATTGCAAGAGTCCGCAAGGATGAACGCTGTATCTCTGAGGATAAAGTAAAAAAGGCTGTGGAAAAGGATCTGTGGGAGGTCATTCCTACAGACAGGCCGGGAGATTTCAACCAGGCTATGATGGAAATCGGTGCCTGTGTATGTATTCCAAACGGGGCTCCGCACTGTGAGGAATGTCCCCTACAGCAGATATGTCTGGCGTATGCGGACGGTACACAGCTGCAATATCCGAACAAAGCCAAAGCAAAAGAACGCACGGTGGAGGAGAAGACGATCCTCATTATCCGGGATGCGGAGCTGGCGGCATTGCATAAGCGTCCGGCGAAAGGTCTGCTGGCCGGTATGTATGAATTCCCTTCGATGAAAGGATATCATACTGCGGAGGAGGTCAAGGAATATCTGGCGGAGAACGGGTTGCAGGTACTCCGGATCCAGCCTCTTGAGGATGCAAAGCATATTTTTTCCCATAGAGAATGGCATATGAAAGGATATCTGATCCGTGTGGATGAACTGGCACCGAAGCGTGAAGGCCCGGATTCAGCAGACTGGATCTATATTGAACCTTCGGAGACAAGGGAGAAATATCCCATTCCTTCCGCGTTTGCAGCCTATGCGAAGGGATTGAACATGAAACTGGGGGCCCGAGAGAATGATCCCGGACAGTGAACAACAAGATAGTGAAGAAAGGACAGCGATATGAAATTACTTTCCATAGCAATTCCCTGTTACAATTCCGAAAAGTATATGAGAAAATGTATTGATTCCCTGCTGATCGGCGGAGAGGATGTGGAGATCCTGATCATCGATGACGGTTCTACCAAAGACCGTACCGCAGAGATTGCAGACGAATATGAAGCACAGTTTCCTACGATTGTGCGTGCTATTCATAAGGAGAACGGCGGACATGGTTCTGCTGTGAACACCGGAATCGCCAATGCCACGGGACTATATTTTAAAGTGGTGGATAGTGATGACTGGGTGAAGCAGGATGCATATTTTAAGATCCTGGATACTCTCAGAGAACTGGCCGGCGGCGGTCAGGCGTTGGATATGCTCATCAGCAACTATGTCTATGAAAAAGAAGGCGAGCGCCGCAAAAAGGTGATCCAGTACCGTCATATCCTGCCGGTGGAGAAGATGTTCACCTGGACGGACTGCCATCATTTTCTGAAGGGCCATTACATACTGATGCACTCCGTGATCTTCCGTACCAGACTGTTACAGGAATGTGGACTGAAGCTTCCGGAGCACACCTTCTATGTGGACAACCTGTATGTATTTGAACCGCTTCCTTATGTGAAGAATATGTATTATCTGGATGTGAATTTCTACAGATATTATATAGGAAGACAGGATCAGTCGGTGAATGAGACCGTGATGATCTCCCGCATCGACCAGCAGATCCGAGTGACGAAGCTGATGATTGATTATCTGGTGGGCAGAAAGTCGGAACTGGTGAAAAACCGACGTCTGTACCAGTACATGCGCAACTATCTGGAGATCATCATGGCAGTATCTTCCGTACTGTTGATCCGCTCCGGTACCACAGAACATCTGGAGAAAAAGAAAGAACTGTGGGAGTACCTGAAAGGAAAAGACAAACGCCTGTATCTGTGGATGCGTAACGGCATTATGGGCGGTACCATGAACCTTCCCGGAAGAGGCGGACGGAAGATTTCGGTAGAGGGATATAAGATCTGCCAGAAATTGTTCGGATTTAATTAGAACGGAATTGTTTAACATAGTCAAAATAGCGGATACTTCGGAGGGTTACCCGAAGTATCCGTTTTCTTCTGTTTTTCCAGCCATCTCCTCCTGCATGAAGCCCCCAAACTATTGACAATACCTGTTTTGAACGTATATAACGGTTACATTTAAAACGGAATTAAAATTACGTTAAAAACGTAGAATAAAATTTAGGAGTAGTAAAATCTTCCATTATTTGGGAAGAAGGAGCTCACATGAAACGATAGATAATGACCATTGTGGCAGGAGCGGCAGTAGGTGAATCCGGATGTGTATGCATGGATCACTGTACCGGGGACAGAAATTGAATATCCGATTTTACAGCATCCTTCCGATAATTCCTATTACTTTATGCATAATATTGATGGTTCGTATGGATATCCCGGGTGCATATATACGGAGAATCTGAACAGTAAGGACTTTACAGACAACAATACGGTGATCTATGGACACAACATGAAGAACGATTCCATGCCCATTAAACAATAAGAAATCCGAGGGCAGAACTTATGTCATTTTGGAGTTATATTAAAGCAATAAGGTAGGAATAGGATTACAGGGATTAGGTGTTCGAAAGTTAAAATGGGTGATATTGATTGCAGTAATTATAAGTTACAGTATAGAATTCAGCCAGTTATTAACAAAACGTGGACTCTTTGAACTTTTTGATGATCCGTTTCATAATGTCCCTGGAGCAATAATAGGATTTACATTATGGAGAATGATTATGAAAAGATGTTCAGAAAAATCTAGAGGACAGGCTATAAGACAAAAATAAATATATAGATGGAGTTAAAATTAATTTTAAAGCATAATGCCCAAATTCGCCAGGGACAGATTTTGTTATTTTGCCACGTTGACAAGCGAGTCCCCATTTGTTATTCTCTATTCGTAAGCAGATTTTCTATTTCGAATTTCTATATCGGCATAAGCCGGTGTCTATGACTTCAGAGGAATGAATTCCTGCTTAATTGCCCCCAAGGATCATAATAGAGCAGGAGAAGGCGTAGAGCGAATGGAAATTTGATTTGCTGACGTTGTCAGCGTATTCTCCTGTGGCAAGTGTGAGAGGAGAATGCAAATGATAATCAGTCCTAAATGGGATTACTGTATGAAGGAATTATTCCGTAATCCGGTGATCCGAAAGTATTTTATCAGTGTGGTGTTGAATATTCCGGTGGAGACAATCCGGAGTACGCGACTGCTGAATACACATCTGTGGAGAAGATATCGTTATCAGAAACAAGGAATTCTGGATGTTCTGGTAGAACTGAATGATGATACGAAAATCAATATTGAACTACAGGTGAGGGCAGTCAGGGACTGGGACAAGAGACAGCTGTTCTATTTAGGCAAGATGCTGACAGAAGAGATTCCTTTTGGCAGAAGTTACGATGTGATGAAGCGTTGCGTAGCAATCAGTATATTGGATTTTAACCTTACGGAAGATAAACAGTACCATAAGACATATTTGTTACGTGATGAAGAAGGAAGATTGTTCAGTAACTTATTGGAACTGCATGTAATAGAACTGAATAAGGCCCTGATGGGACAGACCATAGATGAGTGGATACGTTTTTTCAACGTAAAGACGGAAGGAGATCTGGATATGCTGCGAATGCAGACAAATAATGCCGGAATTTTAGAGGCAATAAAAGAGGTAGAGCATATGAGCTTGAGTCGATGGGCAAAGGCACAATATGAGGAGCATATGAAACGAGTGATGGACCGGAAGGCTGAGGATGCCTATGTGTTTGATCGTGGTGTGGAAAGAGGAATAGAACAAGGAATAGAACAAGGAATAGAACAGGGGATAGGACGTGGTCGACAGTTGGAAAAAGAAAACCTGATAAAATTAATATCCAGGATGAATGCCGGAGGAGATACAGACAAGGTGGCACAACTGGATGATCCGGAAGTGCTACTGGCAATGCAGAGAAAATATGGAATGATTAATCTGTGACATTTATAAGACAATCCGTTTGCAAACCGGAACTCACCAACAATTACACAACGCAGAACGACAGATAACTGGAGAAACTTATGTAAAAAATATCAATGTTCGGAATGACAGATGCGAGACAAATATATCATGAAGTATTGTTTCAACTGGCATTGAAGAATAATGTCGGCGGGAAGATTGGTGAAATAGCTAATAATATCATAGAAGGCGCAGCAAAGGTCTGGGATAAAGTCGGACAGGCCCGGGATGTGGTACAAAATATAGCAAACGAAAGAGAACTATTTTTATTATTGTCCAAAGAATTTACATTCCTTCACATTGTGGTCATAGACGATCTGGAAAGAATGAACAGTAATATGAATTTGGAAGAGATATTTGGAATCATAGAGGAACTGAAACAATGTAATTATGTGAAAGTTATACTCGTTGCGAATACCGCAGAAATGTCAAAAGATAAAAAAGAGATATTTGGCAAATACAGTGAAAAAGTAATTGAACGAACATATGCTATTACGGAACGGGCAGAGAGTGTCGAGTGGAGTAAATTGCATATCCATGCTCAATTTATTGAAAAATTTTTGAACCTCCATAAAGTGGAAAACTTGCGGACACTTGAAAAGGCGCAGCGATTTTATGATGATGTAATATTATTTTGTGAAGACTGCAATAAAGATGAATTTTTGGAGGAACTGAGACTGATATGTTATGCCATCGTCGTTGAAAGTACACACAATCTGTATTATAAGGAGGATGATCCCAACAATACGGATTCGGTGAAAAAGATGGTGAGCAGTATTGAAAATACGTTGGAGCATAGAATAGGGAAATATCTTTATGGTACAAAGAGCAGTAATAATTTGACCGGAATGCTGTTGAGATACTATCAGGAGGGGACGCTTGATAAAGAACAATTAGAAGCCGAGTATCGACTGTTTCTTAAATCGGGAGATAAACCCAATTATTATAAGACAGATGCAGAGATAAAAGTAATGCTGCCGGATTTAAAAAAGGGATTGCTTCAGGCAAAAAACATTGTGGAATTAAACGAATTTGCAGATTCCTATATGGTATGGAGTGATATTTTGGAGGAAGATAATGAGGATGTTTTAACCATATATAAAAACGGGTTAAACAAAATGCTAAAACAGGCAGTCAGAGATGGAAAAGAAGAAATTTTAACGCACTCTTATGATTTATTCCATATGTCTTCAGACAAGGTGAAAATAATATACATGGAAGAAAATGAAAACATGAAAGAATTTTTGATTGAGACATATGTAGAACATTTGAGGATCACAACCCACGGGGAAAAAGCGTACCAATTTTCATATAAACTCAGAAATTATTTTAGCAACAGTTATTACCATGAGATCATAATGACAAAAGTGGATCAGCTGTATAATAAGACGTCTTTTCCTGTGGGGGACGTAGATCAGAATAGATATCATACCTGTTATAATATCATGTATTTACTGTACCATGCAGATAAGGAGAAATTTTTGAACTATTGTACTGACATAAAAAAAGATTGTGATAAGATGTCAAGACATAGGATAGAGGTTTTGTCGGAAGAGATAATGAAAGACCAGAAAACATGAGAAAAGTGATTCCTTCGTACAGTTGAAGAGGAAAACAGAAAGTGCTACAATTTACATGAAAATACAAATTGTAGCATTTTTTATAAATAACAAGGGGGACCGATATATGGCAACACAAAAGCAACAGGGTATTAAGAAACGATTGACAAAGGGATTCACAAAAGTGGCGGTAATTGGAGCGGTAGCTGCAATCATTGGAATCGGAGCGCTTCTGATTGCTGCGGCGCAGTATGAAAAAGCACTGAATCGGTATGGTTTTACACAGGGGGATATCGGTAAGGCGATGACCGCTTTTTCGGAGAGTAGAAGTGCATTGCGCGCAGTGGTCGGGTATGATGATGAAGCTGTGATCGAAAAGCAGACAGCTCTGCATGACCAGAAGAAAGAGGCATTCGAAACTTATATGGATGAATTGAGCAGAACACTCAAATTCTCCGAGGGAAGAGAAGCTTACAATGCGGTCTTGACGGAACTTGACGGCTATTGGGAGCTGGATGCACGAATCTTGGAATTGGCAACTTCGGATGATGCGGATGGTTATCTGGAAGCGCAGGAACTGGATACGACAGATTTGACGGCTCAATATGAACAGATTTATGCAGAATTCGTTGAACTGATGAACCTGTGCGTGCAGAAAGGTGACCGTGCGGAAGCGGATCTGCGGGCAATGGAACGGATCATGCTGTTGGTGATCCTGGCAATCGTTGTGGTTTCTTTCTGGAGTTCGGTGATCCTGGGACGAAAAATAGCGCAAGACATAGAAAAGCCCATGATAGCATTGGCAGATCGTCTGCAGACCTTCGCACAGGGAGATTTAAACAGCGCATTTCCGGAGTGTGCAACGGAAGATGAGATTTCTTATATGATACAGGTGGCAAAGGGGATGGCATCGGATCTGGATATGATCATTACGGATGCCGGAGAACTTCTGGGACAGATGGCAGAGGGAAATTATGCTATCGGCACTAAGATTGAGGATAAATATGTAGGACAGTTTGTGGCATTGAAGGATGCCATGCGTAAAATGAACCGCCAGATGAACGGTACGCTGCATCAGGTAGAAGAAGCTGCAAAACAGGTATCAGCCGGCGCTGAGAATCTGGCAGAATCTGCCCAGTCCCTTGCGGAGGGAGCTACCGATCAGGCGGGTTCGGTGGAGGAACTGACAGCAACGATTACAAATATCGCGGATGCAGTGAACCGTACGGCGGGTGAATTGCAGAAGACCACCCGGAAGGCGGAAAATTACGCACAGCAGGCGGATGCCGGACATGCACAGATGAAATCTCTTATGGAAGAGATGGATCGAATCAACGATACGTCCCAAAAAATTCAGAATATTATTGCAGAAATCGAAGACATTGCCAGTCAGACCAACCTGCTGTCATTGAATGCCGCAATCGAGGCTGCCAGAGCTGGGGAAGCAGGAAGAGGCTTTGCTGTTGTGGCAGAACAGATTCGCAAACTGGCAGAACAGAGTGCACAGTCCGCAGTGGATACCAGAAGTCTGATCGAAGGCTCTCTGCAGGAAATTGAGAGGGGAAATCAGGCCGCTGAAGCGGCAGCGGAATCACTGGAGCAGATTGTGACCGGAGTTAAGGAGATCGCAGCAGATTCCAGGAGACTTAGTGAAGAATCAACAGCGCAGGCACAGGCAATGGAACAGGCAGAAGTGGGAGTGACTCAGATTTCGGAGGTCGTACAATCCAATTCCGCATCTGCGGAGGAATCTTCTGCAACCAGCGAGGAATTGTCGGCACAGGCATATTCCTTAAATGAAGTGGTAGGCAAATTTACATTACGCAGAGATTAAACTATTAGGAAGAAAATAATTGTTTATGAAATACCGATTTATCAGGCATTGGAAACGGATGCAAAATAAATCGGTATTTTTTTACCCATAACTTTCATTATGACTGAAACATTCATTCCTTCATTATCCTTTAGAATTGTAGAGGTAGGAAACAGGAGATGAGGGAATGAGTCAGAAACATTCGGAACAATATAAAATTATAGGACAGGCGATTAAAAAATATCGAAAACAACGAGGACTTACACAGGAGCAGTTGGCGGACAGAGTAAGTATTAGTATCAGCTATCTCACCAAGATCGAGGCACCGAATTGTGACCAGCCGTTTTCTTTGGAGGTAATATTTGATATTGCTGAAGTGCTGGAGATACCGGCACATGTATTATTGGAGGATTTATAATTTTGTGACAGAGATGAGATTTGCAGTAAGAAAATCTACAGCGTTTGTGAAAAACAAAAAGCGGAAACACTGTAAAATCAATGTTTCCGCTTTTTATATGAGAGCTGCTGACGGGAATCGGACCCGTGACCTCCGCACTACCAATGCG
>OGGQ01004401.1_pt1 | contig 11677 bp, 11 predicted proteins | sample 1571191 | NCBI WGS metagenome assembly OGGQ01 (sample SAMEA2582061, study PRJEB24529) | metagenome | biome: Human gut stool | place: China | collected 2011
ACGGAGCGAGAGCGGGTCCCAATGAGGACCATACCCTGCCCTCTCATACGCGGGACGTTTACGGCAGCTGCGAATAGCATCATCATCGGCCGCAGCGTTTGAAATAAGGATTGTCATATCAGCTGCAGGAAGCTATAATAAAAATATTGAAATGCACCGGTTTCACCTGTTAAAACAATATGCAGCAGCGATTAAAAAGAGGGTGGCAGACCTATGTTTCTGAATCAGTTTATATTTCCCGACGCGGAGCAGGAATTTGACTTTTTTATGAGCGTACAGAGAAGATGTTATGACAGCTATTACCCGTTTCAGGTGCTGACGAAAATCGGGTTTGAGAGGATTGATTTTGAGCCGGTCACGATACTGTACGGGGGCAACGGCTGCGGAAAATCCACAGTTTTAAATGTGATTGCCGAAAAAATGAAGTTGGAGAGAGGGGCGCCCTACAACAAATCCAGTTTCTTTCAGCGATATGTGGATCTGTGCGGATATGAAACGGATGAAGAGGTTACAGAGGGAAGCAGGATCATCACCAGCGATGATGTTTTTGACTACATGCTGGATATGAGGACATTAAACGAGGGCATTGATTCCCGCCGGGAAGAAATTTTCAGTGAGTACCTGGATGCAAAGTATTCCGACTTTAAGTTCAGAACGCTGGAGGACTATGAGCGGCTTAAGAAGGTGAATCAGTCGCGCCGCAGGACACAGTCGCGTTATGTCCGGGAAAATCTGATGGATAATGTGCGGGAGCGCTCCAATGGGGAGAATGCCTTTGCCTATTTTGTGGATAAAATCAAAGAGAATGCCCTATATCTGCTGGACGAGCCTGAGAACAGCCTGTCCGCTGCGCGGCAACTGGAGCTGGTGAAATTTTTGGAGGATTCGGCGCGCTTTTTTGGCTGCCAGTTCATCCTGTCCACCCATTCTCCGTTTCTTTTAGCGATGAAAAACGCCAAAATTTATGATCTGGATGAAAATCCGGTGGATGTAAAGCCCTGGACCGAGCTTGGCAATGTGCGGCTGTTTTATGAGTTTTTCAGCAGGCATGCGGGGGAGTTTGAGTAACGGGCTGACCGGATGGAGCGCAGGCCGCCTGCCAGGCATGCGGCGGTACGGGAGGAGAAAGTATGAGCAAATGGCTTGATTGGGCGGTGGAGCTGCAGAGCATCGCGCAGTGTGCCCTGACCTATTGCAGGGATGACTACGACAGGGAGCGGTTTGAACGGGTGCGGGAGATCGCTGCGGAGATGGTCAGCCTGCAGTCGGAGATTCCTATAGATAAAGTGAAGGATCTCTTCTGCGGCGAGACGGGGTATCAGACGCCGAAGCTGGATACCAGGGCGGCGATATTTAAAGAGGATAAGATCCTCCTGGTGCAGGAAAATAACGGTATGTGGTCGCTGCCGGGAGGATGGGTGGATGTGGACCGGTCCGTTAAGGAAAATACGGTAAAAGAGGTCCGCGAAGAAGCGGGGTTACTGGTATCCGCCGACCGGATCATCGCCGTACAGGACCGGGAAAAGCATAATCTTCCTGTCTATGCCTACAGGATCTGCAAGATTTTTGTGCTCTGCTCGGTATTGGGCGGGAGCTTTCAGAAAAATATGGAGACGGTGGACAGCGCTTATTTCGCGCTGAATGCGCTTCCGCAGCTGGCGGAGGAAAAGAACAATGAGGAGCAGATCAGAATGTGCTTTGACGCATATCACGATCCGGGCTGGGTGACGTTCTTTGACTGACCGGAGATGACAATCTGCGGTCTGAAACGGTAAGAAGCAGAGCAAGAATGATCGAGAAATAATTTTACGCTTCCTGTATACTTAAGTCCAGCGTTGAAGCGCTGCATAACTGTTTGTGAGGAACAGAACGGTTCGGTACGGCCGAAAACGAGAGAGGGGGTAAAAGGATGCAGGATCAGATAGAAGCGGTACAGCGCATGCAGGATTATATAGGGGAACACATAGGGGAAACGATCACGCTCGCCGATCTGGCCAGGGCGGCGTTATTTTCACCGTGGTATTCCCACCGTCTGTTTGTGCGCTGGACAGGTCTGGCTCCGTCCGAGTATATCCGGAGACTTCGGCTGTCTAAATCAGCCCTGAAGCTTCGGGATGAAACCTGCCGCATCACGGATATCGCGTTTGAGATGGGTTTTGGAAGCGTGGACGGATATCAGCGCGCCTTTTACCGTGAATTTGGCTGCAATCCCCGGGAATATGCGAACCGGCCGGTGCCGCTGTATCTGTTTACTCCTTACGGGGTCAAGTACAAAACTTTGGAAAAGGAGTACAGGATGAAAGAGGTAAAAAATGTTTTTATTCAGCTGACGGAAAGACCTGCCCGCAAAGTGATCCTAAAGAGAGGAAAGAAGGCGGCGGAGTATTTTTCGTACTGCGAAGAGGTGGGATGCGACGTCTGGGGGCTGCTTACAAGCATTCGGTCCATCAGTGGGGAGCCCGTATGTCTCTGGCTGCCGGCCAGTCTGATCCGGCCGGGAACTTCGGAATATGTGCAGGGGGTGGAAGTTGCCTGTGATTATGACGGCGCGGTGCCGGAAGGGTTTGAGGTCATTGATCTGCCGCCGGCGAAATACCTGATGTTCCAGGGTGAACCCTTTGAGGAAGAGGACTATGGGGAGGCGATCTGTGAAGTGCAGGAAGCGATCAAAAAATATGATCCTTCCGGCATCGGGCTTGCCTGGGATACCTCCAATCCCCGCATACAGCTGGAGCCCAGAGGTACCCGGGGTTATATCGAACTTCTGGCTGTGAAGCCGCTGTAATTAAGTATAAGAATCACTGACAGGAAGGGATGCTGCGGCATCTCTTTCTCCGCATTCCTATGCTAAAATATTTAAAAAAAAGTATTGACGTTTACGCCGCGTCAACTGATAGAGTATAAGTGTCAGAAACAGGAAACGGAGGTCCTTGGATATGGAATACAGCATTCGGCAGTTATCGGATCTGGCGGGAGTCAGTACAAGAACACTGCGCTATTATGATGAGATTGGACTGCTTGCGCCCGTCCTAACCGGTGAAACCGGCTGCCGGTATTACGGGCAGGAAGAGGTGGAAAGGCTGCAGCAGATTCTGTTCTACAGACAGCGCGGGATGGGGCTGGATAAAATACGGGACATCTTGCAGGAAAAGGATTTCGATGTGCTGGCTGCGCTCACAGGACATCTGCGGGAGCTTGAAAGGCAGCAGGAGTATATTTCGGACCTGATTCAAACGGTGAATCTGACGATATCTATGATGAGAGGAGAAATAGAAATGGATGACGCGAAGAAATTTGCAGCTTTTAAAAAGCGGATGGTGGACGACAATGAAAAACAGTACGGTGAAGAAGCCAGGGAGCTCTACGGTGAGGACAGGGTGGAGGAAAGCAATGCGAAAATGATGAATCTGTCAAAAGAAGAGTACGACCGGTTTGAAAAACTGGGAAAGGAGATTTTAAAAGGGCTGCAGCAGGCTGTATCCGGCCATGAAAACCCGCAGGGAGAGATGGGACGCCGTTTGGCCGAAATGCACAGGGAATGGCTGGAATTTACCTGGCAGAGCTATACAACGAAGGCTCATGCAGGCCTGGTGGAGATGTATGTGGCGGATGAGCGGTTCCGCAAATATTACGACAGTGAGGTGGAGGGCTGCGCCCAGTTTCTTAGGGATGCTGTGAAATTCTGGATGAAATGAGCGCCAGTGAGGAGGATACAGTGATAAATTTCAGAGAAATGCAGGATACGGAAGAGGACTACCGGCTGCTGCTGTCATGGTTTTCCAATCCGGATGTATTTCGGTGGTATGGACAGGAAGATTTCCCGGATGGGGTCAGCCTGGACCTGGTTAAGGAAAAGTACAGGCTTCGCTGTCTGAGAGCCGATGCGGTCACTCCGGCTGTCATAGAGATAGATGGCAGGCCTGCAGGCTACATACAGTATTACAAAACCGATGACTGTCCGGGGGAGAGCGATGTATGGGGGATTGATCTGTTTATAGGGGAAGATGATTTCAGAGACCGGGGCTATGGCACGGCCATACTGAATAAAATGACCGGATATCTGTTTCAGGAAAAAAAGGCCGGTAAGATCATACTGGACCCGGAGCAGGATAACAAAAGAGCAATCCGCTGCTATGAGAAGGCCGGTTTTATTGTGAAAGGCAGGATAGGAGAGCACCAGCTTCTGATGGTTTTAGAGAAAAACATGCAGGGTTCTATTGTGGATGTTTGTTTTTATGATGAAGTTTCAGACAGCCTTTTAAAATATGCTGTGATCGTATCGCGCTTTCAGGGTCAATGGCTGTTCTGTAAGCATAAAAACCGTTCGACCTATGAGTGCCCCGGCGGACACAGAGAGCCGGGAGAAGATATACTGGCCACTGCCAGGCGGGAACTCTATGAAGAGACCGGCGCTCGAAAATACAGCTTAAAGCCGGTCTGCGTATACTCGGTGGTCCGCAGCAGCGCTAAAGGCGCGGACAGGAATGAAACCTTTGGCCTGCTTTGCTATGCAGAGATTTATGAGCTTTCAGAACTGCCCGCCGAATTTGAGATGGAACGGATTACACTGTTTACAGAGCTGCCGGATGCCTGGACGTATCCCGAGATACAGCCAAGGCTGATGGCTAAGATTATGGAAACCGTGTCACTGTAGTTTTGCGGGACACCCTCTTCGCTCGGACAGGAACAGGCCGGCCATTGTAAGAACGGTGCCGGCGCCTGCCATCAACGTTACCGTTTCACGGAGCACGATAACGGAAGTGATTACGGTGATCACAGGCACCAAATAGATATAGATGCTGGTTTTCACAGCTCCCAGGATCCCTACGGCATAATTCCAGGTGACAAAGCAGAGGGCGGAAGCGCCCAGCCCCAAAAACAGAATATTTAAGAGACAGACTGGATTGGAAAAATGTGTAAGATCCGGCTTGAAATCAAACAGGAACAGCGCCGGCAGCATAAACAGAATGCCGTAGAAGAAGATCCGTCTGGTGGTGAGGATGGTATGGTACCCGAAACTGCTGATTTTTCTCGTCAGCACAGAATAGCATGCCCATATAAAAGCGGCGAGCACCGCCAGCAGATCGCCGGCCGGATTGAGCGCCAGCCTGGAACCGTTAAAACTGATGAGAGCGATCCCAGCCATGGCGAGCACAAAGCCGGTAAAGAAGTTTGCACTTAATTTCTCTTCCCCCTTCATAAACAGATGCGTCAGCATTGCAGTGAAAAACGGGGCGATGGAAATGATCACTCCTACGTTGGAGGCCTGTGTACAGGTCAGCGCTATGTTTTCCAGTAAATAATACAGACAGATACCGCTTAGTCCGGCGGCAGCGAACGTGCATTCCTGCTTCCATCCGGTGCCTTTCAGCCTGTGTGGAAAGACCGCAAGCAGGGCGAGCGCTCCGATGACAAAGCGGATAAACAGGATTTCTACCGGCTGAAAGTCTGCAAGCAGTATTTTTGTGGAAATAAATGTGGTTCCCCAGATCAGGATCGTGATAAACGCGGCCAGATGGCCCGTTGCAGTCTTATTCTTCATTTGCCCCTCCTTTTGCCCGTGCATCTATAATTTTGCTCTTTAGAAATATCTCACGGTAAGCACCGGGGGTCAGACCGATAAAGCTGCTGAAATAGTTAGTAAAATGGCTCTGATCGGAAAAGCCTGTCTGTATGGCGGTTTCTACAGGGGGTACTCCTGCCTCCAGCAGCTTTTTCGCCTCCCCGATGCGGACCGTCTCCAGATAGCGGTAAGGCGTTATACCTATGTATTTGGTAAATGCCCTAAGCAGTGTGGATTTGCTTAAGCCGGAAAAGCTGCAGAGACGGTCCAGAGAGATAGGTTCCGCGAAATGCCGCTGCATAAATGCACAGGCTTTTTCCACTTCATCCGGACAATCCGGTATGGATTCCTCAAAGGGCTGTCCATAGTGGCGGATCAGCAGCAGGATAAGAAACAGCAGATTCTCATCTTTGCCAAATTCACCGGAGCCTGTCATGACCATCTCATGCAGCGGGCGCAGATAACAGGCGGCTTCTTCATTTACAAATACGTTTACGGAAAATCCCGGAAGCTTATGTACGCCTGTCACTTCCCCGGCAAGCCTTAGCATCACTTCTTTTGGTATGTTAAATGCCCGGTAGTCCAGGGGAGCTTCCCCGGCCTGGCGGCAGGCATGGTTATCTCCGGGATGAAAGAGCACCATGTCTCCGGGCTTCAGCCTGTAATCCTGATTTCTGCATGAGAGAAAACGTTCCCCTGACTCGATCAGTCCAATTACATAATATTCATGAAAATGATTTGGAAAGGGCTGGACAATTCCTTCCAGGCGGTATGCCTCTATGCCCAGTTCATCGTCATAGACGATTGTCCGTGTTTCTTTTTTCAAAGTGTCGCCTCCATAGATAAATGGGGTATAATGTCTGTCAACATTATACTATGTCAGCAAGCTGACAAGGCCCCTCCGGGGGATGCGCATGATTTTCAGAGGGAATTGTCTGCTTCGCAGACGAAAATCAGCGCGGTATAATATCAGTCGATATTATACCATGTCAGCAAGCTGACAAGGCCCCCCCGGGGGATGCGCATGATTTTTAGAGGGAATTGTCTGCTTCGCAGACGAAAATCAGCGCGGTATAATATCAGTCGATATTATACCATCTAAGCCCAGGGGTGGCTTGTAAGATATCATCAGATTAGGTGTCGGCAATTTGTGTGTAGGCGCACAGGAGGACATATAAAAGCAGAGAGCTTATTTTTATTCCGCTCTCTGCTTTTTGTAATTCATGGGGGACACCCCATAGTATTTTTTGAACAGCTTGCTGAAATGATACACATCTTCATAGCCGACCTGGGTGGCCACCTCACGGATATTAAGCCCTCTGTCCGTATCCAGCAGATCCCGCGCCTTTTCCAGCCGTATCTTGATCAGATAGTTGATCGGGGTTTCTCCGGTCTCCTCTTTGAAGATTTTTGAAATATAAAAAGGACTTAAATACATATTTTTGGAAATCTGGTCCAGGGAAATCTTTTCATTATAATGATCGTTAAAATAGTCCACGATCTGATCAATCACATAAGCCCGTCCGGGAGACTCAAATACACAGCCGTTCACTTTATCGGCCGGTTCCTCTTTTGCCTTTTGCTGGGCCCTTAGAAGCGTCAGCAGAAACTGGATCAGATAGGCCTTCTGCATGTAATATTTTCCGGGCAGGCTGCTTTCGTTTTCAGAAATCATGGAATAGCTCAGTTTATTTAACTGCTGCCGCAAAGACGTTTCCGTGTGTATGATCGGAACATCCGGATCCGGCAGCGGAAAATGGTTCGCCTCCGCGCCGCAGAAAGTCACATTTGTAAAAGCGACAAAAAATTCAACAGACGGATTCTCCGGATCGGTGACGATGCCTTCATGCATCACCCTGGGATTAAATACCAGAAGATCTCCGGCACTTACCGTGTAAATCTTCTCGTCAATCCGGAATTTACAGCTGCCGGACAGTATGTAGCCCATCTCCACATGGTCGTGGCAGTGGCAGCGTTCCGGCTTGATCCGCCTCCCTTTCCAGAAAAACAGAATGGTCGGATTCAGGTCTTCGTAAGCAATATCATGTTGGTTTGTACACATAGCTTCCACTCCTTATAATAACAACATTCTACATCAAACAGGCAAGAAAGTACATTCCTTTTCTGAAAAATGAGATTATAATTTACAAAATGTAACTTAAAACCAAGCAAAAAAACATTAATACGGGGGATATGAAAATGACACCTATGAAATGGTTTTACTCCTTCCTTAAGAAATACCGAAGGAAGATGGCGTTGGGGCTGGTGTTTGTCACCTGCGTCGCCGTGCTGGCAGTCGTAAATCCATACATATCGGGAATCATTGTGGATAATGTAATCAAGGGCGGGGAATACGATCTGCTGCCAAAGCTTTTGATCTGCCTTGTCAGCGTAACGCTGGGCAAGAGCATACTGCGCTGGGTGTACCTGTTTATTTTCGAGACTTGTTCCCAGGGCCTTTTGTATGAGATGAGAGACACTGTGTACCGGCGCCTTCTGCAGGAGGATTTCACCTTCTACAATAAGAGGAGGACCGGCGATTTGATGTCCAGACAGACCGGAGATATGGACGCGATCCGGCATTTCGTATCCTATGTGGTCTATGCCTTCTATGAAAATATGCTGCTTTTTATACTGGCGCTGGTGATGATCTTTACAGTGGATGTCCGGCTGGCGCTTTGCATGCTCATCGTGGTTCCGTTCACGCTGCTGACCACCTTAAGCCAGTCAAGAGCGGTGAAGCCGGCGTTCCATAAGATCAGAAGGCAGTTTTCCAGCCTGAATGCTTTCGTACAGGAAAATATCAGCGGCAACCGTGTGGTGAAGGCCTTTGCAAAAGAAGATTACGAGATGGAAAAGTTCGGTACGGAGAACGATGCCTACCGTGACGCGGAACTGGGAGCTTCCAGGGTCTGGATGAAATATGTGCCTGTATTTGAGTTTTTGTCCAACGCGCTGACGATCATACTGATCCTGCTGGGCGGATATATGGTGATCAACGGGGACATATCCATGGGCAAGCTGGTTACGGTGAACGGTTATCTGTGGATGCTGACGAACCCTCTGCGCCAGATTGGATGGCTGGTCAACGATATACAGCGTTTTACCACTTCCGTGGAAAAGATCTATGCCACCATCATTGAGGAACCCAGAGTGAAGATGCCGGCGCATCCTGTGGACCGCAAACATATGGACGGAAATATCGAATTCCGCAATGTTTCCTATCGGGCGGATGATGAAGATATTGTCACCGATATCAACTTTAAGGTGCGAAGGGGACAGACGGTGGGCATCATTGGCTCCACCGGATCCGGCAAGTCCACACTGATGAACCTGCTGTGCCGTTTTTACGATGTGACGGACGGAGAGGTGCTGGTGGACGGCGTCAATGTGAAAAAACTGGATTTATATCAGCTCCGTGATAATATCGGTATTGCCATGCAGGATGTATTTCTGTTTTCCGATACCATAGAGGGAAATATCGCATATGGGCGTCCGGACTGCAGCCTGGAGGATGTTGTCAAAGTGGCGAAGATCGCCGATGCGGACGGATTTATCCGCCAGATGCCCGACGGTTACGACACCATAGTTGGCGAGCGCGGCATGGGCCTGTCCGGCGGCCAGAAGCAGAGGATATCACTGGCCAGGGCGCTTTTAAAGGATCCGCCGATCGTGATACTTGACGACACCACATCCGCCGTGGATATGGAAACCGAATCCTATATACAGGAAGAGCTGAAGTCCACCGGGGAAGGGCGCACCATGTTTGTGATCGCATACCGCATCTCTTCTGTAAAGGATGCGGACCTGATCCTTGTAATGGATGAGGGCAGGATCGTAGAACAAGGAACCCATGAGAGCCTGCTGGCCCAGGACGGATATTATGCAACCGTATTCCACCACCAGTATGGTGAGTTTGAACAGTTAAAAGCGATGGGGGTGATCTGACATGGCCAGAAATAAATATGACGTAGACGAAAATCTGGAAGTGAAATTTGACTTTGGCCAGGTAAAGCGCCTTGGGAAATATCTAAAACCGTTTAAGAAGAAACTGATACTGGTGGTGGCCGTCATGCTGTCCGCCAGCGCCGCATCCATGCTGCTGCCCAGATTTTTTATGACGGTAATGGATGAATATATTCCCAATAAAGATATGCACGGGCTCCTGATGGTGGCGCTTGCGACCCTCGCCATCACCATCTATGTGGCTGTGGCGCTGCGCATTAAGATTAAGATCACCACGACGATCGGACAGAGCGTGATCCATCAGTTACGGGAGGATATTTTTTCACACCTGCAGGAACTGCCGTTTTCCTACTATGACAGCCGGCCTTACGGCAAAATCCAGGTGCGCGTGGTCAACTATGTGAATAACCTAAGCGACCTGCTTTCCAACGGTATCATCAATACCATCACCGATCTCTGCAGCCTGGTGTTTGTCCTGATCTTTATGTTCAGCATCCATGTTAAGCTGACATTAGTCTGCATGTGCGGATTCCCGGTGCTGGCAGTCGTTGTCTTTCTGATCAAGAAGAAGCAGAGGCGCGCATGGCAGAACTCCAGCAATAAGCAGTCCAACCTGAATGCATATATCGCGGAGAGCATTAACGGCATCCGCGTGACGCAGGCCTTTGTAAGAGAGCGGGAAAATGCGGGCATTTTTAACCGTTTAAGTGAGAACTGCCGCAAAGCATGGATGGGAGCCATAAAATTTAACTTCCTGATCCACCCCACAGTGGATAACATATCCACGATTACGACCGCTTTTATTTATCTGCTTGGGATTTCGTGGATGGTTTCCGGTGCGGGAGATGTGACCGTAGGTATCATGATTGCATTCACCGGCTATATTGGCAGGTTCTGGGCGCCGATCACCACACTGGCAGGTTTTTACAATTCACTGCTGACCGCCATTTCTTACCTGGAACGAATCTTTGAAACCATAGATGAGCCGATCACGGTGAAGGATCAGCCGGGCGCGGTGCCTATGCCGGAAATCGAAGGCAGGGTGGAGTTTAAAGATGTGGTATTTTCCTATGAAGACGGCGTCAGGGTGTTAAACGGCATCAATTTTATCGCGCAGAAGGGCCAGTCCTTTGCGATTGTAGGCCCCACCGGAGCCGGAAAGACCACGATCGTCAATCTGTTAAGCCGTTTTTATAACCTGGAATCCGGTCAGATCCTGATCGACGGGGTGGATATCAATACCGTGACGATCCGTTCCCTAAGGACACAGATGGGCGTCATGATGCAGGACAGTTTTATATTCTCCGGCACCATCATGGACAATATCCGGTACGGCAATATGGATGCCACGGATGAAGAGGTGATCGCGGCGGCAAAGACCGTATGCGCCCACGATTTTATTAAGGATATGGAAGACGGATATTATACGCAGGTAAATGAGCGGGGCAGCAGGCTTTCCGTAGGGCAGAGACAGCTGATCTCCTTTGCCAGAGCGCTTTTGGCGGACCCGAAGATCCTGATTCTCGACGAAGCCACCTCCAGCATCGATACGGAAACAGAGATCGTGCTGCAGAAGGGCTTAAACCGCCTGCTGGAGGGCAGAACCTCCTTTATCATCGCCCACCGCCTCTCCACCATCAAGAACAGCTCCTGCATCATGTATGTGGACAGAGGCAATATACAGGAGATGGGAAGCCACGACGAGCTGATGGAACTGCAGGGAGAATACTACAAGCTCTATATGTCGCAGTATGAATTTCTGAAGAGAGCATAAAAAATATCAGCCCCATCTGGCGGATACATGCCGGATGGGGCTGATTTTTTAAAATTATTTATTCATCCACTTCGCTGAACTCATCTTTGCCTACCGCACAGAGAGGACAAACCCAGTCTTCGGGAAGATCTTCAAATGCTGTGCCGGGATCAATGCCGTTATCCGGATCTCCGGCTTCGGGATCGTAGATGTAACCACATACGTCGCAAACATATTTTTTCATGACAGAATACTTCCTTTCTTGATATATTTATAAGTGTAAACTGATTATAGCATTTTTAGTCAAAAAAGAAAACAAAATAAACTATAAACTGTATTAAATGTTACTGTTCACAGTTACCGAAAAATTCCCGCGTATGAGAGGGCAGGGTATG
>OGGQ01004403.1_pt1 | contig 11668 bp, 9 predicted proteins | sample 1571191 | NCBI WGS metagenome assembly OGGQ01 (sample SAMEA2582061, study PRJEB24529) | metagenome | biome: Human gut stool | place: China | collected 2011
GGCTTTATTCTCGCATCGCCCGGTAGGGCAATGCTCGCTTTCGCGTTCGGCGGCTTCTCTTCCCAAAAATCTCGCATCGCTTTGTTCGCTGCGATTTTCGGGAGCCCTGATCGATGCGCGCTACCAAACTGCGCTGCACCTCGTCGCCTGCATGATGCCGTTGCCATTTCTGAGAACAGCATAATATATTATACATGATTTTATAAAAAAGTAAAACGATTTTGCGGCGAAATCGGCAAATTTTTTATTTCACCCATTGATTTTGCCGTAAACTGTTTGGAATTTTCGGTGAAAGATTGACAAATATCCGAACATATGGTACTCTAATAGTATGGAAATATTTTACAATGGGGGGATGTATGGAACAAGAGAATAAAAAGAAGGTTACTTTGCGGGATATCGCTGCGCGGACCGGATTATCGGTGAATACCGTTTCGCGCGTGCTCAATAAAAAACCGTATTACACCAAGGAAGTTGAGGAAAAAGTAAACGCCGCCTGCCGAGAACTCGGATATATCGTGGATATGAATGCCTCGGGGCTTCGCAGCGGTTCCACGCGCACCATCGCAATTTTGTTCGACGATTTGATCAATCCGTTTTATTCCTATACGACGGACATCATATCCAAGCGCTTTGAGGAAAAGGGGTATAATTCCATCATGTTTTCCAACAACGCGCGTTCGCCTTATGTCGACTATGAATTGATGCGCAGCGTGATGGCGCGCAAGCCGGACGGCATTCTTTCCTTCCTCGAACCCGCCGCCGATATGGTCGATTTTATAAAAGATTCGGGTATTCCGTTCGTGATCTTCGGGCGCGACGGCTCTCCGTACGGGATGGTCGGGCTGGACGCCGACGAAGTATACGGAGGGTATATCGCAGGGAAACATCTGGTTGGATGCGGATACGAAAAATTTGCATATATCGGCAGCTGGCATGACGTAAAAGTGTGCCTCGACCGCCAAAAAGGGTTTGAGGAGGCGCTGAAAGAAAACGGAAAACAGCTTGCGCCCGAACATCTCTTTTATGTGAGGGAACAGGATTTCGATGCGATGATCGATGTTCTCATAAACGATAAGGTGGACGGGATCTGCTGTTTCAACGATATGATCGCTTTTTTGATCGTTGAAGTGCTTGAAGGCAGGGGCCTGCAGGCCGGCGCCGACTACGGGCTGATCGGGTTTGACAATATTCAGCAGATGATGCGTATGCCGCGGTTTATTACGACGGTCGACGTCGGATCGCACGAATTTGCAGAGGCCGGCGCTTCGTTGATGCTGCGCCTGCTTGCGGGCAAAACGCCCGAAAAGCCCTTCCGCGAAACGCACAGATCATTCGTAGTGAAAGGGAAAACGACAAGATAAGTATCTGAATATCGGCAAAAGAGAGAGGGTGTTCCCTCTCTCTTTTGGCTTTATGAAGAAAATTTTTCATCTGCTTCCGAGGAGGGACAAGCATTGCTTTGCGGCGGTTCGCGCAACGAAGGCGTACGGTTTCGGAATATGATCAGGACGATAAAGACGGGTAAAAGGAGAGCGGAACAGAATAAAACGGAATAACTGCCGAAACGGCCGGCTAGCAGCGCACCGGCAACGGCTCCGCCGGCGAAAGCGAGGATCGCGAGAGAGTAGATGCCGCTTTTTTTGAGTTTTTCCGCATTTTTCTCCGTTGCCCCTCCGTATAAATTGAGGACGGCTTGGCGCAGATTATTGGTGCAGAATGTCGTTGCCAGTTTCGCCCCGCGGCATTCGGTAAATGCATTGTATTGCAGAGCGCATAAAAAGGAAACGGAAACATATGTATACCAATCGGGCGCGCTTTTCGGCAGGAACGCCAAAGCCGCGAAGGAGGCAATCTCTACGGCGATCACCGTGCAGTGCAGATTGATCTTTTTGAACAGGGAAGGAAGAGCCGCCGAAACGAGTATGCCGGCAATGTAAGCGAGCAGAGAATAGGCGTAGTGTGCGGCGGCGGAAAAATCGCCCGCAGTCAGCCGCATTACAAAGAGCACGAGGTTTCCCGTCTGCGCGTTGCAGAAAACTCCGCCGTGCAAAAGATAGGTATACGCTTCCAAAAATCCGCCCGTAAGGGCGAGCGCCATAAACAGCAGGATAGAGTTTTGAATCGGATAAGGTTTGATTTTTGCCATAGTGTGTAGATGTCCGAAAATGGATTTTTAATTATTGTAACCGCAAAGAGAAAGAATGTCAACGAGTGAGGGGAGCGGACAGGAAAACAGAGTGAGAGAATTTATTTTTACAAAATTTTCGGAACGAACGGCGTCGATATCGTTGACAATTTTTTTTTAGTTTGCTATTATGTTAGTCAACCTAACAATTTACGAGGTTTGCGATGGATCGTCGGCATATCGGGTATGCGGTAAAATCGCTGAATCACCGCATCGGCCATGTTATGAACAATATTCCCGCAATACGGGAAAATAAAAATTTGACGAGTATTCAGGTATGGATACTCAATTTTTTGTTCAGCAATGCGGGTAAAGATCTGTTTCAGAAGGACGTAGAGGCGGAATTCAAGATTCGCCGCTCGACGGCGACCGAACTGATGAAAGCGATGGAAAAGAACGGGCTGATCGAGCGCAAGCCGGTCGATTACGACGCCAGGCTGAAAAAGATCGTACTTACCGATTACGCCGAAGAGATCAAAAAGCAGCTCGAAGAGCAGATGCTGCGTACCGAAAATCAGCTGACGGAAGGCTTTTCGGAACAGGAGATCGACGCTTTTTTTGAATACGTGCGGCGGTTTCAGGCAAATCTCGCAAAGATCGGATAACGTCCGATAACAGGGGCTTGCGCGGGCAGGGCGCGCGCAAGGAATGTGGTCAGGTAAAAAATTTTAAAGGAGACAGTTATGATCAAAACTTTGGCGAAAAGTATACGCGAGTATAAGAAACCGTCCATACTTTCACCGATCTTCGTGTCCATCGAAGTGATCCTCGAATGCCTGATGCCTTTGGTCATCATGGAATTTATCGCGCAGATCAGTCCGACGGGCGTGAACGCGGCCGAAGCGGTCAAGATGAGCACTATTTTGACGTACGGCGGCATTTTGATCGGAATGGCGATTCTTTCGCTCGCAACAGGCATGCTCTCGGGGCGCTTTGCGGCGCGCGCGAGCGCCGGCTTTGCGAAGAATCTCCGGAAAGATATGTATTATGCGATTCAGGATTATTCTTTTGCGAACATCGATCGCTTCTCGACTTCCAGTCTTGTAACCCGCCAGACGACGGACGTTACCAACGTACAGATGGCTTACTTGATGATCGTCCGCGTGGCGATTCGCTGCCCGCTGATGCTCATCTTCTCGCTGGCGATGGCGTTTACTGTAAACGTAACCATTTCATGGGTGTTTTTGGCGCTTGTCCCCGTATTGGCGGCGGTGCTCGTGGTCGTTATTTTCAAGACGCATCCGATTTTCGAAAAAGTTTTCCACAAATACGACAACATGAACCGCTCCGTCCGCGAAGACATCAAGGGGATCCGCGTCGTAAAATCGTTCGTGCGCGAAGACTTTGAAAAGAAAAAGTTCGAAGCGTCTTCCGAAGACGTGTGCAAAGATTTCACCCTTGCCGAGCGCATTATGGCGATCAACGGACCCGTGATGCAGTTCTGTATCTGGCTCTCCTTTCTGCTTATCTTTTTGTTGGCGGCGATCCTTACTTCCCGTTCGCCGGCAAATCCTGTAGGGGAAGAACAGCTGACCGTTCTCATCATGTATGCATCGCAGATCCTGTCTGCGGTCATGCAGCTTTCGATGGTGCTCGTCATGATCATCATCGCGCGCACGTCCGCCGAGCGTATCGTTGCGGTTCTGAACGAAAAGAGCAATATCGTATCCCCTGAAAACGCTGTCAAGGAAGTTAAAGACGGAGATATCGTTTTTGAGAACGTCAGCTTTAAATATTCTGCCAATGCGGAAAAATTTGCCCTTGCAGACGTTAACCTGCACATCAAATCGGGGCAGACGATCGGTATTTTGGGCGGTACGGGCGCATCGAAATCTACGCTCGTGAACCTGATCCCCCGCCTGTACGATACGACGGAAGGCGCCGTTTACGTCGGCGGGGTCAACGTCAAAGATTACGACCTCGAAACGCTCCGCAATAAAGTCGCGATGGTCTTACAGAAGAACGTACTGTTCTCGGGCACCATCAAGGATAACCTGCGCTGGGGCAAAGAGGACGCGACGGACGACGAGATGCTGCGCGTATGCAAACTCGCCTGTGCGGACGATTTTATTCAGACTTTCCCGGATAAATACGATACGTACATCGAGCAGGGAGGCACGAACGTTTCGGGCGGACAGAAACAGCGCCTCTGTATTGCGCGCGCTTTGCTGAAAGATCCGAAAGTCCTCATTCTCGATGACTCCACGAGTGCGGTCGACACAAAGACGGATGCGATGATCCGCAAGTCTTTCCGGGAGGAGATCCCGAACGTAACCAAGATCATTATCGCGCAGCGCGTTTCCTCCGTGCAGGACGCAGATCAGATAATCGTTTTGGATAACGGCAGGATCAATGCGATCGGTACGCATGAGGAGCTGCTCGCATCCAACGAAATTTATAAAGAGGTATATTATTCGCAGAATAAGATCGGCAACGCGGGTGCTGCGGAACAGACGGAAGGAGGTGCGGCAAATGAGTAAAACAAATACAGCCGCAAAACAAGCGGCCGGAATGCAGCAAAAGCCGAAGATCCATTCTTTCAAACTGCTGGGCAGACTGCTTTCCTATCTGTTTCATTATTATAAAGTCAGGTTGATTGCGGTTTTTATCTGTATTGCGGTTACGGCGGCGGCGGGAATCAGCTCTTCGGTATTTTTGACTCTCGTCATCGATAAGATCATCACGCCGCTTACACACGGCACTCCGTACGAAGAACTTCGGCAGACTCTCTTTTATATTATCGGCGGCATGGGCCTCATGTATATCGTGGCGCTGTGCGCATCTTTCTTCTATAATCAGACGATGGCGATCGTTACGCAGGGATTTTTGCGCCATGTCCGCGACGATATGTTCTCGGAAATGCAGTCTTTGCCCATCCGCTATTTCGATACGCATACGCACGGCGATATCATGTCTGTGTACACTAACGATACAGACGCATTGCGTCAGCTCGTCTCTATGAGCATTCCCCAGGTGTTCTATTCCTGTATTGCCGCGATAACACTGTTCGTCATCATGCTCACGTACAGCCTATGGCTGATGTTTGTGGTCTTGGCCGGCGTGGGGCTCATGGCAGCGGTGGCAAAATTTGTAGGCAGCCGCAGTGCGCGGTACTTTATAAAACAGCAGGAAGTGATCGGTAAGACGGAAGGCTATATCGAAGAGATGATGGGCGGCCAAAAGGTCATCAAGGTTTTCTGCCATGAAGAGCAGGCCAAGCGTGAATTCGACGTCATCAACGATGATCTGTGCGATGCAGCCGATAAAGCGAACGCGTACGGCAACATATTGATGCCTGCTGTAATGAATATCGGCCACTTTGCATTTGTCTTGGTCGCAATCGTCGCAGGGCTGTTGATCCTGTTCGAGGCACAGAATCTTTCCGTGATGGGCTGGGGCGCGTTTACGGGAGCGATCATTGCATCTTTCTTAAATATGTCCCGCCAGTTTTCGCTGAATATCGGGCAGGTTTCCATGCAGATCAACTCGGTCGTCATGGGCCTCGCCGGCGCAGGGCGCATCTTTGAGCTGCTCGACGAAAAGCCCGAAGCGGACGACGGATATGTTACGCTCGTCAACGCGAATATCGCCGAAGACGGCACGATCACCGAGAGCGCAGAGCGCACCGGCAAGTGGGCTTGGCGCCACCCGCATCAGGCGGACGGCACCGTTACCTATACCGAGCTGAAGGGGGATATCCGCCTCTTTGACGTGGATTTCGGATACGTTCCCAACAAGATCGTATTGCACAACGTCAGCATTTACGCAAAGCCGGGGCAGAAGATCGCCTTTGTCGGCGCCACGGGTGCGGGGAAGACTACGATCACCAACCTTTTGAACCGCTTCTACGACATTGCCGACGGCAAGATCCGGTACGACGGCATCAATATCAATAAGATCAAAAAGGCAGATCTGCGCCGCTCGATGGGTATCGTTTTGCAGGATACGAACCTCTTTACGGGCACTATCATGGAGAATATCCGTTACGGCAAACTGGACGCGACGGACGAAGAGTGCATTGAGGCGGCGAAACTCGCCAACGCGCACGACTTCATTACGAGGCTGCCCGAAGGATACAATACGGTTCTTCGCCACGAGGCTTCCAACCTCTCGCAGGGGCAGCGCCAGCTCATTTCGATCGCGCGCGCGGCAGTCGCCGATCCGCCCGTCATGATCTTGGACGAGGCGACTTCCTCCATCGATACGCGCACCGAAGCGCTGGTGCAAAAGGGTATGGACGCGCTGATGAAGGGCAGAACGGTTTTCGTCATTGCGCATCGCCTTTCGACCATTCAGAACTCCGACGCGATCATGGTGCTCGATCACGGCCGCATCATCGAGCGCGGCTCGCACGAACAGCTTATCGAACAGAAGGGTACCTATTATCAGTTGTACACCGGAGCGTTCGAGCTTGAATAAAAAGACAACAAAAAAGCGCCGCCCTTTGCTTTTGGCAGAGAGCGGCGCTTTGCCGTTCAACGGATCGAAAATTTCGAGAGGATAAATCGGGCGCGCATCCGCGGCGTTTGCCCGATGCAGGCGAAAGAAATGGTCATTCGCGCGCAAAATCGACGCGGCGCATCGTCAGTTTGGAAAAATTGCCGCAGGCGCTGAAGATAAAACCGTCGATTTCGAACTGCATAACGGGCACGTTTGACCGTTCGCCCGAAAAGTAGATCTGCCCCTGCCAATATTCGACCTTGCGCCAATAGGCGGACAGGGTAGCGCCGAGATATTTTATAAAGCTCTCGCGCGCGGTCCAGTGTGCGTAAAAATCGGCCGTGCTTTGGATTTCCGCCTTTTCCCGCACGGTGAATTTATTGAGCACGGCGGGGCGCGCTTTTCCAGTCAGGCTTTCGCAATCCAACCCGACTTGCTTTTTTGCCACGGCAAGGGCGGTCATTTGCTTGCTGTGACTCAAATTGAACTGAATTTTTCCGCTATCCAGATAAGGTTTGCCGTTAATCGTTTTACAAATCGACGGATTTGGTATATTATAATATCTGCGCAGAATAAAACGGATGAATTCGTCCGATCCGATCGGATCGAGCGTATAATAAAGTTCTAACATAATTTAATTATAACACACATTTTCTATATTGCAAGTGTATTTCAAATTTTTTTAAAAGAGTTTCGGGAGGTTCGCATGCGAGGACAGAGAGCGAAAGAAAATTTTTACAAGGGCTATAACTGCGGACAGGCGGTTCTGCTCGCTTTTTCCGATTTGACGGGGTTAGACGAAAAGACTGCGCTGAAAATTTCCGCTCCTTTCGGCGGGGGCGTGGGAAGGATGCGCGAGATATGCGGCACCGTTTCGGGTATGCTCATGGTCGCGGGCCTGCTGTTTTATGACGCAGATCATGTAACCGCGGCGGAAAAATCGGCGCTGTATGCGCGAGAACAGGAACTCGCGGCACGGTTCCGTAAAGAGTTCGGTTCCATCGTCTGCCGTGAGCTGTTGGCAGGCGTCGGCGCGGACAGCTCTCCGCAGGCGGAAGAGCGGACGGAACAGTATTACAAGAAGAGGCCGTGCCCCGAACTGTGCTTTGCGGCAGCCGAGATTTTGGAGGCGTATTTGCGAGAAGAAGGGATTTTGCCGCCCGAAGAGGAAAGAGGAGACGGACAATGATCTATACGGTTACTTTCAATCCCGCGCTGGATTACATCGTGCGCTTAGACGCGTTGACGGCCGGGGCGCTCAACCGCGCAAAGGAGGAACTCGTGATCGCGGGCGGCAAAGGGCTGAATGTATCGGTCATGCTGAAGAATTTGGGCGTTCCTTCCGTGGCTCTCGGCTTTATTGCCGGATTTACCGGCGAAGCGCTGCGCTGTTTTGCGGAAGAAAAGGGTGTGCGCACCGAATTTATTCGCGTGGACGGGGTGAGCCGCATCAATGTGAAGATCAAGGCCGAACGGGAGACGGAAATCAACGGCAGAGGGCCGGATATTCCCGGCTTCGCCCTCGAACAGCTGGAAAATAAATTGCAGGCGCTTCCGCGAAACGCAGTGCTCGTTTTGGCGGGCAGCATATCGGGAGGACTGCCGCAGGATACGTATGCCAGGCTATTGCAGGGGCTTCCCGATCATATCCGCGTGGCTACGGACATGCCGGGTGATCTTCTCCGCACCGTTTTGCCCTTCCGCCCCTGGTTGGTAAAACCAAATCGTGAAGAATTGTGCGAGGTTTTCGGGCTCGGAGGATTGGAAACGCATGAAGCGGCGCTGTATGCGCGCCGGCTGTGCGAACTGGGCGCCCGCAACGCGATCGTGAGTTTGGGGGGCGACGGGGCGTTCGCTTATACGGAACGGGGAGAAGAATTTTTTATTCCCGCTTTTCGGGGCAGGGCGCTGGATACCGTTGGAGCGGGCGATTCTCTGCTGGCGGGATTTATCGCGGCGAAAGAGCGAGGGGAATCGGACAGGGACGCGCTGCGCTTTGCGGTGGCGGCGGGCAGCGCGACCGCTTTCCGCTACGGGTTGGCGGAAGAAGCGGAAGTTTTGGATTTATTGAAACGACCGTGAATAAAGAGACATCGGCGGCCGATGACGGCTGTGGAACTAAAACGGCGGAGAACGGATCGGCTCCGTCGTTTTTTGTCTTTATTGTACAGCCGCGGGGAAGAAAGCAGGTTATCGGTGGCATAAAATAACAAACAGAAGTTCGGCGATCAAAGGAGGGAGGAAATTGAGCAGCTTCCTCGCAGATATGCATCGGATGCGCTGAAAGGTGAACGTTTCGCTCAAAAAAAAGCAAAAAATAGCAAAAAAATGTTGAAAATGATTTGAATGCACCGTTGACTATTGCCGTTTTGTGTGTTAGAATTGAAGAAAAGAAAAATAAGGAGCTTACTTTTTTTATGATCAGGTATTCTCTCGATAAGAGCAAACAGGGGGTTGCGGTAAGCGAACATCTGTACGGTTTGTTTTTCGAGGACATCAATCAGGCGGCAGACGGCGGGCTGAACGCCGAAATGGTGATAAACAATTCCTTTGAATTTGAGTATCTGACTTACGATGCGCATAACTGCACGGTGCCCGTAACCATTCGTCAGATGAAGGATAAATATTGGGATATATTCGGCGCAGGGCCGCATTATATTTCTACGGAGGGGGGGATGAACGCAAACAATCCTTCCTATTTGGTCATGTGCGTCGGCGGGATATACCGCGTCGAAAATCCCGGCTATGCCGTCGGGGCCTGGAATTATTACGGTATGGCGCTCGAAAAGGGTGAGACGTACGATTTCAGCATGTGGGTAAAGAGGCTGGGATTTGAAGGAAAGGCGGAAGTTTTTATCCGCGGAGCTCGTTCCGTTCTCACGACGAAGGCGGAGATCTCCCTTTCGGGCAGCGACGGCGAATGGGTAAAGGTGCGCTGCTCGGTGAAAGCGCTCAAAACCGAACTCGGCAGGCTCGTCATCATCTTTAAAGGAAACGGGCATATCGGTATCGATTACGTATCGCTGCTGCCTTCCAATGTATGGGGCGATCCGAATAAATACAGGAACGGCAGGCTCTCACCGCGCATCGTACAGGTTCTGAAAGACTGCCATCCTTCGTTTTTGCGCTTCCCCGGAGGCTGTGTAGTGGAGGGGGACGAGCAGTTCGGCAATCAATACCGGTGGCGCAACACTGTGGGACCTCTCGAAGAGCGCAAACAGATCGCCAATACTTGGGGGTACATGCAGTCGTACGGGGTAGGCTTCTATGAGTATTTCTGCCTGTGCGAAGACCTGAATATGGCGCCTTTGCCGGTGCTGCACTGCGGGCTTTTGTGCCAGATTCGCGTTGGTGAACAGCGCGGCGAAGGATATCGGCGCATCATGCCCGGTACGCAGATGTTCCAGGAAGAAGTGATCGGCAACGTGGCAGATCTCTTATTCTTTGCCAAAGGAGCGGCCGATTCTTCCGATAAAAGGGAGGCGCATTGGGCGAAAGTCCGCGCGGATATGGGGCATCCCGCGCCCTTCCCGCTCGAATTTGTGGGCATCGGCAACGAAAATTGGGGCCGCGAATATTTTGAAAATTTCGACGCGTGTCTGATGGGGCTTCGCCAGTACGAATATGCGGGGACACAGGTCGATCTGATCAAAAAGTTTAACGTTACCGTCGTAACCACGTGCGGCGTAGATATTCGTCCGCAGGATTCCAACGAAAGCTGGAAAGTGATCGACAAAAAATACCGCGATACCATCGTGGACGAACACGTCTACAATTCATATCAGTGGTTTATCGACAATACCAAGCGCTATGACTGTTACGACCGTTCGAGCGCGAAGGTCTTTATGGGCGAGTACGCGATGCACACGATGAGCGACGGGCGCGGCAGGCTGAACGGGGAGAACAATCTGCGGTCCGCAATTGCGGAAGCAGCCTTTTTGACGGGATGCGAACGCAACAGCGACGTGGTGAAAATGACCTGCTATGCTCCCTTGTTCGCTTCTACCGCGAATTATAAATGGACGCCGAACCTGATTTGGTTCAACCCGCGCGACATCATGCTTACGCCCAACTATTTTGTGCAGCAGATGTTTGCGGGAAATACCGGGAAATATGTGCTGAACGGCGTCGGAGAAGTGGATGAAGACAATGCCGGCGGCCTTTTGATCGGCGCGCATGCGACGGCGGTGGAAGTGCGCGAAGTGCGCGTAAAAGATATCGCTTCCGGCAAACTGCTGTATAAACACAATTTTAAAGAGGGAATGGGCGATTGGAAGCTGTACCCGCGCTGTCTCGGCGGCGAACTTCGGAACGGGGCGCTGTACATTGCGCAGGCAGACGCTTTTAACGGATATTATTTGGAAGGAAACTATTCCGACTGCGAAGTGGAGGTCGACTTCCGCCGCGTCGGCGGCGGGCAGAGCTTTATTGCCGGCGTAGGAGTTAAGGATGTGCGCGATACGGGTACGATGGATTGCAACGGCTTTTCCATCAGCTGCCAGTATGGAAAAAATCATAAGGGATACGACGTATCCTTCGATAAACGCGTCGATTTCATGCGCACAGTCTGCGAGATGATGGGTAAGGATAAATTCGTGGGATACTCTCCCGACGGCAATACCCTGAAGCTTGCGTATACGAAAAAGAAGCTGACGGCGCACTTTTTCAAAGACGGGGAATGGCATTTCCTGTTCGAGAAGAATGTATGGCGCGTGAACGAACGGATCTTTCAGTCTGCAACGGTCGACGGCGATACTGTATATTTGAAAGTCGTGAACGCGAGCGGCGAGCCGCAGAAGATGCGCGCCGAACTCAAAGGCTTCGGCAAGAAGAAGACGGCGCGCGTGATCGCGCTTGCCGATGAGGACGAGTTCGTGATCAATGAGATCGGAACAAATTACGGCGCGAAACACAATATACAGCCCGTTGAGTCGGAAACGGCGATCAAGGACGGGATCCTCGATTATTCGCTCGATAAGAACAGTGTAACGGTCTTCGTAATTGAATAAAAAACGGGCGGCCCTGCAATATTGCAGGGCC
>OGGQ01004405.1_pt1 | contig 11665 bp, 10 predicted proteins | sample 1571191 | NCBI WGS metagenome assembly OGGQ01 (sample SAMEA2582061, study PRJEB24529) | metagenome | biome: Human gut stool | place: China | collected 2011
TTGCGGGAGTTTACTCGCCGCACCCGGAAACCGCCCGCAAATCGCCGCACAGCGCTCCGGCAGGGTCAACAGGGTCGACCGCCGGGACACCCTGGGTATCGTCACTTTCGGCACGCTGCAGCTCAATGAGCCGCCTTCCGTTGCTGCGGCGCACCACAGCGGAAATGCCAATTTTCCTTAGTGCGTCAAGGTTTTGCAGGATCTGTCTGGACACTTTCTTGGGCGAGATACGCTCCACACCCAAAGGGTCGATTCGTTCAGACAGTTCTGTGGGAGTGCCGATAAATTCAGTTCGGTCACGCATCAGTTCGGAGAGGAGATAAACGATGCGGTCGCCCAGTAGCTCCGGCTGTGTCTGGCTGTCTGCCACCAGCTCCCACACATTTTCACCGTTGCGTTCCAGCGTCAGCTCCCGGTATTCAATGTCACGGCCAATACAGGAGAGCTTCGCTCTGCCGCTGCCCCGTCGTTCCTCCACCAGGGTGAAGCTGGAATCCACTGCACCGCTGATGGCCGTGGTACCGGAGATGCGGTTGAACACATCGTCAGAGGTTTCCTTTCGAAGATGATGGATCAGCAGGATGGCGATGCCGTGGGCATCCGCAATCTGTTTCAGAGCGGAGAGGTCACGGTAGTCGTTGGCGTAGGTAGCGTCGCGTACTGGGCGTACCATCTGCAGAGTGTCGATAATGACCAGTACCGTGTCAGGGTGTTCGTCAAGGAAGGTGCGGAGCTGCTCCTCCAACCCTTTGCCCAGAATGTCGCTCTGGGTCGTGAAGTGGACATTGGCAGGGGCATCCTCCGTGATCTCGAACAGCCGGTTCTGGATACGGAGGGTGGAGTCCTCCAGGCAGAGATAGAGGGTGGTACCTTGCTGCACGGACATCCCCCAGACGGCTTCGCCCTTGGCTACCATGACGGACAGCCACAGGGCCAGCCAGGACTTTCCCACCTTGGGCGAGCCGGCAAGGATGTGCAGCCCCTGGGACAGCAGCGTGTCCACCACGAAGTTGAGCGGCGTCAGCGGCAGGCTCATCAGGCTCTCGCCGTCGATGGTTTGCAGTCGTTTTGTTTTACTCATCAGGATCATCCCCTTGTAAAAAAGATAAGGACAGAACCACACGGCCACCGTGGCTCTTGTCCTTTCACTTGATTATTGGGGGGATTTTGATAAAATGAGAATATCGCAAGACAGTTCGAAAACAGATATAGGACAGAGGAGGTGGCCCTATGCCACTGGGGATCCAACAGAACAACAATTTCCTGCATCTGACAATGGATGTCTGGCAGGATCAGATCTTTTTTAACGAGACTGTCTACCCGGCCGGCCACTTTGCCGCCGAACTGTTGAATGTTCCCGAGGAGACCATACGGGAACTGGTCACCCACGGCGGCACCATCAGCCATCAGGTAGAGGCCCTGGCCTTGGCCGGGCGAGGTGAATTTATCAACCTGCTGGACGGGACCCGCGCCTCTCTGGAGAAGCTGCTGGATGCCCTGTGGCAATGTCCACCGTACAGCCTGATGGACAAAGCACAGGAGCAGCACACATTGGAGGTGATGTTTTCCCCGGCATCCCACAACGATCTGCTGAAGCCGGCTTCGCCCGTCCGGGAATTTTTCTTCCGCTATCTGGTGGCCGCCTTCAGCATTCCCCTGGGCATCCAGCACTTTGCCGTGGCCGCACGATATTTTGAGGAGGGCTATCTGCGACGGCTGAAGAAACGGACAGAGACCTTCTTTGCCATGGCCGCCCACGACTGCTTCAACAGCGAATGGTTCTGGGATATGATGCGTGATTTGCCGGTACCGGATGTTGAGCCATTCACCATCACACCGAACCTGAGATCCTCCTATGTCTTTGCCAGACATCCGAAACAGGAAAAGGAAACCGTATTTGTGAACCGGTATTTCTTTGACCATGCGATGAGCTTCTACATCTTTGACTTGATGAACGGACTGCAGCACGGCCATGCGCCCAGCCGGTGCTGTGGCTGCGGAACATACTTTCTCACCACCAACGGCCATATACCGAAATACTGCGATGGCATTGCGCCTCAGGATCCCCGCATGACCTGCCGGCAGTACGGCGCCATGATGCGACAGAAGGAACAGAACAAGCAGCACCCCGTCTACCGCCTGTTTACCACCCGCACCAATACCATCCGCAAGCACCACCAGAGAGGAAAAATCTCCGACGAGCTGCGCAATGAAGCACTGTATGTAGCGGAGTGCCTGCGGGATAAGGCGCTCATGGATAACGACTATGCCGCCAACGGTTATGCAAAGGACATGGAGCAGGAAGCGATCTATGCCCAGGCGAGAGCGCGCCTTGCTCGGAAGGACGCGCCATGAGCATGTACCACTGTGACACTCCCTGCCCCAGCAACGAGGAGCTTGCACTGCGGATACAGGACGGCGATCCGCAGGCCGCCCCGCTCTTGCTCTCCCAGAACGAGGGATATCTGACCATGCTGGCCGTAAGCTACTGCGAGCAATTTTCTCAGGACTTTCTGGTGGATGACCTCAAGCAGGAGGGGGCGCTGGCACTGCTGGATGCATCGACAAGGTTTGATCCCTCCTATGGAACAAAGGTGCTGACCTATGCGACCCCCGCCATTGAGACAGCCATGCGGGACTGCGCCGCCCAGGGTTCCTTCTCTCTGTCGCTCCCGCTGGACCGTTACCGCCAGCTGCGCCAGGTGGCTTTCCTCTATGCCACACACGAGCAGGACGCTGAAGCAGATATTCTGACCGTCATTCAAGAGAAGTTGGAAGTCTCCGCTAAAGTAGCCAAGCGTCTGTTGGAGGAATACCGCACCGTGTTTCAGATCGAGTCTCTGGGCGAGCGTGTCTTTGACCTTGGGTGTAGTGGTGACCCCGCCAGGGCCTATGACCGCTTCATGCGCCGGACGCTGCTCCTCCAGCGCATGGAGGAGGTTCTGAGCCCCAGAGAGCTGAATCTGGTGCGCTGTTATCTGGGGATCGGCCAGCCCAACGAGCAGGGCATGACCTTTCAGGAACTGGCCATCCGGCTCAACTACAACGGCCCCAGCGGCGCGGAGAAAGCGTATAAGAGCGCCATCCGAAAACTGAGAAAGCAGTTGAACGGCGGCGCTTACGGCCAGTGGCTCTCCATCCAGAAAGCGATTCAAGCCGCACGCCGGGAGGCCAGCATTGAGATAGGATACAGTTCACCCCAGTCCACATGGCTGGATGAGCAGAAGCTAATTTGGGAATTTTTGTACAAGACAGCAGCATTGAGTCGCGTATATCAAATCTTATGCAAAGCGAATGATAGTGCCAAAGACGATGATGATTTTTACTAATGCGGCAACGCTCAACATTATAAAAGATTAGGCGAGTCTCAACAGAAAAGTTTCAAACTTTTTATGGGTCTTGTATCTTATCTCGAATGTTTATTCCTTATGTGAAAATCCTAAATATTTATAAAACTTCTTATAGAATTTTACGTGGGTGAGATAGAAAAGATAACAATGGTCGCTTATACTAATAACAAAGCAACGGTTAGGAGCGATCCTATGCGATGTGTCAGTGCGTTATTAGGCAAATATCAAATCGGCCGTTTTCTTCTGTCTTCTTCCTTAATCGGAGTTGGCGGGCGCGTTTTTCTGCGCCTACGCTGACTCTGATTTTTTATTTTGTCACGCACCATATCATGATAAAGGAGCGTTTCTAAAATGTTACCATGCCAATCAACATGTCCTCATTATGTCTCAGGCTGCCACAAGGTCTGCACTCAATGGTCGGAGTTTCAGACCAAAGAACGGGAACGGCGGGCGGCCAAAAAAGCCTACCTTCAGTATTACATTCCTCAGTGTGATCAAGTTACACGACAGTTCCGGAGCCTTCAGATCAAACGTTTAGCCTGGTAATCGTGGTTGAAAGGTGGGGTTTGCAATGCAAAAGACTTATGTGCTGGATGCCAGCGTGTTACTTCAAGCGCCATATGCGTTGGAATCTTTCCAGGATAATCACATTGTCCTACCGCTGGCCGTGCTGGAGGAATTGGACGCATTACAAGGTGCCGACGGTGATCAGGGCGGGAATGCTCGGCAGGTCATCCGATTTCTGGAACAGATCCGCCTGCGGGGCAATCTTCTGGACGGAGTTCCGCTCCGCTGTGGTGGAACCTTACGGTTAGAGGTCAACCATGTACATACGGAACTGCCCCATGGAATGGATCCGGAACACCGGGTCAGTCGGATTCTAAAAGTATGCAAGGGGCTGACAGAGGATGGAATCCCCGCCATTTTGGTGAGTCGAGACATTGTCACCCGGATTAAGGCACAGATGATGGGAATTCCTGCTGAAGAATTTACCACCGACCAAATCTCAAAAGAGTCTCCACCCTATACTGGCCGGGCTGATGTCTATGTACCAAATGATCTGCTGAGCGGTTTCAAGAAAAAAGGCATTTCTGCCCAGGAACTTTATACGCTGAATGAGCAGGGGCAACAGATCTCCGTAGCTCTGACAGAAAATCAGTTCGTGATCCTACACTCCGATACACAGGCGAAAAAAACCATGTTGGGCCGGTACCACGGAGGGAGAGTTACCGCCCTGGAATATAGCAATACCAAGCCTTTTGGGGTTAAGCCCCGCAATGTGGGACAGCAGTTTTTGCAGGAGGCGCTGATGCTGGGCGCGAAAGAAGCACCACTGGTCATCGTCAAGGGACCTGCCGGCACCGCTAAGACATTCTATACCCTGGCGGTTGGTCTGGAGAAGGTGCTGGAGCAAGAGGAGCGCCAGTTCCGAAAAATTTTGGTCTGCCGCCCCAACGCGCAGTTTGATCAGGATATCGGCTTCCTGCCTGGCAATGAAAAGGAAAAGATATCCCCCCTTATGCGTCCCATTGTGGATAATCTGGAGGTGCTTCTGGATTTGGAGTACAAAAAGGACCGGCACAGCAGTGAGGAGGAACTTCATAGCCGGATTGATTACCTGTTTGAAACAGGCATCATTACCATAGAGGCCATGAATTTCATGCGGGGGCGTTCCATTACCGATACACTGCTGATGATCGATGAGGCCCAGAATCTCTCTCCCAGGCAGATGAAGGGGATCGTCACCCGGGTGGGGCAGGGAACCAAGGTAGTTTTACTGGGGGATCCGGCTCAGATTGACCATCCGCTGCTGGATGAACGGAGCAACGGGCTCAGTTATGCAGCGGATCGAATGAAGGGCAGCCCCCTGTGCGTGCAGCTCACCATGCAGGCAGACGAGTGTGAGCGATCCGATTTGGCGTTAGATGCCGCTATGCGGATGTAATGATCCCAAACGGCTACTGTTTTTCCTGAAAGCGAGGACTCCCCCCTTGCGTTGAGAATGAACAATGTAAGGGGGGAGCCCTTTTTATTCCATTTCGATTACTATAGATTTGACCGAAACGGAATAAATAAGATACCGCACATGCCAAAAATGAATCGTGCCCTCATAGATAAGATGAGAAATGCTTTACCCACAAATCGGTACTGCATTTACATCCATTTTACAGAAACATAATACTGGCCCGGTAGATGGTGAGAAAGGAGCGATGTATACTCGTTACTTGGAGTGGTTAGTTTTATGAAAATTACTTTAATGGACATTACAAAAACATTTGGAAATAAGCAAGTCATCCACCCCACCAGCCTCGTGGTAGAAAGCGGCAACTTTACGACCTTATTGGGGCCTTCCGGCTGTGGAAAAACAACTCTTCTGCGGATGATTGCGGGATTGGAAAGCCCAGATACAGGTGAAATCTGGTTGGATGAAACCTGTGTGTTCTCTGCAAGCAAACGGATCAATTTACCGCCGGAGAAACGTGGGCTTGGATTTGTATTTCAGGACTTTGCTCTCTGGCCCCATATGACAGTGTTTGAAAATGTGGCATTTGGACTAAGAGCCCGTAAGGACACGAACCGATTGAAAGAGCGTGTTACGGAAGCACTAAAGGCTGTGCGTCTGGAGGACTATACCGAGCGTTATCCCCATCAGCTGTCCGGGGGACAGCAACAACGAGTAGCTTTTGCCCGTGCGATTGTCATTCAGTCAAGCTGCATCCTTTTCGATGAGCCGTTGTCCGCTTTGGATGCACTACTGCGGGAAGAGATGCGGCACGAACTGAAGGATCTGGTGTCCCATTTGGGCGTAACAGCGGTTTTTGTGACCCACGATCAAACGGAAGCCATGAGCATGAGCGATCAAATTGCGGTTCTCAACGCAGGCACAGTGGATCAGTACGATACTCCTGAGGAGATCTATCACCATCCAGCTACCGCTTTTGTTGCTCGCTTTGTGGGAAAATCCAACTGGATCAATACTCAGCAGTTATTCCGCCCTGAAGCCGTCACCTTAATTCCGCATGAAGCCTACCCTAAATATGATCTTTCTGTAACAGGTGTTCAATACCTGGGGGATGGCTACGAGGTTACGCTGAATTACCAAGATGTAACATGGACGCTTCACAGCAGCCGAAAGGCCACCGTGGGTGAGACTCTATCCATTTACATAGATCCCAATCAAATCATAACATGTGCAAAGGAGAATGAAGTGAAATGAAGAAGAGAATGCTTTCTCTGCTGTTGGCCGGCTGTATGTGCCTCGGCCTGGCTGCTTGTGGACAGACATCCACCGAGGAAAATACCGAAAACCAGACCTCCTCTGCGGAAGGAACCCAGAACATTCAGCAGAACGAAGATACCCAGCAGCTCTCCGGTAAGGTGACGGTGTATATGCCCAGCCCTGCTGGATTGGCCGACAAACTGGCGGCTGCTTTTACCGAGAAAACTGGTGTGGAGGTAGAGCAGTTCCAGGGAACTACCGGTGAAATTCTGGCACGTCTGGAGACTGAACAGGCCAATCCTGTAGCGGATGTGGTCATTTTGGCCTCCTGGTCTGATGGTCTTTCTATGAAGGAGGACGGTCAGATTATGAGCTATACCCCTGCCAATGCTGATAAGGCTAACTGGATTGACGAGGATAGCATGCTCTTCGGCACCAGTGCCTCTGCTGTAGGCGTTATTTACAATACCACTATTTACTCCGAGCTCTCCGCAGACTGGGCAGATTTGGCCGGTGCTGATTACAAGGATAACATTGCGATTCCCGATCCTGAGAAGTCGGGTGCCTGTAAGGATTTTCTTGCCGGCTTTGTGACCGGCGTTGATGGCGGCGAGGATATCATGCAGTCCTGGGCCGACAACGGTCTGACGGTTCCTGGTGCCAATGCTGCTGCTCTGGAGGCTGTGACTACGGGTGAGAAGGGAATTCTGATTGCCGGTGTAGACTATAATGCCTACTCCTCCATGAACAAAGGCGAGCCTATCTCCATCTACTATCCCGCCACTGGCACGGTTGTCAATCCTCGTCCGGCTATGATTATGAACACGGCTCCCAATGTGGATAACGCCAAGGCCTTCATTGATTTCCTGTACAGTGATGAGGCGCAGCAGATGGTCGCCGACGCTTATCTGCTGCCGGGGCGTAGCGATGTTCAGTGCGATAATCGCACCAACCTGGCGGATATCCCCCAGCTTCCTACCGAGTGGGATGCCATGATGGATGTGGCCAGCGACACTGCCGCCAAGCTCAACGAGATCTGCCAGTAAGTTCTGGCTGGGAGGAACTATGAGATCATCGACGTCATGGAAAGGTAACATTCTTCTTTGGGTGTTGTTTCTATTCCTGGCAGCGCTGATCGTCTGCCCCCTGATAAGCGTATTTGCCAAGGCGGTCATCATTGATGGCCGCCTTGACTTTTATCAGGCATGGTCGATCATCGCTGATACCGAAAATCTCCAGACCGTCTGGAACTCTCTTTTATTGGGAGTAAGCGTTGTCCTATGCTCTACCCTCATTGCTGCCCCCACGGCCTACCTCTTGGCTCGCACTGATCTGAGGCGTCATAAGTGGTTGGATATTATTTTCATGATTCCCTTCATGACACCGCCTTACATTGCCTCCATGGGCTGGATCCTGTTCATGCAGAAGCGGGGCCTGTTTCAGCAGCTTTTTCCCACTACCGGATCTTTCTCTGAGGGATTTTTCTCTTTTGCTGGCCTGGTACTGGTGATGAGCTTGCATGTGTTTCCCTTTCTCATGACGATGCTGAAAAATGCGATGCTCAATATTCCGGCCAGTCTGGAAGAGAGTGGTGCAGTCTTTGGAGCAAATTTTTCCCTGCGTCTTCGGAAAATCTTTGCCCCTCTGCTGACCGGGAACTATGCAATCGGAGCGCTTCTGGTTTTTGTCAAGACGCTATCGGAATACGGAACGCCTTATACCTTGGGCCGTCGTATCGGCTTCTATGTGTTCACGACTGACATCCACCGTTATTCCACTACCGCTCCCATTGACTTTGGCCGTTCTGCCAGCCTTTCTTCTGTGCTGGTGTGCATTTGCATGGGAATGTGGCTGCTGCAAAACTATATTACCAATCGCCGTTCCTATCGTCTGATTAGCGGCAAGGGATCCCGATCTGCTCAGCACAGGTTGTCTAAAGGCGGGCTGTTTTGTGCTTGGACTTGGTTGGTCTTGGTCATTGTGATTGCCATTGGCGTGCCTTACTTCTCTGTCATTGCCACATCGCTGATCAATCTCCGAGGCTACGGACTCGCACCTGGCAATTTCACTTTCGCTCACTATGTGGAGTTGTTTACCACAGAAAAAAGCTTGAATGCGATCTGGAACAGTATCTTTCTGGCAGTTACCTCTGCCACCATCTGCTCAGTCATCGGTACAGTAGTTGTCCTGGCGGTACGAAAGGCTAAGGGGATTCTGAAAAAACTGGTAGAGGGGATGAGCCTGCTTCCGGAAATGCTGCCCGGAATTGTTCTTATCATTGGAGTAATGCTCTTCTGGAATGCCATCTATAAGATAATCCCTCTCTATAACACGATCGGAATCATGGTTTTGGCCTATGTGGTGTTATATCTTCCCTATACGGTGCAGTATGTGACCTCGTCCTTTACCCAAATCAACGATAACCTTATCCAGGCTGGCCGCACATTTGGCGGAACGCCCTCCTATGTATTCCGTAAAATCACGCTTCCCATGATCTCGAAAGGCATTGTGGCCGGATGGATGATGATTTTCATTATTGCTTTCAGAGAACTGGTCACTGCCAGCCTGATTGCTCCCCCCAATACTTTGGTGGTATCCACCTATATCAACCGGGAATTTGAGCAGGGCAGCGTATCCTTAGGCATGGCCATGGCAGTGCTGTGTGTGCTTATCACAACCACCACGCTACTGGTTATGAATGCACTGGCTGATCGAAAGGGAAATACACATGCGAATTAAATTTGCCGGCGGTGTAGGGGAACATGGACGGAGTTGCTTCTTGGTAGAGAGTGCGGTTTGCTCATTTTTGGTGGATTGCGGCCTGATGGCCGGTGCACAAGACCCGTATCCCCGCCTAACAAAACAAGAAATTCAAGGGCTGGACTTTATACTTCTTACGCATTCTCATGCCGACCATGTAGGGGCCCTGCCCTGGTTGGCAGGACAGGGTTTCTCCGGAACAGTAATAGCCAGTCGGGAAACACTGGCCCAACTCAAAACGCCTCCATACCAAGCCATGACCCTGGAAGAGAGTCACTTTCCCAGCAATTTTCGTATCCGTTGGGGCCGTTCCGGACACTGTGTCGGCAGTGTATGGTATCACTTGATGCTGGACGGAAAATGCCTCCTTTTTAGCGGAGACTATACAGAGTGTTCTCTTGCTTATGAGACAGATCCGATCCGCGATGTAGCTGCTGATATAGCTGTTCTTGACAGCGCTTATGGTTCAGAAGACAGGACACCGGACCAGATGCGCCAGGCATTCCTGAAGGCTGCGGCTCATCATTTGTTCAATGAGCGTCCTCTGCTGCTGCCGGTACCTAAATTCGGAAGAGGGCTGGAACTGGCCCTAATGCTACACATGGAATGGCCTGCCTTGCCCATCTATGGAGACGCACATTTTCAAGAGCAGATCATCCGGGGAAAAGAGGATCATTTTTGGATTACAACCGCTCTGCATGAAAACTTAGATGGTTTGCAGGTGCAGCAATTGCCTGATGATTTACCAAACTCCGGCCTATGCTTTGTCAGCGACCCGCAGCTTCGTACTGGAGAGCGAACATCTTTGGCACGGAAGTTTGATGGCGCAGTTCTCCTCACAGGAACAGTGGAAGAACACACCGGAAGCTGGCAGCTGCTGCAGGAGGGCGCAGCACGATTTTGCCGGGTTCCTGTCCATTGTACAGATAAGGAACGCATGGCATTAGAAAAAGGCAATCATTTCAGTCGTGTAATTCCTTACCATACCACATCACATCCTTGTTTGAAGAGAGAGATATTTCTATAAATTATGTGATATTTCAGGAATACACTGCTTTTATGTGAAAGTAACTTTATAAATTTTCTGCAAAAGATGGATCGGCTCAATAAGCTGATCCATTTTTTGCATTGCTGCTTCTTGTTAGACGTATATGAAAAAAGCATGCCTTACTACTGTTTATATGTTGGTATCGTGTAACAGGCCGGAATAAAAACTATGGCATATATAAACTTTGCTGTTCGCACCGACTCAAATCATGGGAAATGTGCATTTCCCGTTTTTCTTATAGTTCACCAGTCTCCTACCCAAAGTGTTATCTCACTCGGGGGAAGGCAGTGAGGTTCTGTCACATATTGATATACAACTGCTCCGCAGCTGCGGCAGATCAGGTACTTCAGCCGTTTCCCTGCAGTCCGTGATATTTGAAAGTGACCAGGGCCTCTCCGTGCTGCCAGCCTTCCCCAATGTCTTGTGAGCCGCAGTACTGGCATCTGGTAACGGAAACTTGTGTCATTGCATTTTCTCCTCTCTGTTTTGTTGGCTGCAAACACACAATACTGAGAGACGATTCAGAAGTCCAGAGAATGTTGCCGCTCAAAATGGAGAAGATCAGAGATGAAGGAATTGCAATACGCAGAAAAGCATTGTGCGCCTGACCGCATAAAAATCAGGCATCTCTCTCTGCTTCTTCCGCTGGAAAGAGATGCCTGTCCGTTTCAAAGTGATTCAATTCGTTTGCCAGTTCCCATGCCAATTTAAACCCGCAGAAGAAACCATCCATGGAGCGTTCTTCCGCAATCAGACTCTGGTTATCCATGATCCGCAGCACCAGTTTTCTCTCCGGCTTTTCCAGTCGCTCAATAAGTTGCCGGTGGCAATCTTCAATTTCCTGCTCAGCCTCTGCCATGGGAAGTGGTGTGTAAAATCTGTTGTAGAGTTGTTTCAGAGTGTCGTTCATGTGTCCTGCCTCCTTTTAGCAAGACAACATACCACAGGTTACCTGAAAAAGCCACCAAAATATTTGAATTGTTTCTAATCGCTTGGACGCCTTGAAACATAGACATAAAAATAGCCGCAAACCACTTTTCGTGGCTTGCGGCTATTTCCCCATTTCCTTCAGGGGTGACACCCGGGGGTCTCTCTCAATCGGTCATTTTTGGGTTTATCTCAAGATGTCCTTATGAGGAGTAGCCCTTGGGGCGGGCTGTTTTTATGCTTCTTATTCCTCGGCCAGAGCCTTGGCGGCAGCAATTGCCTTCTCCTGGGCCGCGGGAGGACAATCCTCGTAGCGGACAAAGTGGAAGGGGTAGGAGCCGCGGGGCTGGGTCATGGCCT
>OGGQ01004423.1_pt1 | contig 11608 bp, 9 predicted proteins | sample 1571191 | NCBI WGS metagenome assembly OGGQ01 (sample SAMEA2582061, study PRJEB24529) | metagenome | biome: Human gut stool | place: China | collected 2011
AACTTCCCTATGAGGCCCTTAAACTACTGTTCTCCTTCCCAGTTCGCCGTCCAATTTGTTTGACAAACCTACAAAAATAGACAACCGGCCGCCCTTCTGGCGGAAGGCTGCGCCCAGAAGGCCTTTGCGCACTTTCCACCGCAAAGCAGCTTATAAATCGTCCACCAGCGCCGTGCTTTTGGCATAGGCCGTGCTTTTGGCCTCAAAGAAATCTGTTTTCACCATGTTGGCGTTGGAATACTGGCTTACCCATGCCATATTCTCCGGCTCGCTGTCATAGCCCTCGTACAGCGTGCCGTAGCCAAGGCCTGCCCAGCGCAGGTTGCCCAGATACTTAATATAGTCTGTCACCATGCCTTTTGTCAGGCCGGGAATGTCGTCGCCAATGACATAGTGGCCCCAGGCAATCTCCTGCCGGACGCCCTCTTCCAGCATGCCGCGCAGCACCTCGATATTTTCCGGGGTAAAAAGCTCGGGGTTTTCTTTCTGAAGCTCCAGAATAATGTTGCGGAACAGCCACAGATGCGTGTTTTCGTCCCGGTTGATATAGCGGATTTCCTGGGCAGAGCCGGGCATCTTCCCGTTTCGGGCCAGGTTATAAAAAAACATGAAGCCGGAATAAAAATATACGCCCTCCAGAATATAGTTCGCCATCATGACCTTCAATAGCGTGAAAGCATCCTTTTGCTTCTGGAACTCATTGTACAAATCGCCAATAAAGGTGTTGCGGCGCAGCAGATGCTCGTCTGTTTTCCATTGATACAGAATGTCATCGCGCTGAGTGGGGCTGCAGATGGTATCCAGCATATAGCTGTAGCTCTGGCTGTGCACACATTCCTGAAACGTCTGAATAGACAGGCAAAGGTTTACCTCGTTGGCCGTAATGTATTCGCCGATGCACGGAAGGTTGGCCGTCTGGATGGAATCCAGAAACACAAGAAAACTTAAAATTTTATCATAAGCCGTGCGCTCGGGCGCCGGAAGGTTCGGGTAATCTTTTACGTCCTGCGAAAGGTTGATTTCTTCCGGAATCCAGAAATTGTTCATGGCCTGGCGATACCAGCCGCTCACCCAGGTATAGCGCATGTTGTTGAAATCGTTCAAATTGGTGGTGTTGCCCCCAATCATGCGCCGCAGGCGCACCTCGGTATCGCCGCCAGGGTTGAACAGCGGCTTTTTTACAAGTTCTGCCATGGTATGTTTTCTCCTTTCGCGCTCAGGACGAGCAGCTTTCGCATTCTTCCACTTCCAGCGATTTCGAGCGCACATAATAGATGGTCTTTACGCCGCTGCGCCAGGCAAGCAGATATAATTCCAGCACCTGCCGCATGGTGAAATCGTTGGTGATATACAGGTTCATGCTTTGTGCCTGGTCGATATGGCGCTGGCGCACCCCGCAGGCGCGCACGCTCCAGCTTTGGTCAATCAGATGCGCGTTTTTATAGTACCAGTATGTTTTCATGGAAAGTTCGGGCGCAACGCGGGGCAGCATGCTTCCCTTTTTCTCTTCCAGGAAAAAGCGTTTCATCACAGGGTCCAGCCCGGCGGTGGTGCCCGCCAGGATGCTGGTGCTGGAGGTGGGCGCCACCGCAAGCAGGTATGCATTGCGCATGCCCTGGCGTGCCACCGCTGCGGAAAGTTCTTTCCATGCGGCAGAGGTGTAACCGCGCTTTTCAAAGTATGCGCCCGTCTGCCAATCGCTGCCCTCAAAGAAAGCATAGCTGCCTTTTTCGGCGGCAAGCGCCGTGCTGGCGGCAATGGCTGCGTGGTTGATGCGTTCAAACACATCGTCTACAAAGGCAAGATGTTCTTCGCTTTCCCACTTGATGCCGCGTTTCGCCAGCATGTGATGGTAGCCGCTTACCCCAAGGCCAATGCTGCGGTAGCGGCGGTTGGTAACCCTGGCATAGGGCAGCGGGTAAAAGTTCAAATCAATCACGTTATCCAGCGCACGCACCACACTGGCCACCAGTTTGTGCAGATAGGCGTCATCCTCTACGGGAATATTGCCAAGGGAAAGCGAAGCAAGGTTGCACACCACAAGCTCGCCCGGCCGCGTGGTGGTCACCACCACGGTGTCCCCGTTTTCGGTTTTAACCTCGGTGGAAACGCTTTCAATGGGCGCCATATTCTGTGCAATCTCGGTGCACAGGTTTGAACAGTAAATGATGCCCTGGTGCCCATTGGGATTCGCACGGTTTACCGTGTCGCGGTTAAAGGTGAACGGCGTGCCCGTCTCTACGGCAGATTTCAGCACAAGCCGCACAATATCCTTTACCGTCACGGTGCGCTTTGAAATGCGCGGGTCGTTCACACAGTCAAGATACCGCTTTTCCCATTCTTCGCCATAATAATCTTCCAGCGCATAACCCTTTACGCTAAGCACCTCGTGCGGGCAAAGAAGGTGCCATTCGTGGTTCAAATCCTGCGTGGCCAGCCTCCAGAACAGGTCGGGGTAGCACACCGCCGGGAACACGTCGTGCGCCTTCATGCGGTCGTCGCCGTTGTTGGTGCGCAGCTGCAAAAATTCCGGCAGGTCTTTGTGCCAGGCGTCCAGGTAAACGGCCACGGCCCCCTGGCGCATGCCAAGCTGGTCCACCGCCACGGCAGTGTCGTTCACAAGCTTGATCCAGCGGATAACGCCGCCAGCAGCCCCCTCAAAGCCGCGGATGCTGCTGCCCGTGGCGCGCACCTTGCCAAAGTACAGGCCCATGCCGCCGCCAAATTTGCTTACCTGTGCAAAATTATCAAGCGAGCGGTAAATGCCCTCCAGGCTGTCCGGCACAGTGTCAATAAAGCAGCTGGAGAGCTGATGATACGGCTTGCGCGCGTTGGATAGCGTGGGCGTGGCCATGGTCACTTCCATTTTGCTGAGCATGTCGTAAAAACGCTGCACCCAGCCCAGCCTATCCTGTTTTTCCTCCATGGCAAGGTGCAGGGCAATGCCCAGGTACATCTCCTGCGGCGTTTCCAGCGGCACGCGCTGATGCGTATGGATGACATAGCGCTTCAGCTGCAAATCCAACCCCGCATAGGTGAACAGGGCGTTTCGTTCCGGCCGCAGGAAACTGGCCGCCTGTTCCAGTTCTTCGCGGGAGTAACGCTCCAAAATATAGGCGCCGTACAGCCCTTCGTCTGTCAAATAGCGCAGTTTTTCATAAAAGGTATGAATGCCGCGCTTTTCAAGCTCGGCCTGCAGCTCCAATTCAAATTTATAATTCAAAAGGCGCGCTGCAATAAACTCCCACTTCGGGGCCTGCTGTGTGGTAAGCTCCACCGCGGCCTTCACCAGCGCCCCCAGCGCCTCTTGCCGGGGCATGCCGCTTTTCAAAAAGCTGGAAAATTTGCCGGAAAGGACGGTAAGCGAATATTCCGGCCCCTCAAACGCCTGCTGTATTTCGGCCAGGCACTCATCCAGCCCGGGCGCATCCACCGCATCTGTCAGCGCGGTGCGCGCCGCGCGCAGTTCTGCCCGTTTCTGTCTGTACAGGATATAGCTTTTGGCCACGGCATAAAAGCCATTTGCCATTAAAACCTGCTCTACCTCGTCCTGAATTGCCTCTACCGTACAGGGGCCGTTCGCCAGCACATTTTGTTCCACCTCGTGCAGCATTTTATCCATCACTTCGCGGCTGCACGCCTGCCCCACACTTACAAAAGCCTTTTCCATAGCACCGGTAATCTTCCGTGCATCGTATGCCTGCCCTGCGCCGCTGCGCTTTACCACTTCCATCCACACACCTGCTCTCTTCTATAATGCAAATGGAATTATACACCATATATGGTCCATTTGCAATTCGCAAAACGCAAAGGGTTGGATATAATTATACTATTTTAGTATAATTATTATACAAAAAAGCACAGGGCCCAGAACATTGGGCCCTGTGTTGAAAACGTGTGCAAAATCACTCGTGTTCCAGCATCAGGCGAAGAATTTCGCTGTCTGCATAGCGCATGCCTTCGCGGGCAATGTAGCCAATGTCTGCAATGGTCTCTTCCACATCCTGTGTGACAATGCCATCCCCGTGGCGGAAGCGACGGCCATGTGCGCTCATGGCCGCTGCCAGAAGCGCCGTCTGCACGGCTGTGGCAATTTTTGCCGCGCAGGAAGACTTTGCCCCATCGCAAAGCATCCCGCCCAAAGTGGCAAGCGTGTTGGTGATTGTGCCGCAAATCTCTTCGTCCCCGCCGCCGCGCATCCAGCACACGGCCGCACCCGCCGCGCAGGCCGCACTGGTGGCGCCGCAGTAGGCGGAAAGGCTGCCGATATATTTTTTCTGATGCACACTGAGCAGGTTCGCCAGCACAAGCGCGCGCAGCATCATCTCGCTTGAAGCATGCAGCTCTTTGGCATATTCCACCACCGGAAGCGTCAGCGTGATGCCCTGGTTGCCAGAGCCTGAATTGATCACCACCGGCATGGGGCAACCGTTCATACGCGCGTCCGAACCCGCTGCGGCCGCAGCTGCGGCGCGCACCTGCACAGGGCAGCATGTGCCATACAGTTCCAGCAGGGTGCGGCCCACTTCGCCGCCATAGCCCTGCCGCAGCCCTTCGTAAGAAATGGCAACGTTGCACTCCACCTGCCGCAGCAGCAGGGGCTTTATTTCAGTGAGGTCTGCCGTTTCGGCAAATGTCAGAATGTCGCGCACATTCAAAAGCGCCTTATCGGGCGCAGTTTCCTGCGCGCTGCCCTCTGCCGCGCTGCTTTGCAGCACCGCGCCATCTTTTTCCACGCGGGCCACATGGGTGTGCGTGCCGCGTATCTCCACCAGGGCCGTGTGGCCGCCCGCTCTGGCGGTGACGATAACCACAAGGTTCTCTTCCCCTTCTACAAGGCTTGTGGTGCACACCCCGGCCGCCAGCAGGCTGCGCGTCTGTTTCCGGACATCATCGGTAACCCCTTCCAGCACGGCAAGCTCTTTTTCTGCATCGCCGCCTGTGATGCCAAGCAGTGCGGCCACCTTGATGCCGCGCAGCCCGCCGGAATTTGGCACCGTGACGCCCTTTACGTTTTTTACAATGTTGCCGCTGCAGGCCACATTTACCTTTTGCGGCATTGCACCCAGCACTTTGCGTGCCAGGGCGCCCGCATACGCAATGGCAATGGGCTCTGTGCAGCCCAGCGCAACAATCAGTTCGTTTTTCAGAATGCGCACATAGGTATCGCATACGTGCTGTTCCATTCCTTCTCCTCACCTTTTCCGTTCAGTTTTCAAAGCGCGCCGCCCACGCCCTGCCTGTTTCTGCTCTGTTTTGCCGCAGCAGGTAAAACAAAGCCGGCGGCCGCCCTTTATTGTAACATAATGCCCCCTGGAAGGGAACAGAAAAATGCAAATTCCGTCATTGTTTTCGCAACGCAGCGCAGCCAAATTTTCGCCTGCGGCTTTGATTTGGCGGTTGCCGCATGCACGCACGGCTGGTATAATGAAAGCGACAGTATCATACCCTGCGCGGTGCCGGCGCGGGAAAAAGAAAGGCTGGGATATTATGGAGCTTTCTGCACTGCAAAATGGAAGCGACATCCGTGGGGTGGCCGTGGAAACGAAAGGCGGCCAGCCTGTAAACCTGACGCGTGAGGCCGTTGTGCCCATTGCGGCGGCATTTGCCCGCTGGTTAATGCAGCGCACCGGGAAAGCGCAGGTGCGTGTGGCCGTAGGGCGCGATTCGCGCATTTCAGGGCCCGCCATTGCCGGTTGGGCGCTGGAGGGGCTTGGCGCCGAAGGGGCCCTGTGCACAGACGTCTCACTGGCCAGCACCCCCGCCATGTTCATGTGCACCGTGCTGGGCGCGCAGCCTTTTGACGGCGCAGTGATGGTGACGGCCAGCCATCTGCCCTATAACCGCAACGGTCTGAAATTTTTCACCCCCGCGGGCGGGCTGGAAAGCAGCGACATCAAAGCCATTCTTGCCCAGGCGCAGCAAATGGCCGCACAGCCGCCAAAGGCCTCGTCCCAGCCTGTGCAGCAACAGGATTTCATGAGCATCTATGCCGGGCACCTTGTTACGCTGATTCGCGATGGCGTAAAGGCCGAAGATTATCTGCACCCACTGGCAGGGCTTCATATTGTTGTGGACGCCGGCAACGGCGCGGGCGGCTTTTTTGCCGAAAAGGTGCTGGCGCCGTTGGGGGCAGACATCTCTGGCAGCCGCTATTTGGAGCCGGACGGCATGTTCCCGAACCATATTCCAAACCCGGAGGATGAAACCGCCATGGCCAGCATCCGGCAGGCCGTGCTGCAGGAAAAGGCAGACCTTGGCATTATTTTTGACACAGATGTAGACAGGGCCGGGGCCGTACTGCCCAACGGCGAAGAGCTGAACCGCAACCGCCTGATTGCGCTGATGAGCGCAATTTTGCTGCGCGACCACCCCGGCACCGCCATTGTGACAGATTCTGTCACCAGCACCGGCCTTGCCCAGTTTATTGCACAGCAGGGCGGTGTGCATCACCGCTTCAAGCGCGGTTACCGCAATGTTATCAACGAGGCCGTACGCCTGAACCGGGAGGGCACCGATTGCCAGCTTGCCATGGAGACAAGCGGCCACGGCGCGCTGAAGGAAAACTATTTCATGGATGACGGCGCATACCTGATGGTAAAATTGCTGATCGAGCTGGGCCGCGGCCACCGGCTGGACGAGATGATTGCCAGCCTGCGCGAACCCGCCGAAAGCAAAGAAGTGCGTCTTCCGCTTTTGCGGGCAGATTTTAAGGCCGACGGCGCCGCTGTGCTGCAGCGTATGGCACAAAAAGTGGCTGATGTGCCCGGTGCCAGCGTTGCACCAGATAACCGCGAGGGCATCCGTGTGAATTTTGATGCCCAGCATGGCGACGGATGGTTTTTGCTGCGGCTTTCCCTGCACGACCCGCTGATGCCGCTGAACTTTGAAAGCGACAGCCCCGGCGGCGTAACGCTAATTGCCAAAACCGTATATGCACTTTTGCAGCCGGAGGCCGGCGTGCTAGACCTTTCGGCACTTGCACGGGCTGCGGAATAAGTAGGGCCCTGTTTTTTGTCAAACGCGCCTGCCGCTTTTCGTTTTCACAGCTCTCTTTTAATGCGTGCCAGGGCGTTTTTTTCCAGGCGGCTTACCTGGGCCTGGCTGATGCCAATTTCTTTTGCTACTTCTACTTGTGTTTTGCCGGAGAGGTAGCGCAAGGCCATAATCTTTTTTTCACGCGGGGAAAGCGAATTCATCGTATCGCGCAAAGACATGGCGGAAATCCAGTTTTCTTCCGAGCCGCTTTCCCCCAGCTGGTCCAATACGCAAATGGTGTCTCCTCCGTCATTGTACACCGGTTCGTACAATGAGATCGGCTCCACCACAGATTCCAGCGCCAGTGTCACCGTGCGCTTGGGCAGCCCAATGCGCTGGGCAATCTGCTCCGGGGTTGGGTCCCGGCCCAGCTCTTTTTGCAGCTGTTCGCGTGCCTGCATAGCCTTGTAAGCCACATCCCGCATGGAACGGCTGACGCGCAATGCGTTGTTGTCGCGCAGAAACCGCCGAATCTCGCCAATGATCATGGGCTGGCCATAGGTGGAAAACTTCAGGCCAAGGTCCGGGTTGAAATTGTCAATGGCTTTGATCAGGCCAATGCAGCCCACCTGAAACAAATCGTCCAGGTTTTCCCCGCGGCCAGAAAATTTCTGCACCACGCTCAGCACAAGGCGCAGGTTTCCATTGATCATTTTCTGGCGCGCCTCTGCATCGCCATTTCTCACAGCGCACAGCAGCGCCGCCTTTTCTTTTTCCTTCAAAACGGGAAGTTTTGCCGTGTTCACGCCGCAAAGCTCCACTTTGTGATACTGCATGCCCTGCCCTCCGAAATCGTTCTGCTTTCGAGTATGGACAGGGCCGGCGGCGCCCATCCGAAAACGGCGCTGGCAAATATTTCATAGCAAAACACGCGCCGCGCTGTTTCCGGCAGCGCGGCGCGTGTTTTTTCTTTTTGGGGGCATATTCAGGTGGTTTCTTCCAGTTCCATGCGCAGGTGGCGGATGATGCGCTTTTCCAGGCGCGAAATATAGCTTTGTGAAATGCCTATCATATCTGCCACCTCTTTCTGTGTGTGTTCCTGCTGGCCGCACAGGCCAAAGCGCAACTCCATAATCTGCCTTTCGCGCGGGGAAAGCCTTGCCACGGCAGCAAGCAGCATGTCTTTTTCTGCGTTCTGCTCCAGCTGTGCGCCCACCTGGTTCTGGTCTGTGCCCAACACATCTGAAAGCAGCAGTTCATTGCCGTCCCCGTCGGTGTTCAGCGGCTCATCAATGCTGCTCTCCTGCCGGCGGTTGCTGCTTTTGCGCAGATACATCAAAATTTCGTTTTCAATGCACCGGCTGGCATAGGTGGCCAGTTTAATTTTTTTAGACGGCACAAAAGTGTTCACCGCCTTGATCAGGCCAATGGTGCCAATGCTGATGAGGTCTTCCACGCCTGCCGTTTTGCTCTCAAACTTTTTGGCAATATACACCACAAGGCGCAGGTTGTGCACAATAAGCAGCTCCCGGCTGTTGGCGTCTCCCCGCTCCAGCCCGGCAAACACCAGCGCCTCCTGTTCTTTCGAAAGCGGCGGAGGCAGCGTTTCCGGGCCATTGATATAGTAAGTATAATCCGGCGCATGCACACAAACCTGCAGTTTGTGCCAAAACCCGCGCCACATCTTCTTCAGAAATTTTCCTTTCATTTCTATCCTCCTCTCAGCGCCGGGCTGACGATGGCACTGAACGCCCCGTCTGCAAACCGCTCCGGCGTGAACACGGCCAGCGCGTTATGCACTGTTTTTTCCCCTTTTTCCCCCAATGTCAGCCACTGCGCCGTCACGGCAGGCAATGCGCGCGTGCCAAGCGCTGTCTGGGTAGGCACCAGCCGAAGCGCGTACGGCGCGTTGGAAAGCTGCCCCTGTTCTAAAAAAGCCTGCAGCTGTGCGCCAAGCTGCGGCGGCAGCGCCGGTTTTACCATGGGCAGGCTGAGCAAAAACGCCTCTTGCCCGCTGACAGGGTCGCGCACAGAACAGCCCGTGTCCAGCAGGGCAAGGCCCCGCACACATGTGCCGCCAAACCCGGCGGCAAACGGCACATGCTGTGCGCGCTGAGGCCTTCCAAAGCACAGGTCCACCACGCGCACAGCGCAATATACGCCCGCCACGCAGGCAATGAGCAAAAGCGGCGGCACATTGAAGTAGAGGGCCATATTATTCACTTCAATACCGCCAGCCACCCCATAGTACAGCGCCGCAAACACCACACCGGAAAGCAACACGTTCAGCGCCGCATACCACCACAATGTTTTAAAAAAGCACCGCAGGCCGCCCGGCGGGAAAGCGGCCAGCACAATGAGGCAGGCTTCGGCCGCCTTCATCCCCCACATAAGTATGGCCGGAAACGGTGGCAGCAGCAGGGCAAGCGATGCCGCCCCCGCCATCATGCCGCCCAGCGCCATGCGCCAGGCACGGTATTCCCGCCCGGCAAGGCGCGCTGTGCACCGCAGCAGAAAAAGGCCTATCACGGCGTTGACCAAAAATAGAATGTCCACATAAACAACGCCGCGCATGCTGCGCCCCCTTTCCACTGCTTCAGTGTAGCGCTGCCGCCATGCAAAACATGTCAAAGCCACGCTTGAAAAGTATTTCAGGGCGTGATATAATAAGCATCGATTTATGGCATAAAGCCATGCCGTTATTCTGAAAAGGGAGGTGCACTGTAATGTTCTGGAGAGTTGCCAACATCTGCTTGTCCAAAGGTGCTGTTTTGGCCGTTCCGTGTATCAGTGCGCCCATTTGCAGGTAGAAACGGCTTTCATTTGCACATTTTGAAGGGCCGCGGCTACACTGCCGCGGCCCTTTTTCTGTCTGGGCGCACGGTTCCCTCCCAAAAATTTCTGATAAGGAACGGTGCTGTACCAATGAATTTAGAAAAACAATTATTTCTGTTACAGGCGCATGAAGCCGTACGGGGGTTTCGAATTGCCGGGGCCGTGTGGGTTCTTTTGCTTGTGGGGCGCGGTTTTTCACTGGCCACTGTGGGCATTGCAGAGGGTGTGTTCCATGTGGTAAGCATGCTGTTCGAAGTGCCCAGCGGCATGCTTGCCGACCTGATGGGCCGCAGGCGCACCTTAATTGCCGCAGGGCTTGTCAATGCCGCTGCAGGTGTGGCCATGGCGGCGAGCTGCGGCCTTGTGGGGGTGTGCGCTGCCATGGCGCTGGAAGCGCTCAGCTTCAACCTGGCCTCCGGCACACTGGAGGCGCTTACCTATGATACACTGGCAGAGGCCGGCCAGAAAAGCCGCTATATTCAGCAGACTTCTCGCCAGTATACGCTGTATTCCGTCACGCAAAGCGCCGCCAGCCTGATGAGCGTGGTCACCATTCGGCTGGGTTTTGTAACCGCTTATCTTCTCAGCGCATGTGTGGGGCTTGGGTGTGCCGCCCTGGGCGGCCTTTTAACAGAGCCGGATATCAGTGCAAGGCCCCGTGTGCCTCTGCGGCAGCTGCCGCGCCGCCTGGCGGAACATGCGCTGGAAAACGTCCGCTTTCTTCTGCACAGGCGCAGGTTGGCCGCCAGAATGCTGTGCATCAGCCTTGTGTGTGCCGCGGCCTATCTTACGCAGATGTTCTGGCAGCAGGGCCTTGTAGACGCGGGCCTGCCCGCCGCCCTGGTAGGCGTGCCGCTTTTTCTTTTGATGCTGGCCGATGTGCCGGGTGCCCTGCTGGCGCCCAGGCTGCCCGCACGCCTTGGCAGCCTGTTTTTGGGGTGCGGGCTGGCTGTCTCGGCCTGCACCATGCTGGCGGGCAGCGCCTGCCTGCCCCTTTGTCTGGCAGGGGCAGTGGCTGCCGGGCTTCTGGAAAGTGCATTTACTCTGCGGGCCGACAGCTTGATGCAACCGTTTTACCCCAGCGCCAGCCGCGCAACTTTGACCAGCGTGGACAGCATGATGTACAGCATTTGCATGGTGGTGCTCTCCCCGCTGGCCGGCGGCGCCGCAAGCGCATGGGGGGCGGGGCCCTGCATTTTTCTGATAGGTGCCGGGCTGATGTTGGCCACCAGCGCCGCCGGGCTTTTGCTTTTATGGGAAAGGAGAAAGCGTCATGCACGTTGAACTGGTTCCATTTTCTTTGCGCGAGCGGGCCGTGCTTTTGCGCGATATCGCCGCATTCTGGCAGCATCATGCCGCCCTTGTAAGCAAAGAGGAAACCGTGGCCTTGGCACAGGCAGAAGATACCTTGAAAGAATGGCTGGGTGAAGGGCATACCCTCTTTTCCATTTGGGTGGATGGCCAACAGGCCGGGTTTCTGCACTTACAGCGCACGGGGCCCATTGTGATGCAGCTGGAAGATATTTTTGTGCAGCCGCCGCTGCGTGGCCGGGGCATTGCCACGGCTGCAATTGCCCAGGCAGAGGCGCTGTGCCGCCAAATGCCCGGCATTGAGGCCGTCACCCTGCAGGTGGTTCCCCGCAACGAAGCCGCGCTGCGGCTTTATCACAAGTTGGGGTACGACACGCTTTCGCTTGTAACGCTGCGAAAAGAGCTTGGCCCCAACCCGCGCCGCCGCAGGCTGCGGCTTCGCGGGCTTACTTTCCGCTTTTAAAAAGGCCAGGCGGCCCGGGTA